>WNFB01005046.1_pt1 | contig 11781 bp, 13 predicted proteins | sample 5400501 | NCBI WGS metagenome assembly WNFB01 (sample SAMN13153341, study PRJNA577476) | soil metagenome | isolation source: 200 cm saprolite under Douglas fir tree site 2 hole 1 | place: USA:California | collected 2015-04-18 | reverse complement strand
TCGAGGAGAAATATGCTGTCTACGTGGAACAACACGGTGCTTGGCAATAGCTCTGGCTGCCTCTTTTAATGTGATTTTCAGGCGTTTAGGAATAATATCTCGCAGCATAGGATCAGGTGCGTCGCAATATGCTGAGTGTCCAAACCCTATCGAAGAACTTCGGAACACTCCGCGCACTGGATCGGGTCAGCCTGGACGTGCCCAGGAACACAATCGCCGGAATCATCGGGCCGAACGGCGCTGGGAAAACTACATTGCTTCTCGGGATGGCGGGCCTGTTGCCGATGGACAGCGGCAGGCTCTACTGGGAAGATCATCTCATTCCAGGTCGCACTCGCTCCCAGGTCCTATTCTATGTCGAAGACGCGATTCGGCCTCATGCGCAGCTCTCGGCAGAATTTGTCCTGCGCTTTTACGCTTCGGTGTTCGGGCGCGAGCGAACGCTTGCCGAAACAATTATCGACCGCCTACAGCTTCGAGACTTCATGCGGGCGCGCGTTTCCGAACTCTCCAAGGGCACAGCGAAGCGGTTCTTGATCGCTCTGGGTTTGCTCTCGACGCAACCAATTCTCATGCTCGATGAGCCTTTTGACGGGCTGGACCTAAAGCAAATGCTCGAAGTCGTACCGCTGTTGCGTGAGATCTCCTCCGCAGGCCGCACGTTGGTGCTGTCGATCCACCAGCTCCGCGATGCGGAACGTGCCTGTGAGCAGTTCATCCTTCTCCGCGATGGAAAACTCGCCGGCCAGGGCACGCTCTCCGAACTCGAGACTAGAGCCGGCTGTGAGCCAGGCTCGGGACTGGAAGAAGTCTTCCTCCGGTTGGTCTAACAGTGCGCTCCGCCATCCAACTCGAACTCCGGTCCCTACTTGCTTCGCGCAGTCTCTGGATACTATCCCTGTTGACCGGTCCCCTGGTCGGCTTCAGCTTCATTCAGGCGTTCTCCCTTTACGGTGAAGCCAGCAAGCCCGCACTCGTTACGCCACAATTGGCCGCGGGGCTCGATCCTTTTGACGGCGTAATCATTCCCGCCTACGGTGCAATTTACTTGGCGTTGACGCTGCTCTTTCCATTCGTCGCGATCCGAGTGATTTCCACGGATAAAGATTCCGGCGCTCTACGGCTCCTGTTTCAGACACCTTTGCGTTCCTCCGCACTGCTGGCGGCAAAGGCCACGGCGGTGCTGTTCGCGTGGCTGCTCGTCGAATTACCGGGTCTGCTCGTGTTGTTGATCTGGCGATTGTCAGGTGGCCACATCTTTGCGCCCGAAACGCTCTGCCTTTTGCTCGGTCAATTTCTCTATGGGGTCATTGTGACAGCCATCTCGCTGTTTGCCGCGGCGGCTGCAGAGAGCGCTTCGACCGCGGCTTTGCCCGCGCTGGCTTGTACGCTGGGATCCTGGGTGCTGGACTTCGCCTCAGCGGGCGAAAGCTCGTGGCTCGCGAAAATCTCCTGGCTTTCTTTGACGGCTGTCCTTAGACCTTTCGAGCAGGGCCTAGTGGTCTGGAGGGTTGTCGGGGGAATCGCCATCGCCACTGCGGGGCTCTTCGCGCTGACGCTGTTGTGGTGGCATCCAGGCAGGCCGTTGGGGCCCAAGCTGCGCGGAACCGCCACCGTGGTCGTTTCCTGCGCCGCGCTTCTTGTGCTTGCACCTCACGTCACCGGATCTGTGGATCTCACCGAGGACCAGCGCCACTCGTTCTCGCCGGCCGTGCGCACGGAATTGCAGCAGATTCCAGAACCGCTCCGCATTACGGTCTATCTCGCGCCGGAGGACCCGCGGATGATGGATTTCAATGGTTCCATTCTGGCTAAGTTGCGGCGCACGCTTTCCCGCACCCAAATTATCAATCCAGAAGCAGACCGGCCCGCGATGTTCAAGACCGGAGAAGATCCGAATTACGGTCGGGTCATTTATGAATCCGGTCCGCGCCGGGCCGAAAGCACGTCCACCTCACCCGAGGAAGTCTTGCCGCTGCTCTGGAACCTAGCCGGCCTGCCCCCACCAGCCGCCGACGATCCGGCCGCTTATCGCGGCTATCCACTCGTCGTCAACTCATCCCGGGCTGCTGAGTTGGCCTTCTACGCTCTTTGGCCGGCGCTATCTCTTGTATGTTGGCTACTATTCTCTTGGAGGTGAAGCATGCGTATTGCATTAGCCTGCATTTTGGCGTTGGTTGTGACTCCGGTAGCACCGAAAGTTTTCGATTTATCGACAGAAACAGTTGGTGCCGAGCCGAAGACGATCACACCAGTTGTCGGTGTCTGGACCATCGCACAGGACGGCAACAATAAGGTCTTGATGGTAGACGGTAGCCGCTGGAAAGAGGGACAGCCGGCTGCCAATTTAGCGGACAAAGCGCGCGCACTTTACGGCGAGCGTTACGCGGAATTCCTCGATAACGTGAAGTCCTTCGCGTACTACCCCTACGCAGTGGCTACGGGGATCGACGATTTCCGGGACGGCGACATCAGCATGCGCTTCAAGCCGCTGGCGGGACGCGTTGACCAGGGCGCGGGGATTCTGTTCAATTTGAAGCCGAACGGCAACTACCTGACCATCCGTGCCAACGCCCTGGAGAACAATCTCGTCCTCTGGCAGTTCGTTAACGGCAAGCGGACCTCTGTCAAATGGATTCGCAACACCCCGACAGCCACCCGGCAGTGGCACACGTTAAAAGTTCGGATCGCCGGCAAGAAAGTCGAGGGCTATCTGGATGAAAAACTTCTTCTGGAACACGAGCTGCCCGAGCCCGCTTCTGGTCGCATTGGAGTATGGTCCAAGGCGGACAGTGTCGTTTACATGAGCGACTACACGGTCACGCCGAAATAGCAGCGTGCACGGCTAAGTCCCGCACAGACTCAAGCGTTGAAACCGAAGCGGATCTCATGACCTCGATAGAGACGTGCGGTTGAAAGCAGACGTTCGCGCAGAGTTTCTATGCGACCTTTCATCTTTCGCAAATTCCGTAGGAGTCAACTTGTTTATCAAATGTGAGAGAATTCGCATGCACATATGCAGGCTGTAGGAGTAGATGATGAGCAGACTTCACTTTGCACCGATTAAGACGAGGGAGCAGTTGGCGGCCTTTATCCTTAGGCTGATATGTTATCGGTGGTCAAGATTTCAGTTCAAGTTACCCTTTTACTTTGACAGAAGGAATTACTTGCCGACAACGAGGACCCGGAACGCAGTGTCCGGCTCCTGCTGGAGTTCCGGCCGCGAGCCGCCGTGGACGTTTCTGCCAGAGACCAGATAGATGTTCTTGGTTTTCTGGTCGATGGCCATGTGGCGTGCGAGCCAGTCCGTACGAACGTTGTCCAATACGGCGAACCGATTCGGTGAATCCTCGTGAATGACGGTGAGCGTTCCGGCGCCGTTAGAACTGAAGACGAGCTGGGTGTCGGGATCGAAGCCACTGACATAGGGTCCATAGCCGATGCGCGGGGTGGCAATGACTTTGCCGCTGTCTGCATCCATGACGGCCATGATCCTATCGTCGCAAACTGCGAAGAGGCGGCGGTTCTTCTGGTCCATCGACAATCCTGAGGGTCCTTCGCAGGGCGCGAGCGGCCAGCGATGAACCACGGTCAGCTCGCGCGCGTCGATTTCGACGACCTGCCCCTTATCCGCAATGTTGACGAACACGCGGCCCCTTCCGCCGACTGTGGGCGACTGAGGCTGACCTCCCAAGGCGATGGTGCCCGCAACGGCGCCGGATGCTGCGTCGACGGCAATGGCATCGTTGCTGTCGACATTCATGATGAAGACGCGCTTGGTGACGCTGTCGTAGACCGCCGCATCGGGATTCTTGCCGGTCTCGACGGTGCCGATCTTTTGCAGAGTTTTTAAGTCCACGATTGTAGATGTGTCATCGCCCCCATTGCTGGTGAAGCCGCGGGCTAGACCTGGCACAAGTACGATGCCGTGTACGCCTTTCAGATCGGGAATACTGCCGACGATGCGCCCGGAATCGAGATCCATCGCCTGGATGAAATTTTCCCGTGCGACGTAGAGACGGCGGGCGTCGCTATCGATCGTGAGTCGATTATATCGCTCCGGCCCGCCGACAACGATGGTCTTGACAACATGATAGCCAGATGGGCCGGGTCGCTTCTCCTGCGCCCTGGCAAATCCGGCGAGCAGAAGAGCCGCCGCAAAAACCGGAACGGAGACCGAAGTGACAGCAGTGTTCTTGTGAGTCACGGTGCACGCTCCTCTCAATTGCGGATGGCTACGGCCCCCATGTCGGCATCGCGCACATCGATCGCCCGAGGGCACTTTGTCCCGGGGCGGCCAGACCCGGTGGTGTTTTTCCTGGCCGTATTCTCGGCACGGGTAAACGATCGTGCGAGCCATGCGAGCGCCCGGTTTTCTCTTGCTGGCGTCCATTACATGCCGACAACGATGACCACGAAACTGCCAGGCACCACCGGCCCCGCGCCTCCCGATGCCCCGCCCGGCAACCTCTTGACGGTGACTTGATAGACGTTGTGGGTTTTCAAATCGACGGCAAGCGTGCGGGCGAGATATCGCGTTGGAACCTGTCCCACCAGGCTAAACTTATTGGGCGAATCCTCGTGAATGACTGTGAGGAGCCCCTCGCCAGCAGAGGCAAAGACAAGCTGCGCGCCTGGATCGAAGCCCGCCGCGTCGGTTCCATTGCCGGTGGGTACTGTGGCCACCACTTTGCCGGTGTCTGCGTCCATGACCACCACCATCCCCTCGCAAGTGGAGAAGAGACGCCGATGCTCACGGTCCATCGACAGTCCCGAAGGATTGTAGCCGGGTGCAAGCGACCAATAATGTAGGACCTGGAGGGCCCGACCGTCGATCTCGGCAATCTGACCTTTGTCAGTGATATTGATAAACACCTTCCCCTTACCGTCCGCAACGACGAACTCCGGGGTGCCGGCGAGAGTGACGGAGCCGGCAACCGTGCCCGAGACGGCGTCGATCACGGTGACATCGTCGCTGGCTGCGTCCATGATAAAGACGCGCTTGGTAACGCTGTCGTAGGCCATCGAATCGGGATTCTTACCGACAGTCTTGACGGTGCCGATCTTTTGGAGGGTCTTAAGATCCACGATGGTGGAGGTTTGATCCCCGCCATTGGTGGTGAAGCCGCGGCCAAGTTCCGGCGCAAGCGCGATGCCGTGCACGCCTTTCAAGTCCGAGATATTGCCTACAAGGGTCCCCGAGTCGACGTCGACGACAGCGACATGGTCCTGCCGAGCGATGTACAGACGACGCGCATCGCTGTCCATCGAGAGGTAGTCGAAGGCCTGCGTGCCCGGGAGGGAGATGGTTTTCAGGACGTGATAGCCGGGTGGGACAGGCGTGGTCGGATTAGCCCCTGCAAATCCCGCGACCCGAAGAGCAGCGAGGACTCCCAACGAGGCAACTATGGTTATTCCAGTTTTGCTATGAGACACGGCGATTCGCTCCTTTGTTTACCCCAATTTTGTTCGATGTTTCCTTACAAACTTACTCGCAATTTGATCAACATTTTCACGTAATGGGCTGAGCATCGTAGACCAGCACCTTCGGAGGCTGGCCTGCGTGGCGTGACGCAGAGCAATCAGGAACTGGCCGCCCGCCTTCGGGTGATCTCTGGACCATTTTCTGCCGCGGTAGTAGCTGTAACCTCCGTAGCTGCTGGCTGCCGAGTAGCGAAGCCGAGGCCAGGAATACTCGCCCTTCCCGTCGCCGCGACCGGATGGGTACGTATGGGTTTCCCTTGCGGAACCGAACTCATCATCTCGATATCCGCGGCATTGGAGGGCAAACAGAATTGTGCCCACGTCCATCAGCAGAAGAACTATCCAAATGGATGCGAGGAGCCTCATAGGGTGGCTCCTTTCCGACGGGAACAAACATTTCAGCCCGTGGAAGCTATGCATCGGCGACCTTCCGCGGTTTCGCGACGGGATACCTGCCCTACCCGAATATCCGATCAGCGGGCGTACAGCTTAGAGGGGGAGATAGCGCAATCTGCACCTCAGTTCGCCTCGTACACGCGGATTTCGGCGCTCCGCTCACCTTGCTTGATCACCGCAGCGAAAAGTTTCCCCCATTCGGGCACGAAAAGACCAGTTTGGGTGCGGAGTGGCGTAGGGTAACGCGCAATCCGGTCATAGTGATCGGGATCTTTCTGTTGAAAAACGTCCAGGGAGCTTTGACTGGTGAGCACGTAAACGCGGCCTCTCTTTGAATCGTAGAAGAGATCGTCGGTACTACCAGCAATTTCACCGGACGCGATTTCCTTACCACTCTCCGTATCAAAGACAAGCAAACGCGGCGGCATCCAGCATCCCACGAACAGCCGGTGGTGCGCTTCGTCGAGCGCCATCGGGAAATTGTTTTCTGACGATGTAACGGGCCATCGGGCCAGGACAGTGCGCTTGACAACGTCAATGACTTCGATCTCCTTCTTGTCTGGAACGTTCACGAAGAGCCGAGTCCCCTTTTCCTCCAGCCGGAACGATTCGGGATGGGCATCAATGACGATGTCCGCAGTCTTCTTCCCGTTGGAGTCCAGAAATCCAAGGCCCCCGGTTCCTTCCTCCCGTTTCCTCAGCTGCTTGGCCCCAGCGTAGCCGACGATCACACTCTTGCTGCGGGCGTCATATCGAATATTGTCAGCGTCGTCAGGGAACTTCACGCTCCCAAGAAGTTGAAATGTGGTCCCATCATAGATCTTGGTGACGCCGTCCAGGCCGCAGGCGACGAACAAACGATTGGTGGAAGCATCGTAGAACACTCCCTGTGGCTCTGCCAGATCGGTAATCGTGTGCACTTGCTTGCCGGATTTCAGATCGATCACCTCAAGAGTATGGTTGGCAACAGCGGCCACGAAGAGACGCTGGGCGTTTAAGTCGACGCTGAGGTGATCGATGCGTCCTGTGACATTCGGCAGGGGGATGTGTGCCTTCAGCGACAGGGCCTGGGACCCCTGTCCGGCGGCCGAACTGCTCAAGACAAACAGCGTCGCAAGAAACAGTGTTGCGATGCGGTATTTCATTAGATTTCCCTCACACTGTTAATCGGTGATCCTTTCATGCAGCGATACAGGCTGCGCAAACACAGGAGCAGAAGCGAACAGGTTCACCATGAGACCGTAGATGAGCATTGAGTAAGATACCCTGCCCGGGAAACCGATGCTATCCAAATGACGAGGAATCTTCTACGGGGCCACAAACCGAGCTATGTTAGAAGATGGGCGGCTTCAATCGCCGCGATCTTAATCGCCAAACCTGAAAATTCCCTGAAAGAAAGACGAGAATTTTTGCCTGGCCTGCTGCGTAGGCAGTGTAATGGATTCGGCTCTTGGTTCGGGCTCATTCCGGCTCTTGCCACAGCCACCCTAAATCAACTGAATGCAAATCTGCAACAAGAATCATAAAATCTCGATACACTTCAATTGCTATTTGAAGCAAAGCTCACCAAACATAGATATTGGTTTTGTGCGAGTTGGCTCTGTAGCACTTGAAAATATAGCACGCGACTGCAACTCCATCACATCCCAATTTTCTTGCTGAGTTCGGCAGTCATGCCGCCCAATTTCTCGAGTCTCTCGGCGATCCGCCTCATAATCTTCTGGTCCGCCGTAGTCTCACCGGAGGGCAGAAAGCGATACCAGCGCGCTAGCTGCTCCTTGTCGGCCTTTTCGACTTCTTCGACTGTGGGGAATCCCTTCATTAGAGTGCCGGTTTGCTTTCCACTGTACCACACCTCGAATATGCAAACGCCTGTGATGCTCGGATGCCTCTGCTCCTTGAAAAATGATGGTTGCCGAAAATGAGCGCAAAGAATAATGCCTGAGGCGGCTTAAAGGACTTTCAGTTTTGCTCGATGACAATTTGCACCGTTTTGGTGCATAAACGAGTCGGACCTGCACCGTGTCTCATCCCAGACCATGAGCGCATAGTCTTGATAGAGGACACAACGGAGATACAGATTCAAAAGGAAAGCGTCCTTCACTTCGAAGCCCGGCGCGAGCAGAACGGCCTGCCTGCTGTTACGATAATCCCCGCTCTTTTTTTTGTAAGTCCCGACCAATCAGAAGGACATTGGTAGGGGCGGTGGGGATCGAAAGCTAACCTACACCACTAAGCCCCGCTGTTTCACGGCGTTGCAGCCGCCCTCCCAGAACATTCGGTACAAATAGTACAAACCAAAAGATCGCGCAGCGTTGCCTACGGGCGAGAGTCTGTCTGAAACCCGTCTTCAGTTGGGCTACCTGGGCTACACCTGGCACACGAGCGTCGCCCGAAAAATTCCGGCCCGTGTTGTCCACGATCAGTTCCTAAGCGACTTGATCCAACGGCTGAGGTGCTGTTTTGAGACTGCAACATTCTGACACGATCAAATCCCGAAAGTTCAAAGGAGAGGCATATGAAAGAAACAGTGATGCAAATACGTGCAGATAGTACGGCAGAAATATATCGGGGAGGACGGCGGTACGTCCGCGTCTTCGGCGATGACGGCGAACCAAGGTGGCTCAAACGGACTTCACGGGGGCTCAGGCCGGTGAGCGATCGTCGCGCACGCCGATTGGAGCGGACCTATCAAAATCCAGCAACTAAGCCATTCGCCCGATTTCCAAGATTGGCATTGGACCCTGAGGTAGGCCAGCCCGCTTTTCACGCGGCATTTGGCTACGGTATGGTCACCGCCATTGAGGGTGACCAAATTACGTTCGTCTGCAAGAGGGCGGAAGAGGTCACACACAGGGTCAAAGCGCTGGAGCTCATAACGAAAGTCAAAGCCGAAGTTGAGTTCGGTACCTGCTACTTCGCAGGCGGAGCTAAGGCGTGGCGACGTGCGGCAGGCAGATGGGCATCGCTGTACAAAAACCTCTGCTTGATGGAAGGAAAAGGAGCATATGGGGATTGGCTCAAACGTCTGGGCCTTAACCGAAGCTCAATCGACGACCTGATACGACGCTTTGAAGACGAAGAAAGACGGTTTTCCCAAGCACAACTGATCTTACCGGAATCCGGTAAAACGGAACCGCCCAACCCTGGGTCCGATATTGGCGTGTCGCCATATCTAGTCACAGGTAGCCCGAAAATCAACCAACGTACACCTGACCCAGAGAACGAGGAGCGTCAAAAAAATATCCAAGCCGAAATCTCTAAGCGCAAGGGAATAGAGCCGACTTATCACAAGAACATTCTCTTTCTGCAGCATAGGCATGTTGATCCAAAAAAGTTGGCGTTGTTCAACGCGATCAGAAAGGACGCTAAAGAAACCGTCGATGCAATCATGCAACGCAAAATTGACGAAGGGATTGAAGAGGTCCTCGCTCTAGCTCTAGCTCCAACCACTGCCCAACTTGACGACAAGTCACGGCGAAGCCGACGGCATAAGAAAGCCAGTGCGAAACAACGGAAAAGGAGGGCTCAATAGTGCGCTGGATACGATTGAAAGAAAGCGATTTGCTCAGTGACTCGGAAACAGCGAAGCTCCACGGCAAATACGCAAGTCAAACTGACTACGTTCACGGCCCAATCGATGAAGATTGCACCGTCACCTCGCCGCGAGCACCTGGAGGTATCGCTGCCAAGCTCGTGACGGGGTGTTTAAATACCCCGAAGAGAACAGTTGAACTTTTACGGACGGTCCGAGGCGATTTATCAAATAGAGCCCTTGGGGCACCGCTGATGTACCGCAAGCGGTCAGACGGATCCTTTGCCCACACGAAGGATGTTCCTCCCTCCCTACGCGTCCCCGGCGACAGCGATTTTCTGGGCTGGTACGACAAAACGCCGCGCGAACCTGATTGCCGTCCAACCGCATGGTCCCTTGAACGCCCAGACATTCTGGAGGTATCGCGCGATTTTGAACGGGCTGTGCATCGAGTCTACAAAGAAGTACTGCGAAACCATTGGAAAGAACAAATGGCGTTCATGAAAGACGTGTCGCCCGCTTTCAGGTATTCGGATTCCGTGTACAGTACGATCACTGTCAACCAAAACGCGCAATTTCCATATCACTATGACCTTGGTGATTTTGCTGGTGGCCTCGGAAACTTAGTCGTTCTGGACGGCAGCGGTGACGAATCTGGGGCTATGGTTATGCCAACGGAGCGTGTCTGCTTCTTGGTGCGGCCCGGCGACATACTTTTTATGAATGTCCACGCGTTGCACGGGAACCTGCCGCGCAACGGAAAAGAACGGCTCACGGCCGTGCTATACGCGCGCGCGCGCATCAACAAGTGCGGCAAGTAGGGACGACCGCCCCACAATGCCGAGGTTTCGTAGCGAGATGGAATTGAGTCCTGATTTCCTGAATGCCCCCGAAAATCGCAAAGGGTGAGGGGTAACTACTACTGGCAAGTTCCGGCGGTGGCCCTGGGAACTAACCCTTCCACCGCTTTCTTAGCGGCTCCTAGTCCGACAGGGCTTCGCCGGGACTGCCGTAGTGGACTAGGAGAGTGATATGGAAACCCACGAGCACAAGCATCACAAAGCAAGCAGTCCAGAAAAATCTAGATCCAAGCATGATGTCTTGCACAGCGCCCGAAAGTACATTCGGCGTCACTGGAAAGTTGTCCCGATTCGCCCAAATGAGAAAGTACCGCGTTGGGAAGGCTGGCAGAAGCAGCGAATCAAGGAATCTGAAGTCCCGGACTATTTCCATGAGGGCGACAACATTGGAATCCTGTGGGGTGAGCCGAGCCGCTGGCTTGTCGATGTTGACCTCGACTGTAACGCGGCGGTTGCGCTTGCACCGAACTTCCTACCGAAAACAGACAGCGTGTACGGGCGGGAGACGCGGCCAACCTCACATTATTTGTACCAGAGCAAAGACGTGAAGCCGATGAAGTTTAACGACCCTGAATCCTCGGACCCCGAGGCCGCGTGCCTGCTGGAGCTACGTTCTACCGGGCAACAAAGCGTAGCGCCGCCTTCGATCCATCCGAACGGAGAGCGCGTCCGGTGGGAGAAAAGAGGTGAGGCTGCCCGTGTGTCGCCTGACGAGCTTCGAATTGCCGTGGGGCTATTAGCGACGGCTGCGCTTCTTGCGCGGCGGTGGAGGCCGGGGATTCGAAACGAAATTGCGTTGTCATTGTCTGGGGCGCTCCTGCGCGGGGGCTGGAAGAAAGAGAAAGTCATCAAGTTCGTCCAGGCAATTGTCGTTGCTGCGGGTGACAAGGAGTTGGAAAAGCGCGTGGCTGCTGTCGAGGCGACGTGGGAAAAACTCGACAAAGGCGAGAAAATAACAGGCATACCGAGGCTAGGAGAGCTGCTTGGTAAAAAGACCGTCAGCAGCATTTGCAAGTGGCTAGGAATTGGAAAAGAAGCGAGCATCCCATCCGTCGATCAACTCGAAGAGGCGGGCATATTCCACTCCTACGAGGAGTTCGAAAACGCACCGCCGACCAGCTTCTCAATCGAGGACATTCTACAAAATGGTTGTGCCACGATGATCGCGGGGCTCAGTGGACACGGAAAAACTCTCACGATGCTGTCGCTGGCGAAGGCATTGCTCAACAGGCATAAGCATAAGAGGTTGTGGCACCAGTTCAAGGTGCTGGAAACCGCTTCACGCGTGTTGTACCTGATACCGGAGTCAGGAATCACCCCGTTCAAAGAGCGGCTCAAGCACTTTCACATTTACCATTACCTGAAAGACGTGTAAGCGCCGGAGAGAAAATAGACCGCGTCACGCCGTGAGAGCGGGTGATGCGGCGGAGGAAAAGTAGACCGCCGGATCTTGGTTTCACGAACGGTTGTGGAGAGAGCCAGGTTCGTGGGACACCGGAGGGATGT
>WNFB01005042.1_pt1 | contig 11783 bp, 10 predicted proteins | sample 5400501 | NCBI WGS metagenome assembly WNFB01 (sample SAMN13153341, study PRJNA577476) | soil metagenome | isolation source: 200 cm saprolite under Douglas fir tree site 2 hole 1 | place: USA:California | collected 2015-04-18 | reverse complement strand
CAGGATCCGGAAAGACCCGCATCGTGGAAGCGGCCGCGGAGATTTTGTTTGGGGACGCTCGCGCGGTCATCAAGGTCGACTGCGGCGAATTTCAGCATTCGCATGAGATCTCGAAGCTGATCGGGTCGCCTCCGGGCTACTTGGGCCACCGCGAGACCCATCCGCTGATCACCCAGGAGGCTCTGGCGGCAAGCCATACCGAGAAGCTAAAACTTAGCTTCCTGCTCTTCGACGAAATTGAAAAGGCCAGCGACGCTCTCTGGCAACTCCTTCTGGGCATGCTGGACAAGGCGACGTTAACGCTAGGCGACAACCGTCGTGTGGACCTCTCGCAGACCGTGATCTTCATGACCTCGAACCTAGGCGGCGCGGAAATCACGGAGTTAATGCACGGCGGGATGGGTTTCATCCAGCCCGACGATAAACCAATTACGAACCTGGACGAGAAGGTGGAGCGCACTGCGGTAGAAGCGGCGCGGAGGAAGTTCTCGCCCGAATTCATGAACCGCCTCGACAAAATCGTGGTATTTCATTCCTTGAATCGCGAGCAACTCGCGGAAGTGCTACAGATCGAGTTAGGGCAAGTACAGCAGCGGATTTTGGAGACACCGAACGGGCAGTTCTTGTTCCGCGTGACCGATGCAGGTCGAGAATTTATCTTGCACGAAGGCACGGACCAGCGCTACGGTGCTCGTCATCTGAAGCGCGCCATCGAGCGCCATGTGGTTTTCCCGTTGGCGAACCTGTTGGCCACCAAACAGGTGAACTCAGGCGACATGCTGTGCATTGACTGGGACGCGCGCGTAGGACGCCTGGTGTTCTGGAAAGAAAGGGTGCCGCCGCGATCGACCGTACCGCAACCCGTCCCACTTCAAGCAGCGAAAGCGGCTGGCGGCCGCGCCGCAGAAGTAGCCTCCTCTGCAAAGGCGCGCGGCGCTGGAAACAATAAATAAACGGGGTACTAGGGCGTACTACGCAAATCACCCGCAGGGAAATTACAGTCTCCCCCCGCTTCGTGGCAAGTCTGGCTAATGCTATCCAAAGTTTTGAGACGCGCCAGATAGGGGCGCGCTCTTGCGTCTGGCCCTTTCCAGGCAGCTAGTTCTTCAATCCGAAGGCGCGAGGGGCCCCCTGTCATTCGGGGAACCGCGGGCGGATGCAGATCGCGCCAAGTATGCGCAAAAACGTGGCCATCCGAAACTGGAGACGAACTGTCGGTGAACATGCTGCCCAGCGGCATGCAAGAGAATACCGTTGCTGTGGAGCAGTCGGGGGAGACTATGCCAGTGCCGACTGGCCGATACGAAAAGCGGATTGCGAGGGCGGTGACAATAGAAGTTTGTCTTCAGACTGAACCAACGTTTAAAGAAAGGGCGCTGACAGAAAATGTGAGTCCTCACGGTGCACGCGGACTTATGAAGCGGGAATGGCGGCCGGGACAGTACGTGGTGGTTTTCGCTCCCAAGGAGGGCGTTTGGTCGCCAGCTCAGATCGTTTACTGCCAGCGTTTGGCGGAGAGCAGATTTGCTGTCGGGCTAGAACTGTCCGTTCGGATGGACCACTGGGCAAGGCCTTCCTAGCCGGAAGAGGATGCTTTATTTGACAACTCCTCATTTGTCTCGATTCTGTTGCATTCTGGGCATTTCCACATGCGGAAGCTTTTTCTTTCGGGCTGCACCTCCGCAAGGTACATGAAGTGCCCGTCCTTCGGACAACGAATGCCAGGCTTGATTTCCGGCTCGATCGTGGCGGCGTCTTGTGTCTCGATGAAGTACCCCTGCGAGTTGTCGTACTGGATGAAACAGCCGGGCTACCGGCAGCTATACAGGGGCGTCTCTGCAGACTCGCTCTGGAACTTTGGGAGCATCTCAGTGTGATGCTCGTAGCAAAATACGTGAACCTCTTTTCTCGTACCGGTACCCGGCCTTTCCTTCTTACTAGCCGTTTCTGGTTGGACTAAGGCCCTGCCACCCCGAGGATATGTACGCAATTTTTAGCCCACTAGCCTCGCGGCGATCTGGTAGTTGAGGTATCTCGCGCATAAAGGACAACTTAGGTGCCCAAGCCGAGGGTATCTCCCAACGTGCCAACGTTCTCGGGACACGCAAAATCTTTGATATTCTGTCCAGTCTTCTGCAAGCATTTTCCACGCCTGCCGGACAAGGGCAAAGAAGCAGTCAAAAAATATACCTGCTGAGAATGCGGCTCCCCTAAGAGTTTCCTGCCAAAGGCTCCCACGAGCGGGCCAAGCGGGTTGTCCACACTTGGAACCTAGTAACAACGCATTTTACTGCCGACAGGATGGCCAAAGCGGCGCTCCCACAGCGACTCAGGGAATTCCTGTAGACCTTTTTGCAGGGTTCACCCGCTTCCACAGGGCTGGAATTCCCACTAACAATGCAGCGCATATCGGGGCCTGCGTATAAGGTAGCGGAAGAAATGCCTGGAAGCGGGATTTTCCCCGATACGTTCGAACTTGCCGAGTGGTGTGTGTCGACCCGCACGAAATTAAAATGAAGAAGAGTGGCGCGAAGTCTGCCGAAAAGAAGATCCTGAAGAACCTATGAGGGAGCTTCTTACGGAGAATAGCCGCCGTGGAGGACAGCTAATGCGAATCGTTCGATCCCCAGGATGGGTGATGGTTCTACTCAGTTTGCTTTGCGTCGCGGCCCTTGTGCTGTTGCTGCATGACACGCCATCTGTCTCCGCTCAAATCGGTCCGCCTCCCAGCAGTTCGATCAGTAGCAGTTCGGGCCCGGTATCGTGGGATTTCGGGCCGGTCGGCGGCGGCACCGTGATCAATGTCGGCATACAGGATCTCTGTCCCCCGGGCTTGTGCGACGATCATGATTTGACCGTGGTACTGCCTGCACCAGCGGCCACTTTCTACCAAACGATGACAGCCAAGCTCACGATTAATTACACCTGGACGAGCACGCTCCCGACCGACCTGGACGTTTTTGCCATCAGCCCCGGCGGTGCTGACCACGGCCCGGGTTCGCCCGACGACACCTCAACAGGGCCGGGTCAGGAGATCCTGACTGTAACCGATCCAATTGATGGAGTCTGGCACATCCGTTCCGTCTCTTCCTTGGCACCGGTGCCAACTTCCGCTAGCGCGGTGCTGACGCTAACTACCGCACCGCGACCCACCACGCCGCCACCACCACCTCCCACTCCTGGAGCGCCTGCCTTTATAAACTATCCTGCCCCGCCGGATTGCTCCGGAACACAACAGCCTCCGAGTTGCATTCAGCCAGCGGTGGGCTCAACGACCGCCGGGGAGCACGGCGCCGGCGAGCCCTCGATTGGCGTAGACTGGGGCACCGGCAAGGCCTTCATTGAAGCGGGGAATCACACCTTACGCGTAACCTTCAACGATGCGGTCACGCCTGCCACCGCGTTCTGGGAGGACAAGCGCTCGCCCTTTGCGCGAGTGAGCCTCGATCCCATCCTTTTCACGGACGACGGTCATTTCGGCGGTCCCAACCGAACCTTCTCATCGCAGCTCAACCTCGTTACCAGCGAACTCTCCTTCACTGACGACGACGGCAACACCTGGTTCCCGACGCAGGGCTCCGGACAGCCTGCCGGCGTGGACCATCAGACAGTGGGCGGCGGTCCCTACGCATCGCCTGTACCTCTGACAAGCACGTCGTATCCACATGCGATTTATTACTGCTCACAAGACATCGCTACCGCCTTCTGCTCGCGGAGCGATGACGGCGGCCTTACCTTCGGCCCAGGTGTTCCGATTTATTTGTTTACCACGGTCAACGGCGTTGACCGCCCTGTTGCCCCCGAAACCTGCGGCGGTTTGCACGGGCACGTCCGCGTCTCGCCCGACGGTACAGCCTACGTGCCCAATGAGAACTGTTTTGACTCAAACAATGTGAGCCGACCAGGTGTGGCTGTCTCCACCGACAACGGGCTGAGCTGGGTTGTGCGGACGGTACCCGACGCCAAGAGCATCAGCCCCGGCAGCGACCCCTCGGTTGCGGCGGGCAGCAACAACACGATTTACTTCGGTTACGTCAACGGAGATGGCCACGCGAAGATAGCCGTCTCCCACGACCGCGGCCTGAACTGGTCGAAGTCCAAAGACGCGGGCACGCCCTTCGGCGTCCAGAATGCAGAGTTCGCTGAGGTCATCGCCGGAGATGACAACCGCGCGGCTTTTGCGTTCCTGGGCACGCCGACAGCGGGCGATACGCAATCGGCGGACTTTCTAGGAATCTGGCACCTATATGTTGCGTTCACGTACAACAGCGGGCGGACCTGGACCACCGCCGACGCGACACCAGCCGACCCCGTGCAGCGCGGCTGCATTTGGAACCAGGGCGGGAGCAACCCGTGCCGCAACCTGCTGGACTTCAACGACATCACTGTGGACCAGTCTGGGCGCGTAGTGGTGGGCTACGCCGATGGCTGCACAGGCACGTGCGTGAACGATGCCACGCAAAACGCCTCCACCGGCCCCGCCAGTGCGCAGGATGCGCTGGCCACGATCGCGCGGCAGGTGGGAGGACGCGGCCTGTTTGCAGCCTTCGACGGCACGCAGTTCGGCACCAAGACCGGCGACATCGAAGGGGGCGGCCAGCTTTGTTATGGTGACCCGGCAAGCGGTGTCAGCGGCTACCAGAACTGTAATAGACATGACGGGCATTGAAGTCAGGGCTTGTGCAGGGCGGGGATAAATACAGAGCCCCGCCCGAGATGGGAATCGCGTGGGGCGCCCTCGCAAATGGAAAGTCCAATTTCGTAACCGGAAAACATATGAGCTACAGGTACGCGATCCCATTTGTGCTTTGCGGTTTTTTCTTGTGCGCGATTGCACTACCCGCCAGGCAGGCGCCTGGCCGTTCGACTCAGAAGCCAAAAGGTGGCGATGCCGCAACTTCGGCAAGGGACAAGAAGGACGCATGCATCTTGCTTACCAGCGCGGAAATAGACGCCGTCCAAGGTGAGCCGGTCAAAGAAACTAAAGCCAGCGTCCAGCCAAATGGCGAGATGCTGATCTCGGAATGCCTCTTCCTCGCAACCAATTTTGCAAAATCGGTTAACGTGGCGTTGGCCACACCCACTTCGGCGTTGCCCTCCGCGTTTACGCCGCGCAAATTCTGGCAGAACCAGTTCCATGCTTCGGAAATGGAAGAGGACAAACTGCGCGCCGCGGGCAAGAGGGAGCAGAAGCGCGAGCCTGAAGGTGAAGAAGAAGGACGTAAACCGCGGCGGATTGAGGGGCTCGGTGAGGACGCGTACTGGGTGGGAACTCCGTTCACGGGCGCGCTCTATGTCCTGCAAGGAGATAACTTCGTCCGCATCAGCATCGGCGGCGTTGGCGAAGAATCCGTGCGCATCGAAAAAACGAAGATCCTGGCCCGTGCTTTAGTGAAACGCCTCTAATTACACTCTTAACATTCCACTTTGGCCGAGTGAGTAAGGTATTTCGAAGGATTCGAGGGAATAACTTCCGGCTCATTAATTCGGCGAAGCCGCTGGTTCATGATCGACTGTCTGGGGGAAGGAAAGTTGCCAAGGCTGTCGTGAAAAGCTGGGCACCCTCAGAATTGAGATTGAGTTCATCAGGCTGGTAATACCTGGCTGAGAGAGCGGCTGGATCAATGGGCACCAACGTATCCACTCGGGCCCTTTGCGCATCGATCGTCATTTGACGGACAGCAACCTCCGAAGAGGGAGTCCGGGGATGAGAATAATCAGTTTGGCACCATGTGCCTCGAATAGCTCAAGCTGACGCGGGAGGCGCGAATTGGCGATATTTTGAAACTCCGTAGCTAGCGGGATGGGAGGCTGGCGCTTCAGCAAATAGTCGCTGGAAATCTCGAGGGCCACAATGAGAATGACGCAAACCCGGAAAGGACCTTTCCGTAGAAAAGGGGGGCGGCCTTAGAATTGGAAATAGACAAAGGCATTGAGATTGCTCCCAGAAAAAAGTGCCAACACGACAAGTGCAGCGGCCGCGAGACCGGTCCGAACGGCGTAGGGTGCCGTTGCGAAGGGATACTCGTGGTTGCTGGCTTCCAACAGAAGGTCTGCAAGGAACAAAGGTACAGAGAAAAGGCAAAGCATCAAGAACGCCGCGGCGTACTCACTCCGCCAGGCGAAATTCGACAGCCCTGCCAACAGTTGCACTGCTGAAGTGAGTGAGGTCGCCCGGAAGAACGCGAGGCTCAAGCCGAGAACATTGAAGGTGAGAATTCGTTGAGCCCAGAGGGAGAAGAAACCGGTGGTAAAAGCGGGGAGAGCAGCACTCTGAGACTTCGCCTTGACCGGGAAAAAGTAACGCTCCCCAGCCAACACCACACCGTGGATAGCGCCAAAGACGACAAACGTCCAATTTGCGCCATGCCAGAGACCCGCGAGAACCATGGTAACGAAGAGATTTCGGGCGGTTTTCCATTGGCCCCCAGCACTTCCGCCGAGAGGAATGTACAAGTAATCGCGAAGCCAGGTGCTCAAGCTGATGTGCCAGCGGCGCCAGAAATCCTGAAGACGATTGGCGAGGAATGGCTGGCGGAAATTGACCATAAAATGGAAACCCAGCAATTGAGCGCTTCCGCGCGCGATATCGCTGTAACCGCTGAAATCTCCATAGACTTGCCATGTAAACGCATACGTTCCAAGCAGAACAAGCCAGAAATTTGAAGGGCCGAATTGACCGCCAAAGACTGCGTTTGCCAGAACGGCACAATTATCCGCGACCACGCATTTTCGGATGAGGCCAGAGAAAATCAGCATCAGGCCATCGAAAAATCGATCCGCGTCGAAAGTGCGCTCCTTCTGGACTTGCGGGAGCAGATGCCCCGGCCTTTGTATCGGACCGGCAATCAAGTGAGGGAACAGACTGATGAAGAGACCATAATCGAAGAAAGACCTGGAAGCCTCGATCCTCCCTTTATAGACGTCCACGATATAGGCGACTTCCTGAAACGTGTAAAACGAAATGCCAGGCGGAAGGATGATGCGAATCAGGGGCAGCGGGATATTGTGAATTCCAAGGTTTTCGAGGGCGCTTAGGAAGGAGCCCGCGAAGAAGTCAAAGTATTTGAAGATTCCCAAAATCATGAAATTCAAGATGAGCGAGAAGATGAACCACTTCCTCCGGTGGGGGTCCGAGCGGCCGGGTGCGATCTTCTGTGCGATCAGGAAATCCACTGTGGTGCTGCCAATCATTAGCGCGAGGAAACGCCAATCCCACCATCCGTAGAAAAAGTAGCTGGCCAGGAGAAGGAAAATATTTTGGGCGCGGTGCTTGAGACGCCAGTACAACAGCACAACTGGTATCAGAAAGAGGAAATAAGCTGGGGAGTCGAAGAGCATGGCGTCAAGTTAACTCATTGTTCTTATATTTTCCGTGGTCTGCCGCACGTGCGCAAGGATATTCAGACGCATGTGGAAGGGACAATCAGTTGAATCAAGGAATTGGAGTCAGGGGAATACCTGAATCCAGGACGAACAGGACGTTGATGACGAACCGTGAATGTACAACTCCTTAAAAACACTTTGGCTTACGATTCCTTGCGTACTCTCGGGAATTGTCCGCCCAGTATTTAAGGTTAAGACCGGATTGTGAAGGGGTTCGGCATCGCTTACGGTTCGTCGCGGGCCAAGTTTTCCCTCGTAAGCGAGCAGGCTTGAGCTAGCAGATGGTCGAGGGGACCTGGCCTTCGCCGATTCCAGGTCCTTAGCATTCTGGGACTCCAACGGCGGTAGCTTCTCTAGGGGAGTCAAAATGGGGAACCGCAATCAACAGTGGCCGTGGTTCGCGATCCTGGTGAGAACAAGCAGAGAGAAGACAGCAAACTTGCTGCTGGAAAATGCAGGTTACGAGTGCTTTTTGCCCATCAGCAAATACATGCACCGCTGGTCCGATCGGATGAAGGAAGTCGAAGTCCCGTTGTTCCCTGGATATCTTTTCTGTCGGATGGACCAGCACAATCGCTTGCCGGTGCTGATGACACCGGGGGTCATACAGATCGTGGGCGTCGGCAAAACACCGATTCCTGTCGGGGAAGAAGAGATCGCCGCCATCCAGCGCGTGGGAAAGAGCGGTCTTTCGACAATGCCTTGGCCGTACCTGGAAGTCGGCCATGTCGCCCGGATCGAGGATGGGCCTCTGCGGGGTATGACCGGAATCGTAATCAAAATCAAGTCGGGATTGAAGCTCGTGCTATCCGTTAGTTTGTTGCAGCGCTCGGTTGCTGTCGAAATTGATCGTAGCTGGATCGGTGCAGCATACCCTGTGAGACCAACTGCAAATCAGACAGCGTCTAGGCCTGCGAGCCCTCTGCCTCTTTTGCAGCAGCCCAGCGTCTAGTCACACTTGGCATTCCCGCGCCCGTGCTATCCACACTATGCAAGATAGAAGAGTTTTGGATCTACCGGGCAGCAGTTTTCTCGAGCCAGTTCTCTAGGCCCTCGAAGTAGACGCTTTTGATACATCGTTAATCGCAGCCCGGACCGCTTCGTCCCGGATGGCCACGAGCTATCGACCGGTCCTACGGCTGATCAACGTTCGATTTTCAGAACCTTTTTAGCAAAAGACGAAAAAGTCATGCAACTTCTGGTATTTGTCGTCGCGCTCCTAGCATCGGCAACATTTACGCGCTGGGTCCGCGATTTTTCCATCGTTCGCGGATGGGTCCCAGTTCCAAGTTCGGATCGTCATGTTCATACTCGTCCGATACCGCGGCTGGGCGGCGTTGCTATTTTCCTGACACTCTGGTGCATGGTGCTGCTGGCACATTGGCTGCCAGGGCATTTCGGCACGCGCGAATTTTCTTTGCCGCATTTCACTTTGAAGATACTTGGGCCGGCAACCATCATCTTTCTGCTTGGTCTGATCGACGATTTTTGTGGAGTGAGCGCGTACGTGAAGTTTGCGGTGCAGGCGGGTGCAGCGGTACTTTTATTCTGCAATGGTTTTGGAATATCCCGCTTGTCGCTTTTGGCTGGTCATCCACATTTGGGATGGTTGGTCGGACTTCCACTGACAATTCTTTGGGTTTTATGGATCACCAATGCCTTCAATTTAATTGATGGCCTTGACGGGCTCGCGGCGGGATCCGCTCTGTTCTCAACGCTGGTGACCTGTGTGGCGGCGGTATGGTTCCACAACGAAGGGATTCTTTTTCTGACGCTCGCTCTGGCGGGCGCAATTACCGGATTTCTCCGGTATAACTTCAATCCAGCATCGATTTTCCTCGGTGATTGCGGGAGTCTGCTGATCGGGTTCCTGCTCAGCGCAATCGCTCTCGCCGGATCACAAAAATCTCCGACCATGGTAGCCGTTGCGATCCCCATCGTTTCTCTGGGGCTCCCGATTTTGGATGTCGCCGTCGCTATAATCCGCCGCTTTTTGAGCTGCAAACGGCTATTTGACGCTGACCGTGAGCACATTCACCACAAGTTACTCGGCCGGGGTATATCCCATAGACAAGCCGTCTTGGTGCTTTATGGAGTAAGCGCCTGCTTTGGCCTATTGAGTCTCCTTCTACTCAATCCGGGCGGTACCGCAGTTGCAACAGTCCTGGTAGTGGTTGGGATTGGCGTCTTGATCGGTGTCCAACAGTTACGCTATCACGAGTTTTTGGAGTTGGGCCACATGGCCAACCGCACCCTGAATCAACGTCACGTGATCGCCAATGACATAAGCATTCGCCGGGCCGCAGACGCTCTGGAGTCGTGCACTAACCTCGTGCAATTCTGCCAGATATTGCAGCAGTGTCTTGAACCTATTGGATTCGATGGCCTCGGTCTGTACTTATCGTCAGGATTACCAGTCGAGGTTGAGTTGTTTCCATTAAACCGCGTCAACCGGTCCAAGCTCCAATTCTTTTGGGATCGGTTACCAACGTCATCGGATACAAATTGGAGTTTGACTTTCAGCCTGGAGAACTACCAAAGGGAGCGTCTTGGCAGTTTCACTTTGTACAGAAAAAGCGCGACCTCGCCCCTTTGGATGGACCTCGACGTTCTTACGGCGACGGAATTCTCGAGCGCCGTTGCAAGCGTTGTGGAGAAAATTCAGAACTCCTGGTTCGTCAGAACGCACGAGAAACTGAAAACATCTGCGTTCGAAACAGCTGCCAAGACGATGGTTGGGAGAGTCCCCGAATCCTTAGCGGTTCCGAGTTCCAGCTAAGGCACAGGCAATGTCCGCCAAAAACAAGCGCCGCCATTGTTGGTCCCCCACCTGCTATGTGGGCTTGCGGGTGATCGGATGGATAACCCTGGCGAGGTTGTTTGTGATCGCCGCGACGGTTTTCTTGCCTCTCGTCCGGGCCGCCGCGCAGGCCCCTTCGCCATCTGGAGTGGATCAAACGAAACCAAAGTGCGATGGGCGGCTTCGGTCCACCTATTTGCTGGGACCAGACGATCAATTGGAGATTTCCGGTCCGGAGCTGACCGAGTTTGGCAACAAGCCCGCGCGAATCGACGGAGACGGGGAGATACAGGTGCCGCTGGTGTCACGCGTCCATGTGGCTGGTCTGACGGTGCAGCAGGCGGAGGAAAAGCTCAATAAGCTCCTCAGCACCTACATTCGCGATCCGCAAGTTGTTGTCAACGTTGCCGAAGTACGCAGTCAGCCGGTTTCTATTCTCGGCGCGGTCAACACGCCGGGTGTTCACCAGGTCCAGGGACACAAGACATTGCTGGAGATGCTTGCACTAGCCGGCGGAATCCGTCCGGACGCGGGATACAGTGTCCGCATCACTCGCCAACTGGACTGGGGCTGTATCCCGCTGCCTGGAGCGGAGGTTGATGCTTCCGGCCGGTTCAGCGTGGCGCAGCTCAACTTGAAAAAAATCCTTGAGGCCAAAGATCCCGAGCAGAACATCCAAATCCTCCCGCATGATGTCATTTCCATTCCTAAGGCCGAAATGGTGTATGTGATCGGAGAGGTAAGGCGCTCAGGTGGATTCGTTCTAGGCGAACATCAGTCTATCTCCGTACTTCAGGCGCTCTCGCTTGCTGAGGGCCTCAACGCAACTGCTGACGCACGGCATGCCAGGATCCTGCGGCTGAAGCAGGAAGCCGATCAGCGCGAAGAGGTATCGGTAAATGTTAAGGATGTTCTTACCGGAAAGAAACCAGACGTCCCACTGCAGGGCAATGACATTCTGTTCATTCCCGGCAGCACGGGTAAGAAGGCGGCTTTCCGCGCTATCGAAGCGGCTATCCAAACGGGAACAGGCTTAGCTGTCTGGCGCACGCCTTGAAAGTCACATAATGCAACCTTCTCAATTTCCTATCGAAAAATCGAAGCGTCGCCCGAACGGGCTCAACGCGAGGAATAAGCAACGCCCCGTACTGTATGCCTATCTGGACTCGTCAGCGACGGAAGGCGCGGCGACACCCGGCTACGACAGTCTGTTGGAGTACTGGCACGTTCTGGTTCGTCACAAGATGACCCTGCTGGCCTTTGGCGCTTTCGGACTCTTGGCGGCCATCCTGGTCGGCTTTGTGCAGACACCAACTTATCGCGCCAGGACTTCACTTGAGATTCAGAGCACAAACTTCATAGAAATAAAGGGCGCCGACACCACTGAGTCAAGCGGAGGCTATGCAAATCCGGAGTCGTACGTCGAAACGCAAGTCAAGCGTTTGCAGAGTGAGTCCCTGCTCGAGCGTGTGATTGACAAGTTAAAACTCCACAAAGAGCGCCCTGCAACCGGTTGGCGAGGCTTCGCATCGCGCGTTTTCGAACCGTCAAAAACGCCGCATCTTCCGGAAAAAGAGGAATTGATCCGGCAGATACA
>WNFB01005041.1_pt1 | contig 11784 bp, 8 predicted proteins | sample 5400501 | NCBI WGS metagenome assembly WNFB01 (sample SAMN13153341, study PRJNA577476) | soil metagenome | isolation source: 200 cm saprolite under Douglas fir tree site 2 hole 1 | place: USA:California | collected 2015-04-18 | reverse complement strand
ATCGGTCTCAACAGTCCGAGCGGCGCGACCCTGGGCGCGCAATCGACTGCGACCGTGACGATCATCGACAACGATGTCACCAACGGAGCGAATCCGATCGACAACACGAACTTCTTTGTGCGCCAGCAGTACATAGACTTCCTGGGCCGCGAACCCGATCCGCCGGGCTTTGCCGGCTGGGTAAGCGCCATCAACAACTGCTCAGGCGATACGACCCAGTGTGATCGCATCCATGTGTCACAACTCTTCTTTCAATCGGCAGAGTTTCAGGACCGCGGTTACTTCGTCTATAGATTTTATCCAGTGGCTTTTGGGAGAAAGCCTGACTACGGAGAGTTCGTGCCTGATCTGGCGACCGTGAGCGGCTTTCTGGATGCGAATCAATTGGAAGCCGCAAAGGTGGCCTTCATAGCCGGCTTTATGGCGCGACCCGCGTTTGTCAGCACGTACAACTCGCTTAACAATACCCAGTACGTTGACATGCTCTTGAACACCGCGAATGCCGGCATTGGTTCATCGAGCCGGCAGGCGATGATTGATGGACTGAACAACTCGACGCTGACCCGGGGGCAGGTGTTAAGACAGATCGTTGAGAGCACTGAAGTCGCGACGAAGTATAACCATCAGGCGTATGCGGTGATGGAATACTTCGGCTATCTGCGCAGGCAGCCTGATGCATTCTATCTGCAATGGATCCAGGTGCTGGATACAACCAACGACCCACGCGGGATGGTCACGGGCTTTGTGACCTCGCAGGAATACCGCAACCGATTCGGACCGTGAACAGTGCGCGGCTTTGCCGCCTGATGTGCGGTAAGGCTCTGCCTTACCGTTCGCGTTGGATCTTAACTCGGGGCTGGGCCCCCAAACTGGGGCGTAGCCCCAATCACTCTTGAGCTCTACTACGGAAGGTCACAGACCTTCCGCACATCAGGCGGCGGAGCCGCACCCGGGTTGACCTTTCTCCCCATCTTCCAAATTTCATCCAGTCGGTGTTAATAATCTACCGCCGAGGAGCGTTTTATGAGCGGAGAAGATTTTCAGGAGGAAGTTGTGCTGGCCGCTGTAAAACCGCTGAAAGCCGTAGAATTGATCGAGTCAGTAACCAAAGACGTGGTTCCGGCTGGGCGCAATTCGATGTCCAGCAGCGCGATGGAAAGGCAGAGCCCGCTGGAAATTCTTTTCCGGCAGCATTCCGATCGAGTGTTTCGCACGGCACATCGCGTTACAGGCAGCGCGGAGGATGCGGAAGACGTCTTGCAGACAGTCTTTCTGCGTCTGGCAAGCGGGCCAGAGTCACCCAGCGTGCTGGAAAACCCTGAAGGATACTTCGCGCGCGCGGCGATCAATGCTTCCCTCGATCTGCTGCGCAGCCGCAAACGATCGAGAGCGGTGGCTTTCGATGAGGTCGAAACCGGCAAGGTGGTTGCTTCGTTCGCTGCACCGAGAAATCCGGAAGCGGGACATGAAGATCGCGAACTGAGAAATCTGATTCGCGCGGCAGTATCGCGGCTGGGAGCAAACGCCGCGCAGATGTTTACTCTGCGATATTTTGAAGGCTACGACAACGGCGAGATTGCCCGAATCATGAGCACCTCGGCGCTGGTCGTTGGCGTGACGCTGCATCGCGCGCGGGCAAGACTGCGGAAAGAGATTGGGAGTTATTTGCAAAAGCATTCGGCGTGATTGCGAAAACCATTCACGCAAGGGAGCAAAGAAAACACTTTTTGGAATCATCCTGGGAGAAGTTATGAAAAACAAAGAAGTCGAAAACATCCTGGACAAAGTCACTGCCGGAATTCGCAATGAACAGGTCGATGCGGCGGCGGCAAACGAAGCGACCGAGCGCGTGTGGGCGCGGCTATCGGTGGAAGCTGACGCCCGCACGATGCAGGCGCACCACCCGCCCGACCACCTCAGCGCGGCTGCCGCGCCGGGGACCCCGGTTTATGCGAGCGCGCCGGCGAACACAATCGAGGGGTGCGCGGATTTTCAGTCGCTCATCCCGCCCTTTCTCGGCGGGAAGTTGTCGGAAGCGCGTTCGCTTTTGCTGGTCGATCACACGCACGAGTGCATTCCCTGCCGGAGGGCTTTGAAGCAAGCGCGCGAATCCCGCGTGGCGGCGCCAACACCGGCGCGCAAACAGGCGCGAAAAACTTTCAACTACAGTTTGAGCCCGGTGGTCGTGCGTTGGGGTATCGCGGCGGTGCTGGTGATCGGTTTGGGACTGATCGCGCTGCCGCTGATCCAACGTTACTTGCCTTTCGGATCGTTTGAGGCGACGGTGGAAGCGGCCGACGGTCCGGTTTACTCGGTAGCTGATTCACAGACGCGCGTGATCAATTTGGGCGAGAAGCTGGCGCGCAACCAGGTGATTCGGACCGCGAAGGACGCGCATGCAGTCGTCCGTTTGGGCGACGGCACGACGATCGAAATGAAGGATCGTTCCGAGTTCTCGATCGATCAGACTCTGCGCGGCACGACAATCCATCTCGATCGCGGCAGCGTGATTGTCGAAGCGGCGAAGCAAAAGAACCATCTGTTCGTGGACACAGGTGACTCACTGGTTTCGGTGACGGGCACGACCTTCTCGGCCAACGCGGGCACCAAAGGCTCGCGCGTCAGCGTGATCGAAGGGGAAGTGCAGCTCGATCGCTCAGGCCAGCAGCGCGTGTTGCGCGCCGGCGAGCAGGCGACGACCAGTGCCTCAATTGAAACAATTCCGATCAAGGACGAAGTCGCGTGGAGCCGAAATGCCGCGCGTTATGCGAAAACTCTGCAAAGTCTGGCCGCGCTGCAAAATGAACTCAATTCCGTCGCGAAGCCCGGCGCGCGTCACTCTACGCGTCTGCTCGACATGATGCCAGAGAGCACTGTGCTGTATGCGGCGCTGCCGAATCTCGGCGCGACGATTGCGGAATCGCACCGCATCATGCAGGAACGCATTCAACAGAACCCGGCGCTGCGCGAATGGTTCCAGAATCACGGCGAGGCAAAAGGTCCGGCGGTCGATCAGGCGATTTCGGTAATCAAGGAATTTGGCGAGCAGCTCGGCGACGAAATCGCCGTCAGCGCGGGCATGGACGATCAGGGAAATCCGGTCGGGCCAATCGTTTTGGCTGAACTGAAAAACCCGGTCGGCTTTCACGCCTTCTTTGATTTTGAGGTCCAAAAAATGGGCGGCGCCGCCAAGGGGCCGCGGGTCCAGTGGGTAGACGATCCACGAGCCGCGCAACCCTTGGCTAACTCGAGCAGCGCGGGTACGAAGGACAAAGAACTGTACGTCTGGATCAATGGCGATGTGCTCGTTGCCTCTCCGAAACTCGATCAATTGCAATCGCTGGCGAAAAGCTCAACCAGCGGCTTTGCGGCGACGCCATTCTATGCGCGCGTCGCCGATGTTTATCGCGAAGGCGCCGGCCTGGTGGTCGCGGCCGATCTGGAAAAGATCATCGCCCACACCAGAGGTCTGCGCCGGATCGCGGTCGGCGACCAGCACGAACAAGCGCTAAGTCAACTGGGCGTCTTCAATCTGAAATCTTTTGTCCTGGATCAGAAAGATACCGACGGCAAGACGCACACCCGCGCGGTGCTTTCATTCAATCAGGCTGATCACGGGATCACGTCGTGGCTGGCCCAACCGGCGCCGATGGGATCGCTCGAATACATCTCGCCGGATGCGAATCTGGTGGCGGGCTTTGTGGTAAAGAATCCAACGGCATTGGTTGACGATCTGTTGGGAGTGCTGGACACGGTTGCCCCGGATCTGAAAAAGCATTTGACTCAGTTGCAGACCGAGCACGGGCTGGATGTGCGCAAAGATTTTGCCGCGCCGCTCGGTGGCGAGTACGCATTCGCGATCGATGGGCCGATTCTACCGACGCCTTCGTGGAAGCTGATTTTCGAAGTCAACGACCCGGCGCATTTGCAGCAGACCCTCGAGCGCGTCGTCGAAGAAATCAACAAGCAAGCCGCAAAGGAAGGGAAGAACGGCCTGGCGCTGGAGCATTCCGATTTCAACGGCCGCACCCTCTACACCCTAAGGTCGAAGGACTTCGGGATGATCGAAGTGAACTACACGTTCAGCAAGGGCTATATGATTGCTGGACCGTCGCGCGCGCTGATCGAGCAGGCGCTGCAGTATCACGATACCGGCACGTCGCTGAATCGCTCGGCGAAGTTCACCGCCGGCTTGCCGGCGGACGGCAACGCTAATTTTTCGGCGCTGATCTATCACAATCTTGCGCCGCTGGTGCAGCCGTTCGCGAATCAAATCGGCAACTCGGCCAAGTCATTGCCAGAGGAACAGCAAAAAACGATTAAGGCGATGGCCGCGAGCATGCAACCGACGCTCGCGTATGCGTACGCGTTCGGCGATCGGATCGAGTTCGCGTCGAACACCGAAGGCGGGCCGTTCGGATTGAGTCCGGCAACGCTGCTCGGGATGCCGAACGCGTTCGAGTTGGAGCACATTCTGGGCCAGGGTATGCGGCAGAAGTAGCGAAACTGCGATTCCCTCTCCCTTTGGGTGAGGGCTGGGTGAGGGCTTAGACGAAACAACCTCTCTATTTGTTTTTCTTCTCCTGAAGGCCGGGCCTGATTGGAGGAATGGCGAAGCAACTCTGCTGCTCGTGAGAGAGAAGAGAGTTTTCTGCGGAACATTCCGCGCTAAGCCCTCACCCCGACCCTCTCCCAACGGGAGAGGGAGAAAGAAAAGAATTCCAATGAAACCTATTCAATCAGACACAGCAACTCAGCCAGGCTCTCCCGCGGATCACAGATTTCTCTTCCACGGCCTCACTCTGATTGCCCTCGGACTCTCCGTATTATTTCTGAACTCATGGGACAGTCTTTTCGTAAGAACAGCGATTGGCTTATTCTGGGGAGCGTTCTTTTTGATTTCGAATTGGTCGGATCTGGTCCAAGCGCTACGAAGTCTCAATCACACAAATGGATTACGCCGCCGCAGCACCGAACGAACCTCAGTCCAACGTTAGCAGTCCCGGCGTCATCACCCTCGATAATCTGTCCGTAAGTTTTGGCCGCAGGCCGATTCTGCAAAACCTGCGCGGCGAGTTGCGCGGGCGGGCCATCGGCTTGCTCGGGCCAAACGGCGCGGGCAAGACGACGCTGATTCACACCCTGCTGGGTTTTCATCCGCCCTCATCCGGCACGGCGCGCATTTTCGATCAAGACATTCGCGGCGATGCCAATCAAATCAAATCGCTGATCGGTTACATGCCTGAGCGCGATTCGTTCATCTCCAAAATGTCCTGCGTGCATTTCGTGCGGTTCATGGCCGAGCTTTCCGGCCTGCCGCCGGGCGCCGCGCTGGAACGCGCGCACGAAGCATTGTTCTTTGTGGGGCTGGGCGAAGCGCGCTACCGGAATGTCGATACGTTTTCGCTGGGAATGAAACAACTTGCCAAGCTGGCGCAGGCGATCGTGCACGGACCAAAGCTAATCTTTCTTGACGAGCCGACCAATGGCCTCGATCCGCCCGCCCGCCAGCGGATGATCAAAATGATTCGCGAGATTCGCGACAGTGGCCAGGCGCACATCGTGCTCTCTTCGCATCTGTTGCGCGATGTCGAGGAATGCTGCGAAGAGATTCTGATTCTAAAAGATGGCCGGCTGGTCGTTTACTGCAACCTCGAAGAAGAGCGAAAAGCGAACAAGAAATTCCTGATGCTGGAAACGCGCGGCGATCAGAAGACATTCGCGGCGTCGCTTAGCACGCTGGGCTGTGAATACGCGGTCACGGGCGAACATCGTTTGAAAGTGATCCTGCAAGAGCGAACTGAGATTCGCGATCTGTACCGGCTGGCGTCCGCGGCGCAGATGCAAATTCGGCGGCTGACTTTCAAGCGTGATTCTCTCGAAGACATCTTCTTGAAGGCGATGGAGAACGGTGCCGCTGAACTCCCTCTCCCCAGAGGGAGAGGGAAGAAGGCGATGGAGAACGGTCATGGCGGTTCTTGAACGCACTTACAAGCGATATGAAGGGCGACTGACTCCGGAATGGAGCCGGTTCCTGATCATTCCGCGCCACGCGTACGTGGACGTTTTTCGATCGAAACTATTCACGGCGTTCTTTGCGCTTTCGTTCCTCTATCCGCTGCTCTGTTCGATTCTTATTTATCTGCATCATAACGAGAACATACTCGGGATCAAGGGACTGAAGTTACAGCAACTGCTTCCAATCGATGCCTCCTTCTTCAAATTCTATGTGGTTTGGCAGGGAATCACCGGGTTCTTTCTGATGATGCTGGTCGGGCCGCAACAGGTCGCGCGCGATCTAACAAACAACGGTTTGCCGCTTTACCTGTGCCGGCCCTTCAGCCGCAGCGAGTACGTCGTCGGCAAAATGTCGATCGTCATCATTCTGCTTTCCGCGATCACCTGGGCGCCGGGTTTGCTGCTGTTTTTGTTTCAGGGTTATCTGGAAGGTTGGTCGTGGTTCGCGGAAAACATCTGGATGGCGAGCGCGATTTTCATCGGCAGTCTGGTGTGGATTCTGGTGCTGGCGCTGCTGTCGCAGACGATCTCAGCGTGGGTGAAATGGCGGGTGGCGGCGCGCGCTGCGTTGCTGGGGATATTTTTCATCCCGACCGCATTCGCGGAAATCCTCAATCAGGCGTTCGAGACGCGTTGGGGGCACATCGTCGACTTGCGCGCGCTGTTCGCTAACGTGTGGGCGGGATTGTTCGGCCTCTTCGTTCGCCAAACCGGCGAGATTCAGGAGGTGCGCCACGGCGTAATCATCCGCGAAGTGATCATAAACGAGCCGCCACTGTGGGCTTCGTGGTTCGCGTTGTTTTTGATCTGCGCCTTTTGTTTGTGGCTGTTGTCGCGGAAAGTGAAGGCGTACGAGGTGGTGAAGTGAATTTCGAATTGCGGATTGCGAATTTCGGATTGGACAAAACCTGAAGCGCTCTATGACTCAAGACAAACCAAAACAGGAATTCGCAATTCGCAATCCGAAATCCGAAATTGTCTTTGACAACGTCTCGAAGTTTTACGGCGAGATACTCGGCGTGAATCGCGTCAGCCTGGCGATCCCGCCGGGCATTACCAGTCTGGTCGGGCCGAACGGCGCGGGTAAAACTACGCTGATGAATTTGATGACGGGACTGTTGCGGCCCACGCGCGGCCGCGTCACGGTGCTCGGCGTTCCTACTGATCGGCCGGAAGAATTATTTCGCAAAGTCGGCTACTGCTCGCAATTCGATTCGTTTCCGCGCGGACTGACTGGCCGCGAGTTCATCAAATCATTTCTGCTCGTCTCCGGGATTGGCAAGAACGACGCCGACAGTTGGACTGAGAAAGCTTTGGATCGGATCAGCTTGCTCGATGCCGCGGACCGGCGCATCGGCGCGTATAGCAAAGGCATGCGCCAGCGTTTGCGTCTGGCGCAATCAATCGCGCACCGGCCGAAGGTTTTGATTCTGGACGAGCCCTTGAACGGACTTGATCCGATAGTGCGTGCGGAAACGATTGGATTATTCAGGAAGCTGGCGGGGGAAGGCTTGCACCTGATTATTTCGAGTCACATCCTGCACGAAGTGGACATGATGTCGGATCGCGTCGTGCTGCTGAACAACGGCTACGTCGTCGCCGAAGGCGGCATTCACGGCGTGCGCGACGAAATGGAAACGCATCCGATGCAGATTCTGATTCGCTGCGACCGGCCCGCGATGCTGGCGTCGCGCATGTTTGCCGAAAATGATGTGGTCGAAGCGCACCTGCACGAAGATCGGGGCGGGTTGTTCGTGAAAACGCGCGAGCCCGATCGGTTCTATCTTTTGCTCAACGAAATCGTGGCGCAAGGCGAGATCAATGTCGAATCAATCGCGCCCATCGATGACGATCTCAGCGCGGTGTATCAGTATCTGATTGGTTCCGAAGGGTCGGCTTGAAACATTTTCCATTAATCATCTTTAGATTCCCCTCTCCCAAATGGAGAGGGGCCTGAAAAATGACAATGAAAAATGGAAAATCCGTCCGTGTTCGAAAGGAAGACGAGCGTGACTGCTGAAGCGACAAAACTAGATGCCAGGATGACGCGGGCTGCCTCATGGTCGCTTTGGCTGCGGCAGATTCGCGCGATTTTCAGACTCGAGATCCGGAAGAACTTCTTTGGCAAGCGGTCGGTTCTGATCTATCTATTGGCGTTCCTGCCGATCTTCTTGTTGGGGAGCCTGGCCCTGATCATGCCGGCCACTGAGGACTTCACCAATCTGTCGCGAATCTTTGCCTGGATTTACGGAGGGCTGATTCTGCGCACCGTAGTGTTTTTCGGCTGCGCGTGGATATTCATGAATCTGTTTCGCGGTGAGATGGTTGACCGGAGCTTGCACTACTATTTTCTCTCGGCCGTCCGGCGCGACGTTCTGGTCGTGGGAAAGTATTTGTCCGGCCTCGTGACTGCGGTGATCCTCTTTGTTACGGTCACAGTCGCTTCGATGTTGCTGCTCTATCTGCCGCACTTCTCGGGAGAGAGCGCGCGGTTCTTTTTCGACGGCGCGGGCCTCAGCCAGCTCCTGACCTATGCCGGAATCACCATTCTCGCGTGCATCGGCTACGGCGCGTTCTTCCTGGTGGTGGGGCTGTTCTTTCGCAACCCGATTATTCCGGCGCTGGTTTTGTATGGCTGGGAAGCAATCAACTTTCTGCTGCCGCCGCTGCTGAAAAAGATCAGCGTCATTCATTATCTGAATTCGCTCACGCCCGTGCCTGCGCCCGCGGCAACTCCGTTCGGAGTGATGGTTGAGCCGACACCGGCCTGGATTTCAGTTCCCGGATTGCTAATCCTGACGGCCCTCGTTTTGATTGCCGCCGGCACGCGGATTCGTCACATGGAAATAAAATACGGCAGCGATTGATCGTCGCTGCCGTACTTCTTCTCACGCGTTCGTCAGGCCTGTGTTTGTCAAACTACGGTCCGAATCGCAGGCGGTACTCAGTTGAGTTGACGAACCCGTCGACCATGCTGCGCGAGTCGCCGCCCTGGTTCAGCACATCGATCCAGTTTAGATACATCGCGTCCGGGTCGCGGCGCAGGTAACCAAAATACTCCATCACCGCAAACGACTGATTGAAGTACTTGGCGGACACTTCACCGCTCTCGACGATCCTTCGCAGCACTTGCGCGCGCGATGCGATGTTGTTGTCCAGCGAGTCGATCAGGCCTTGCTGGTTGGGTAACGTCACGCCGGCTGTCTGACACAGGGCGTTCACGTAATCCGCATTGCTTAAGCCCGTGTACTTCGCAATGAACGCCGGCCGCGTCATGAAGTCGCTGACGAAGTGAGCCTTTGCCGCTTCCAACTGACTGGCGTCCAGAAAGCCGCTCACTCGGGCCAGGTCGTTCGCGAACTCCGCATAGTCAGGCTTGCGTCCCAGACCGACAGAGTAGAGGCGGTAAGTGAAGTAGCCCCGCTCCTGAAACTCCGGCGATCTGAAGAAGGCCTCTGAGACGTGCACCCGATCGCATTGCGTCGTGTCGCCACTGCAGTTATTGATAGTGTTCACCCAGCCATCGAATCCCGGCGGATCGGGTTCGCGCCCGAGAAAATCAATGTACTGCTGGCGCACAAAGAAGCTCGCGTCATCAATCGGATCAGCGCCATTCGCGCTGTCATTGTCCATGATGGTCACGTTCGCCTCTGTCTGTGAAGCCCGGGTCGTGCCGGAGGCGCCGGTGAGGCTGATGGTGAAGGTCTCGTTCCCTTCCGCGTACGAGTCGTCGACGATCGCCACAGAGAACGACTTGGAAGTCTCGCCGGCAGCGAACTGCACGGTACCAATTGTGTTCTCATAGTCGCAACGCGGCGAAGCCATGCCATTGACCATGTCGCAATTCTGCAAGCCCGCGCCATCATTCGTCGCGTAACTGACCGAAGCCGCGCCACTCGTGTCGCCGGTCCGATTCAGGGTGATGTTCACGCGCGGACTGCCTTCGCTCACACTGTAGTCTGCAGCACTGAATTGCACAGTGTTCGGACGCGGTGAGGAAGCGATCACGTACGGAACGCTGGCCCCATCGGCGAGGCGGAGGCCGGTGGCCAGGACTTCAAATGTGGATGGAACGCTGGTAATGAACTCGTGGACCGAGCACTGCCAATCCGACAACATTGCATCGGTCAAACCTGCCATCGAGGGATGGGCGGGCTCCATGATCGTCACGGCGTCCACGCAACCTTCTTCCGAGTCTGACCCGCTAACCTTGAAGTCGCCAATTTCGCTCAGGAAATCCAGGGGGGTGTCTGGCGGAGCGGATGCATAGTAGCAACTAAGGCTGGCATACACACCGGTGCCCGGCCCACTTGCGGCGAAGCCGATACCGTTCGCGACCAAGGTCTGACCACCAGGGAATTCGTGGTATATCGGATCTGTCCCCTGAATGTAGACAGGACCCGTGACGGCGCGAGACCAGACTGACTTTGTAGCGTTTGCAGTTGCCAGCGTATCAGTAGATTCGCCGCATGCGGGATCAGCAAACACGATGACGTCGAAAGCGGCAAACTGAGCGGTAGTCATGCCGGACCAGGTTGCTTCGTCAACGACCGTAACTGTGTAGCCGGCAGCTTCTGCCAGGCTCTGTTCATTGGGATCCACGAAAGGGGCGAACGACGGCCCGTAGATCAGAATGCTCCTGGCGCCGGCAGTTCCGCGTGCCACTGGCGAGCGTTTCAGGTTCACCGACCCTGATTGCTTAGCTCCGTTCGACCGCGATGCCCGGTTCTGCGAGTGGCCCGGGAAAGCCATCGCACTCATCAAGCCGACCAATACGAGCGCCAGGCCGATGCGAATTCGGCGGGGATTTCTTTGATTCTTCATTAGATCCTCCTCGGTTATGGAGTTCAGCATTTTGCTGCCTCCACTTAAAGACGCGAGAATCCCTGACCAGCCGTCTCATCCAGGGCAAAGTATTTTGGGCGCGGGTATCAGTTCATGAAGGAGAATTCAGTATAAGCGCTATAATTCGCGGGTCCTTTTGGCTGGTTGCGGCGACGAAAGGGTAAGCCCAATGACACCGTCCCCCGGAGAGGTCACCCAACTGCTCGTGGATTGGGGCAATGGAGACAAAGCGGCGCTCGACAGACTGACGCCGCTCGTCCATGAGGAACTGCACCGGCTGGCTCACCGGCACATGAGACTGGAGCGGCCGAACCACACGCTGCAAACCACGGCGCTGGTCAACGAAGCCTACGTGCGCCTGGTTGACCAGCGAAATCTGCACTGGAAGAATCGCGCGCATTTCTTTTCGATCGCTTCAAGATTAATGCGTCGCATCCTTGTCGATCTGGCGCGGGCCCACTACGGGGCCAAGCGCGGCGGCAGAGCTCCTCGGGTCTCACTGGACGAAGCTGCGATAGTATCGCGGGAGCGAGCCGCGGAATTAGTGGCACTCGATGAAGCGCTGACGAGACTGGCCGAGATTGACGAGCGGAAGAGCAAGGTCGTCGAGCTGCGCTTCTTTGGCGGCATGAGCGTAGAAGAGGCGGCCGAGGCACTGCGCGTGTCACCAATTACAATTAAGCGCGATTGGAGCACCGCCAAGGCCTGGCTCTATCGCGAGATCGCGAATGAACCGGCCAGCGAGTCCTGACGAATAAGCGGTGTTCAGAGTACCGACTTTAGTCGGGTTTTTGTTAGCCGAGAAAAGACCCAACTAAAGTTGGTACTTTACGGGCCCTCAAATCAGGACACCACCAGCGGTGCAGGTTTGTTTCTGCAAAGCCAGTAATCTGTTATGCTCGCGACCATGATCGCCGTCGC
>WNFB01005040.1_pt1 | contig 11785 bp, 6 predicted proteins | sample 5400501 | NCBI WGS metagenome assembly WNFB01 (sample SAMN13153341, study PRJNA577476) | soil metagenome | isolation source: 200 cm saprolite under Douglas fir tree site 2 hole 1 | place: USA:California | collected 2015-04-18 | reverse complement strand
AGGGCAAGACCCACCGAGTCGGCCTGGAGCGCCTCGTGCTCGGGGTCGATCCCGTCCACCCGGCTCAGGATGGGCTGCGGCACGTGCACGCCCAGCGGCTCCTCGCGCCGCGCCCGCCGTGAGCGCAACATGTCCAGGCACACCCGGCCGGCGACCGTCGTCAGCCAGCCGCCCAGGTTCTCCACACGGCTGCTGTCGGGCCGGCTCAGCCGGAGCCAGGACTCCTGGACAGCGTCGTCCGCTTCACTCAGCGAGCCGAGCATCCGGTACGCCACCGCCCGCAGGTGGGCGCGGTGCTCCTCGAATCGCTCCGCCAGCTCGTCATGTTCGCCCACTGTTACGTTCCTCTGTCGCCATCCGTCATTGCAGTGACGAACCAAGCCCGACCGATGTAACAGGACCCTGGAGGAGGCAACCATGCAGGCACGGATGACCAACCCAGCAACGATCCTTCCCGCCGCCATGCCGGCCATCCTCAAGCTGTTCAAGACCACGAAGGAGGGCGGCGTGCCGGAGGCGACGCTTGAGCTGGCCCACCTGCGCGCGAGCCAGATCAACGGCTGCAGCGCTTGCGTCGACGCTGGCGTCCGCACGGCCAGGAAGGCGGGCGAGAGCGACGAGCGGCTCTTCGCGGTGGCGGCCTGGCGGGAGTCGCCCTACTTCACCGACGCCGAACGAGCGGCGCTGGCGCTCACCGAGGCCGCCACCCGGCTCAGCGACCGAGCGGACCCGGTACCGGACGAGGTCTGGGACGAGGCCGCCCATCACTTCGACGAGCCGGCGCTCGCGGCCCTGGTCCTCATGATCGGCGTGACCAACCTGTTCAACCGCCTCAACGCCACCACCAGGCAGGTCGCGGGCACAGCCTGGTAGCTGAGCGTGCTTGGCGCTTGGCTCATCGGGCGAAGAAGTGCAGTCCGAGCCATGCCCAGCCGGCAGTGCTGAAAAGGTATGGAAGTTATGGTACGTAGAACAGCCCTTTTTTACCACGCCGCTGTCTCCAAGGCCCGACGTGGAACACCGGGGCGGATTGCCGGGCATCGCTACGAGCAGTAGCCGGTCCGCGGCATGGCGGATCCACGGGGGTTTGTGCGCAGGCTCAGGTCGTGGGAGCCCCGGAGCGCGATGGCTGCTCTGTGACATGCACGTCCCAATGCCCGACCAGATCCCGGTACAGCGAGGAGCGAGCAAGGAGCTCTTCGTGCGTGCCCACGAGAACGTGAGGGCCGTCCATCACGAGAAGACGCTGTGCGCGCAGGGCCGAGCTGATCCGGTGGGCGATGACGATCAGGCTACCCTGGCGCCGGGCGAAGGCTTCCTCTACCTGCCCCTCGGCCATCGGATCGAGGTGACAGGCCGCCTCGTCGAGAATCGCGAGGGGGGCCGGCGACAGGTAGGCTCGCACGAGGGTAACGAGCTGCTGTTCGCCGGCAGAGAGTGTCGAGGCGTCGACATCGGCTCCGTATCCCCCAAGGCGCTCCACCAGGGTTCGTGCCCCCAGAAGGTCGACCGCCTCGTCGATCCGCTCCGAGGCGACGCCTGCGCTCAAGTAGGCGAGGTTCTCGCCGAGCGTGCCTGCGAAGACGTATGCCTCCTGCGGGATCAGGACCCGGCAACGGGACAGGGTGCGGGGACCAAGTTCCCGCAGGGGTAGGCCGCCGAGCGTGACCTCCCCTTCCTCGGGTTCGAGCAGCCCGGCGATGACGCCCGCCAGCGTGGACTTCCCCACGCCGCTCGGCCCGATCACTGCGAGGTGCTCTCCCTCGGGAAGGTCGAGGTCGAGGCCGGCGATCACCGGCTCGGCCCACGGGCCGTAGCGGAAGGTGACATCGCGAAGCCGGATGCCGTAGCCGTCCAATGGGGCATCGGGGACATCGGGCGCCTCGTCAGCGTCCCCTGGGGCTGCCGCCTCCACGATGCGCCCCAGGGCGACCAGAAGCCAGAGCCCCGTCCGCCCGAGCTCGCGCATCAGCATCTGGAGTGCCGGGTAGACGCCCTGCAACACGTAGGTCAGGGCTCCCAATATCACCCCGGGCGTGGCTCCGTGGCGCACGAGCCGGGGCGCCGCCATGAGGATCAGGACCACCGGCACCAAGCCCCCGACGGCCAGACCAAGGCTCCGGACGGCGGTGAACCGGGCGAGCTCCCTGGTCGCGGCGGCCTGCGCGTCGATCTCTCCCTCCACGGCGGCGGCAGCCACGGACTCTCCTCCCCCCGCAGCGATGTCGCGGAATCCGCCGGCCAGGGCGCTGGCCTCGGTAGCGATGCCTTCGTCCGCCAGGATGGAGGCTCGCTGCCGCCGCGCCATGCCGCCGAGGGCTCCCACGAACACGCCGAGCCCGACCACCAGCGGCGGCACGACCAGCCAGAGGACCGCGGGAGCCAGGCTGAGCAGCCCGAGGAGGGCGCCGAGGGCGGTGACCACGAACCCCTGCACGGCCATCAGCACGCCGGCGTACGCCTCCCGGACGATCTCGACGTGGCGGGTCAGGCGGGCCACGCCCGCGGCGTCGCCGGTCGCGCCGAAGGTGGCCGAGCGGCGGAGCGTGCCCGTCACGACCACGGCGACGAGCTCGTCCCGGAACGGCTCGACGACGGCCGCCAGCCGCCGGAACACGTGGCGATTCGCCCATGCGCCCACGACCACGGCGACGGCCATCACCCCCAACCAGGCGAACCCCGCCCCCGGGCGCCGCGCGAGGAACCCACGGTCGGTCGCCAGGGCGACGAGGCGCCCGGAGAGGTAGGCGGGAAGCGCCTCGACGGCGGCCCACACGGCCAGCCCGGCGAGGTCCCGTCGACGGCGCCCTAGGGAGGAAACCAGAAGGTGCCACATGGCCGCCCGCGGCCGCCCTGGCTTCACGCAACCTCACCCCTGCCCGCGGGCTCCGGGACGGTGCCGGCCGCCTGGGTGCCGGATTCGAACAGGGCGCGGTAGGCGGCTTCCCCCCAGAGGACCCGGTGGGGTGCCACCGCGCGGACCCGTCCGCGCTCCAGCCATACGACCGCGTCCGCATGCGCCGCCGTGGAGGCGCGGTGGGCGATGACGAGCCGCGTCCGATCCGCCAGCTCCCCGGTCAGCACCCGCGTGATCTCGTGCTCGGTCACCGTGTCCAGGCTCGCGGCGACGTCGTCGAGCACGAGGACCCGGCCGGCATGGGCGAACGCCCGAGCCAGACCGATCCGCTGGGACTCCCCTCCCGACATCGGGGCCCGGGCCAGCGGGGTACGGTAACCCTCAGGCATGCGCCGGATGAACGCGTCGGCCTGCGCCGCGCGCGCGGCTGCGGCCACCTCCTCGAGCGACGGCCGGCGCGGGCCGAACGCGATGACGTCCTCGATCGTCTGCCCGATCAACGCCGGCCGCTCGAACGCGTAGGTGACCGCTGACCGGAGGGCGTCCCGCTTCAGGAGGGGCAGCGCCACCCCGTCGAGGAGCACCTCGCCCTCGTCCGGGTCGGCCAGGCGGCCGGCGAGCCTCGCCAGGAGCGACTTGCCTGCTCCCGTGCGCCCGACCAGGGCGACGAGGGTGCCCGCCGGGACGGCAAGGTCCACGCCATCGAGGATCTGCCGGCCTTCGATCCGCACGCCGACCCCCCGGAACTCGAGTCGCCCCCGGCCCTCCGGCAGGTCCGCCTCCCCGTACGCCACGGGCGCCTCGCGGAGCACCTCTGCGGCGCGCCCGGCGGCGGCGTGGCCCTGGACCAGCCGGCTCACCGAGGTCACCGCGGAGGTCAGAGCCGTGCCAAGCAGTGCGTACTGCCCTGCGGCGAGCATCTCGCCCGGCGTGATGCGGCCCCGCGCGAGCTCCGCTCCGGCAACCGCCAGGACGGCAATCGCCAGCAGCGGGGGAATCAGCGCATCCAGCGCGGCGAACCTCCCTTGCTGGCGCCACATCTCCCTGCCATGGGCCTGCAGCTCCGGCAGAGGCGCCAGGACCCGCTGCGTCTCACGCTCCACCGTGCCTGCCGCTGCAATCGTCCGGGCGCCGGACACGGCATCGACGAGCCGGGCGGCGATCCTGCCCTGGACGTCGAGGTAGTGCTCGGCGGTGACGGAGGCCTCCCTGGCGAAGGTGCGCACGACCAGCGTGAGCAGCGGCATGCCGGCCAGGAAGGTGACGCAGAGCCAAGGATCGATCAGCGCGAGGGCCACGGCGCTGCCGAGTCCCAGCAGCAGGCCGGTAGCGGAGCGAACGATGAAGGGCGCCACTCGTCCGGCATCGGCCGCGTTGCCGGCAAGACGGCTCGCCAGGTCTCCGGGCGTGAAGCGCCCGGCGGTCGGCGTGTCGAGCCGCAGGAGGTGGTGCAGGACCGACCGGCGGAGCCACGCCGTCGAGGAGGCGGTCGCGCCGCCCGCCGCCAGGTCGTCCAGCACGTCACAGGCAACCAGGAGCGCGACCAGGAGACCCACCCAGGCAAGCCAGGGCCCGGAGGCGCGGCTGACGACGGTGTCGACCGCGCGGCCGAGGACGGCCGGCAGCGCCGTCTCGGCAGCGGCGAGGCCCAGCCCGGCGACGCCCAGCCCCAGCAGCCAGCCCCCGCCGTGCCGGGCGGTGCGGACCAGCAGCCGGCTCGCCGCCCGGTGCTTTGCAGGGACGGCCCCACCAGGACCCGTCCCGTTCCTCACGCGAGCTCCCATCTCGTCCGCATCATCCTCCCGCGGTCCCCGCTACGACCTCCGACCCCAGCCCCACCCTCGGTTGCCACTTCGCAGGTGCCCCACAGATCCAGAATGTCGAGCCAAGGCCTGCCGCGCCAAAGTGGCCGCTCCAAGAGCGATGGAGCGGCCACTTCGGCAGCGCTTCAACTGTGCTCTTAGCAGAGAAGCAGGCTCAGGAAGCTGCCACAGTCCTTGCTGGCACCGCTGTGCCCCTCTTCGGGACCGAACTCCACTTCCATGTCCTGGAGCTCGAGAATCGCCATACCGATCACCTCCTTTCCGTCGTGATATGTGCGACGAGCGCGGGGGCGCGGTCACCCGCGCCACCCGCCTGGCTCTCGGTTCGCACGGGCGGACCGAGAAAGGGAAGCTCGACGGCGCCGGCGTGGAGCGCGGCGCCGAGGGCGAGCAGCACGCCGGCGGTCCCGCTCGCCAGGTCCATCGAGAGCCGCAGGAGCTGCTCACCCGGGAAGGCCAGGCCGCTCTGGTAGGCCAGGGCATGCCACCCGAGCTGGCGGACCTGGCGGGCCACGACGGGATCCCGACCGCTCGCGCCGGGGTTCAGACACCGGCTCAGATACAGGATCATGCCCGCCCGGCCGTAGAAGAGCCCAGGCTCGACGTAGAACTGGCCTTCGGCTGCTCTCCGGATTGTCGCGGCGGCTTCCACGAAGCGGTCATCCCGGCGATGGGTGAGGTAGTCGTCGAGGACCAGACCGATGCCCACGCTGCCGTCGGCGAGGTAGGGCATGGTCCTCCAACCCTCGTTGACCTGCAGGTCGCCCTCGGAGCTGAGGACGCAGCGCCGGAGGTCCTGGCGCAGCGCGATGGCCGCCAGGTCGAGCAGCGCCGCGTCGCCCACCTGCTCGTAGAGGCGGAGGAACAGCAGCGCCGGCCCCGAGGAGCCGCGCAGCAACCCGGCGTAAGGGTGCTCGCCCCCACTGACGGTGGCAACGCTGCCCTCGTCACCCAGCCGGCTCGCAACGATCTCTGCCACCTCGAGCGCCGCGTCACGCAGCGAGGCATCCCCGGTAGCGGCCCAGAAGTGGAGGAGATTCAGGCCGATACCTGCCAGCCCAGCGTAGAGGTCCATGCGGAAGTGCTCCAGGTTCCCGCGCAGCTCGTCGACGCAGACCTCGATGAGCTTCAAGGCCTCACACCGGTAGTCGAGATAGTCGAGCACGTAGGCGACGCCGTGCAGGCCGTCGTAGAAGCCCAGCCGCGTTCCGGGGCCGGGGTTCGTGGCCTGCCGGACCAGCCACTCCTCGTGCTCGGGGTAGCGTCCCGCACCGGTCGCCGCGAGGGCGTAGAGGACGCCCGCCGCGCCGTAGGCGACGTTGAGGCCGCCGGTGGTGAACTGCCTGATGTCCCCCGGGAACAGCCGGTCCTCCCGGTGCGGGGTGGCGCTGGCCAGGATCGCCCGCCGCATCGAGTCCCGTGCGCGCGTCCATCCCTCGGAGTCCGGATCGATCCTCAGCCGGCGCGCGCCGCCTGAGGGCGCCGCCTCGCCGGTGATCACCCGGACCGCCTCCGACAGGAACGCCGCGGGGACGGGGAACAGCTCCCCGATCTCCTCGGCGAGTTGCCCGGCCTTGCCCGGGTCGAGGCCGAGCAGCGCTGTCAGCGGCAGGAACAGGAAGAGCTTGAGGCTGGCCAGCGCGAAGCGGTCGATCTCGAAGCCGGTGGCGCGGGCCGGCGCGCGGAACCCCGGTGCCGCGAGCGTCTGACCCCGAGCTTCGCTGACGTGGGCGGCCACCTCGAAGTCGATGAGCGCGACCCGCCCGTCCGGCCGGAGCAGGATGTTGAAGGGATGCAGGTCCCCGATCACCACGCCACGGTCGTGGATGGCCGCCACCGCGGCCTCCACCCGGCCGTAGACGTCGAGGGCCCAGGCCGTGTAGTCGGCGAGGGCGCCCTCGTCGATCTTGTCCCCGAGGAGTGGGTACCGGCGGACGAGCACCCTCCTCAGCGGGGTGGCATCGATGAACTCCATGGCAAGGAAGTGGTGATCCCCGACCGTGAAGTGGCCACGCAGGCCAGGCACCATGTCGAGGCCTGCCAGACGTTCGAGGGTCTCCCGCTCCCGGCGCAGACGAGCGACCGCGTCGGCGCCGTCGAAGGCGAGCCCCGCGTGAGGCCGCGCCTCTTTCAGTACCACCTTCTCCCCACTGCGACCGTCCACCGCCTCGTAGAGCCCCCCTCCGTTCGAGAAGTGCAGGGCGCGCTCGATGCGGTAGGGGAGCTCGTCAACCGTCGCGGCCTTGCGCGCGGCGAGGTGCGGCTCGAGAAACCCGGGCAGGCTCAGCCAGGGGGGCAGCCGGAAGGACGGCCGGCGCCGGTCGGGGACCAGACGCCCGCTCGGGTCGGCGATGGCCAGCTCCAGCTCGCCGTCCGGACCGATGCAGTGCCGCTCTGCGAACCCACCGTAGCGGACATAGAGCGGTCCCGATCCCCAGCGGAGGTCGCTGAGGATGTAGGGCCCTGGCTGGCCCTCCAGGAGCGTACCCAGCTCGGTGAGCACGAGCTCGAGCTGGCCCTCGTCGGCCGGGTAGATGGTGACGAACTTCCCACTGGCTGCCCGGTTTGCGTACTTGGCGTTGCGGAGGAGCAGAAGCTGCAGGCTCCGGACGAACTTGAATGGGATGCCCCTGGGGATGCAGTAGTCCCATACGCCTGCGAGGATTCGTTCCGCGTTGTCCAGGCAGGCCGATGCGTGGATCTTCCAGCCCTGCAAGGGCATGCTGAGCCCGGAAGGCCGGTACACGAGCCAGTCGTCGAACTCACTTCGCCCCCAGCCATCGGGAACCCGGCGTCGAGCAAGTTCGAAGTCCACGTCATCGCCGCGAACCCGTAGGAAGGATTCGTAGAAGAACGGGTCAGCAAGGCAATACACGTCGTACCCGTGGTCCAAACTCAGGTCCCCCATCACGTCGACCCGGTTTGACCGGCTACTTGACGGTCTCGCTCAGCCTGATCGACTCATGAATCACCGCTTCGAATACCCACCTCGGCAATCTTTCACCAGCTTTTTGGTAGATTGGCCCATTAAAGTTTCATAAGAGAAAGAAGCCAAGCCCTCCGCGTAGGACCTTTGCTCTCAGCAGGAGGGTTGCGGGCATGGACGCACCTGGATTCCGCCCTACCCCCTCAAAATACGGTGGGAAATGGGACTATGCCTCATAAGGGACTATTTCTCATAATGTCATAAAACGCTGGCTCCTCTCTGCGGCAGCCCACTTTCGGCGAGATCTGACATCTGTCGTGGACCTATCAATCAGCAAGCGGTCATTGTCGTGGCTAAGAGTGGCCACCAAACTGGACGATAGGCTGGCTGAATTCGGCCATGGCATCGACCGGAAAACAGGTCTCGGGTCTCGGTCGGGGGCTCATCCCCCCGCCGGGCCGAGATGGCGCGGTCCAGCCGAGGTCGATGACGGAACTTTGAGTACAACCGTTGTAGAGCAACAGTTTTTACTCAAAGTTCTTCTGCCCTGCGCCGGACACACAGGCTACGAGAGTCTGCCGGCCATGCTGGCGTCCCAATCGTTCCCTACGCGATAGTGGCAACGACGTCGAAGGGCGGATGGGCGGCGGACTCCTTCCGTTCCACGCGGAAGGGACGCCATGCCATCGAATACGCAGTCGTCGGTCGCCGTGCCGAACCCGCCCCTACCCGGACGCGGCAAGCTGGCTCGGCTGCGGGCGCTCGTGGCACCGGCGGCCACGCCGGGCCCGGCGACGGCGGGGATCACCCGGCCGGCAACAGGGGACAAAGTCCGGCTGTTCGGTCTGAGCTTCCTGATGCTCTTCGTGGAGCTGGCCCTGATCCGATGGACCGGCGCCAACGTCCTCTACCTCTCCTACTTCTCCAACTTCGTCCTGCTCGGCAGCTTCCTCGGCATCGGGCTCGGCTTCCTCCGTCCGACGATCCGGGGCACGAGCCTGTTTGCCTTCGCCGCCCCGCTCCTGGCCATGGCGGTGGCGTACGTCCATCTGTACCCGGTGCAGATCGACCGCTCGAGCACGCAGATCATTTACTTCGGCCACTTCGAACCGACGGGTCATCCGATCTGGATCACCCTTCCGATCATCTTCCTCGCCGTCGCGGCGGTGATGGCCACGATCGCCTCGGGCGTTGCCCAGACCTTCGTGCGGTTCAAGCCGCTCGACGCCTACCGCCTCGACATCCTGGGCAGCATCGCCGGCATCGTGGCCTTCACGGCGCTCTCGCTGTCGCAGGCTCCGCCCATCGCCTGGGGCGGCGTCGCCTCGGTGGGGTTCGCCGCCGTGCTCGGCCGGTCGCTCCGCCTCCTGCAGGTCGTGGCCATCGCCGTGCTCCTGCTCTTCCTGGGCATCGAGTCCGGCGCCGCGCACACCAAATGGTCCCCGTACTACAAGGTGAGCTGGGGGCCGAGCGGCCGGATCGTCGGTGTCTACGTGAACGGCGTCCCGCACCAGGTCATCACGTCGGTGCAGACCCGCAAGGAAACGGAGCCGATCTACTTCCTTCCCTACCAGCGGGCACCCGACCTGAAGCTCGACAACGTCCTCATCGTGGGCGCGGGTACCGGCACCGACGTTGCCATCGCGCTCTCGCAGGGTGCACGCCACGTCGATGCGGTGGAGATCGACCCACAGATCTACGAGCTCGGCAGGAGGCTGAACCCGAGCCATCCGTACCAGGACCCCCGCGTGTCCGTCCATATCGACGACGGGCGGGCGTTCATCCAGAGAACCGACCAGCGATACGACCTGATCGTCTTCGCGCTGCCGGATTCCCTGACGCTCGTGTCCGGCCAGTCCTCGCTCCGGCTGGAGAGCTACCTCTTCACCCAGGAGGCGATGAGCCGGGTACACGCCCTCCTGCAGCCGGATGGCGTCTTCGGCATGTACAACTTCTACCGTGAGGACTGGCTGGTCGACCGCCTGGCCACGACGCTGCAGGTGGTCTATGGACGGCCCCCCTGCGTCGAGGTCGTCGGCAACTTCGGCCACGAGGCGCTCTTCCTCGCCGGCAACAGCCCCGGCGCCGTCTCGTGCCCGACCACATGGACGCCCAGCACCCGCTTCACCCAGCCCGCCACGGACAACGCGCCGTTCCTGTACCTGAAACAGCCGGGCGTGCCGAGCCTGTACTGGAGGACCCTCGTGCTCATCCTCGCGGTCGCCCTCGTGGCCGTCTGGCTGTATGCGGGGAGGCTCCGCCGCGGCCGGCAGTACGCGGACCTGTTCTTCATGGGGGCCGCCTTCCTCCTGCTGGAGACGAAGAGCGTCGTGCAGTTCGCGCTCCTCTTCGGCACGACCTGGCTGGTCAACGCGCTCGTGTTCGCCGGCGTCCTCATCGCGGTGCTGGCCGCGGTCGAAGTCTCACGCCGGGTCAGCTTCCGGCGGCCTGCGTGGCTCTACCTCTGGCTCCTGGTCACGTTGGGGCTGGCATGGGCGGTGCCGCCGGATACGCTCCTGCGTTTCGCTCCGCCGCTGCGTTTCGTCCTGGCGGTGGCGCTGGCTGCAGCGCCGATCTTCCTCGCCAACCTTGCGTTCTCGCAGCGCTTCAAGGACGTTGCGACATCGGGGACGGCCTTCGGCATGAACCTGCTCGGCGCCATCCTCGGCGGGGCGCTCGAGTACTCGGCCCTCGTGGTCGGCTACCGGGCACTGAGCCTGATCGCCGCCGGGCTCTACGGCCTGGCATTCCTGTTCGGGCGCGCGCACCTGCGGACCGGCAGGCTCGGCTCCGCCTGACGACGGGCCACGAACGTTCTGTGAGTAAAAACCGGTGTAGAGCAACGGCTTGTACTCAAAGTTCCTCGTCGTCAACTCGCCCCGGCGCCGCGGCGGGCCTCGGCCATCACCTCGGCCAGGTGGAGGGCGCGGTGGCCGGTGCCTGCCGCGATCTGCATCCGGCACGAGAAGCCGTTGGCCACCACGACGCTGCCCGTCCCTGCCGCCCGCACGGCGGGCAGCAGGTCCCGTTCCCCGATGGCCATCGACAGGTCGTGATGGGCGGCCTCCATGCCCCACGAGCCGGCGAGGCCGCAGCAGGTCCCGGGCAGCGCCACGACCTCGGCCCCCATCGCCTCCAGCAGGCGCCGGTCGGGGCCACCGCCGCCGGTCGCCTTCTGGTGGCAGTGGATCCAGAGGTGGGCCCGGCGCGGCCCGCCGGGTGGTGGCTCGATGCCGTAGCGTTCGAAGAACTCGCCGAAGTGCACCACCTGGCGGCTGAGGGCCAGGGCGTCGTCGTCACGGGGGAGCACCCGGATGAGTTCGTGGCGGAACGTCGCAACGCAGCTCGGTTCCACGCCGACCACCGGGAGCCCCTCGGCGAGCGCCGGCCCTACGGCGGCCAAGACCCTGCGCAGGTACCGTTCGGCGCGGCCCAGGAACCCGTAGTCGTACAAGGGCCGGCCGCAACAGGCGTGGCCCCGGGGCATGAGGACCCGCCACCCCGCAGCCTCGATCGCCTCGACCGCCGCGATCGCCGGGGAGGTGTCGAAGTAGTTGCTGAACGTGTCCGGCCACAGGAGGACCCTCGGCCCCCCGGGATTGACGTCGCCCCTGCGCCCTCGGGCCCCACGGGCCCCACGGGCGGCAAACCACTGCTGGAGCGTCGGGGCGGCGAGCGGCGGCACGGCCCGCTCCGGGGCCATCCCTGCGGCACGCTTCAGCGCCGTGGTCCTGCCCAGCAGGTTGGCGAGGCCGGGCAGCTTCGACCCCACCCGGGCGACCGTGTCGACGAGCCCGAAGGCGTAGGCATGCCGGGGCCGCCGCCGGCCCTCGTAGTGGTGGTGCAGGAACTCGGCCTTGTAGGACGGCATGTCCACGCCGACGGGGCACTCGCTGGTGCAGCCCTTGCAGGCGAGGCACAGGTCGAGGGCGCCGGCGACCTCGGGGCTGCGCCACCCGGTGGTGACGACGTCGCCCTGCAGCATCTCGAAGAGGAGCCGGGCGCGGCCCCGGGTCGAGTGCTGCTCGTCTCGGGTCACGGCGAAGCTCGGGCACATGACCCCGTCGGGATCGGGCCGGCGGCACCTGCCGACCCCCACGCATCGCAGCGCCGCGTGGGCGAAGTCCCCGCCGTCCTCCGGGTAGGCGAGGCGGGCGACGGGCCGGCCTGGTTGGTACG
>WNFB01005035.1_pt1 | contig 11788 bp, 8 predicted proteins | sample 5400501 | NCBI WGS metagenome assembly WNFB01 (sample SAMN13153341, study PRJNA577476) | soil metagenome | isolation source: 200 cm saprolite under Douglas fir tree site 2 hole 1 | place: USA:California | collected 2015-04-18 | reverse complement strand
AATACACCACCAGCGACCCCACGCCCTGCTCGCGCATAGCCCCCTGCACCCGCTCCAGCCGCTGCGCCAAATCCGCTTTCACGTCAGCCATTGACAGCTCCTTCAGAGGAATCCCCTCTCCCGCCGCGGCGGGAGAGGGGATTGCGGAGGGATTTAGTTGTCTCAAGGTCAAGTTGCCCATCCACGATCATTACTCCGTAGTCGTCGCGAGCATTTTCGACCGAGACATAGCCTTCGATGACGTCGTGGAGGACGGCGGCTGGGTCGCGCTCGAGGGGGTTGCCCCAGCCGCCGCCGGCGGCGGTGCGGACTATGACGCGCGTGTCGGGCGGCACGAACTGGCGGTAGACCGTCGCCGGCTGGAAATCGGACTCATCCGGGCGGCGCAGCAGGTTCTCGGCGCGGGCGCCGGGCTTGCCGCCCCACAGGCCCCAGGGTGGCTCGATGGTGCGCCCGGCGTTGCTGAGGTTCCAGCGGCCTTCGACGAGGTTGCGCGCTTGAGTCTCCATGCCCAGCCCGCCGCGGTACTTGCCGGCGCCGCCTGAGTCGGTCCGCAGCGCGCGGCGCTCGATGAGCACCGGCGTCTTGAGCTCGATGGCCTCCACCGGCGCGTTCCGGACGTCGCCCTGGCAGACGGACACCGAAGCGTCCTCGCCGTCCTCCCAGGGCCGGCCGCCCCAGCCCCCGCCCTCGATGGTCTGGAGCACGAAATTCCTGCGCTTGACCTCGTCGAAGCCGAAGAAGGCCAGCGCGCCGCCCAGCGTGCCCAGATGCGCCGCCGGCATCTTGTCCGGCAGCGCGGGCGCCAGAGCCTTGAGGATCATGTCGACCACCGTCGGCAGGATGAGGCTCCAGCCGGCCATTGGCGCCGGGTAGCGGGCCATCATGATGTTGCCCTCTTGGATCTCGACCTGCAGCGCCCGAAATGAGCCTTCGTTCACCGGCTGCAGTGGGCCGGTGATGCCCTTGTAGGCTATGTAGGCGCCGGCCAGCGTGCGGGAATTGATGGCCCCCCGCACCTGCGGCGAACACCTGGTGAAGTCCACCATCATGTCGCTGCCCTTGACCAGCACGCGCACGTGCAGCGGAACGGGCTTGTCGCGATCGTTGAAGTCATGGTCAAAGGTCGCGCTTGCCTCGTATTCACCATCGGGAATTTGCTGCACAATGGCGCGGCACTTGGCCTCGGTCTCATCGAAGATGCGCTCGATGCCGTACAGCACGGTGTCGCGGCCGTAGCGGGCGAACAGCTCTTCCAGGCGCCGCTCTGCAAGCTTGCAGGCGGCCATCTGAGAGCGCAGATCGCCCATCGAGGACTCCGGGAAGCGGATGTTGTCGCTGATGAGCTTGAGGACCTTGCGATCGGGCACGCCGGCCTCGTACAGCTTGATCTGGTCGAGCTGCAGGCCTTCCATCCAGGGGTCGTTCACCAGGCCCATGGCGCCGAAACCGGTGCTCATGCCGCCCACGTCCACCCAGTGGGCGCGCACGATGCAGAAGCCCAGCAGCTCGCCCTCGAAGAAGAAGGGCGTGTGGACGCAGATGTTGTTGAGGTGCTGGCCGGCCACGCGCTGGTGGTTGGTGATGAGCACGTCGCCCGGCGCGAAGCCATCGCGGCCGTGCTGGGCCACCGCATCCTTGATCACGACTCCCAGGTCCGACACGAAGTGCGACACGCCGCCAATGTTCTGGCAGACCAACCGGCCCTCCACGTCCAGCAGCGCGCAGCAGTAGTCCTGGACCTCGTAGATCATCATGTTGTAGGAGGTCCGCTGCAGGTCGACCGACATCTCGTTGGCGATGGCCGGCAGCCCGTTCCGCAGCACCTCCAACGTGACCGGGTCGATCCTTGTTGCCTCTCCCTCTGGGAGAGGGTTGGGGTGAGGGACAACGGCCATCAAGCGCTCCCTATTTCGATGATCATCTCGCCCGTACCGGCCGTGTGCAGGCGGTCGCCGGCGAAGAGCAGGGTGGTGGAAGCATATTCCCAGATCACGGCGGGGCCGTCCACTTCCTGGCCTGAGGTCAGCAGCTCGCGGTCGTAAATCGGGCAGCTGACGAGCCGGCGATCCTCCAGCAGGATCTTGCAATGATCGACAGGCTGCCCTTGCTGACGCCGGATTCCCTCACCCTCGCCCTTTCCCGCCGCGGCGAGAGAGGGGAAGTGAAGGCGCTCGCGGCGGCCGAGGGCGGTTAGCCGCACGTTCACCACTTCCACCGGCTCGTGCTCGGCGGCGTGGCCGTAGCGGCGATCATGGATCTCGTCGAAGCTGGCACGGATGGTGGATGCCTCGAGGGCACCAACTGGCGTTGGAATGGAGAACTCCTGACCCACGTAGCGCACGTCCAGGAAGCGCTTGAAGGTCATGGCCACGCCGGCCACGCCCTCTGTGGCCAGCAGCGCCCGGCCTTCTTCGATCATCGAGCCGAAAATGCGCTCGATCTCGTCGAAGTCCGCCTCCAGCAGCGGGCGGTAGTAGGTCCGGACGTAGTCGTGGCGCAGGTCGGCCAGGAGCATACCCAGCGCCGAGAAATGGCCCGGCACGCGCGGCACCACCACGCGCGGGATGTGCAGCTCGCGGGCAATCATCGTGGCGTGCGCGGGCCCGGCGCCGCCGAAAGCCACCAGCGCGAAATCGCGCGGATCGTAGCCGCGCTCGACCGACACGGCGCGCACGGCGAGCGACATCTCGGCCACGGCAATCTGGATGATGCCCAGCGCGGCTTCTTCGACGTTCATGCCCAGCGGCTCGGCGATGCGTGAGGCGATGCCCTGCCGCGCCGCAGACACGTCCAGCGGCATCTCGCCCCCGAGGAAGCGGCTCGAGCTGATGCGCCCCAACACGACGTTCGCATCGGTGACCGTGGGCTCGGTCCCGCCCTGGCCGTAGCAGATGGGGCCGGGGTGGCCGCCCGCACTGCGCGGGCCAACCTTCAGCGCGCCGACCTCGTCGATCCAGGCGATGCTGCCGCCGCCGGCGCCTACCTCGACGATGTCCACCACCGGCAGCATCACCGGATGGCCGCTGGCCGCGCCGCCGATGAAGTAACCCTGCGCGATGTCGGGCTCGTTGTTCTGGACCAGGCTCACCTTGGCCGTCGTGCCGCCCATGTCGAAGGCGATGACGTCGCGGACGCCGATGTCCCGCGCCACCTCAGCGGCGGCGATGATGCCGCCCACTGGTCCCGATTCCATCATGTAGACCGGGATCTTCTTCGCCGTTTCAGGCGACATGATGCCGCCGTTGGACTGCATGATCAGCAGCTGGCCCTTGAAGCCCATCGAGCTAAGCAGCTCCTCCAACTGCTCCAGGTAGCGGCTGACGCGCGGCCCGACGTAGGCGTTCAGCACCGTCGTCGACGTTCGCTCGTACTCGCGGTACTCGCGCAGGATCTCGTGCGACAGCGAGATGTACTTGTCGGGCGGCAGCAACTCGCCCATGCGCTGCTCGTGCGCCGGGTTGGCCCAGGAGTGCAGGAAGCACACTGCCGCCGCCTCGCAGCCGTCCATCTGGGCCGCCGTTTCGCGCGCCTGAGTCTCGTCGAAGACCGCTACCACCTCACCGGCCGCGTTGAGCCGCTCGGCGATCTCGAACGTCAGGTGCCGAGGCACATAGGGCACCGGCCGCTTGAAGAACAGGTTGTACGACTCAGGCCGGTTGCCGCGGCCAATCTTGTAGACGTCGCGCATGCCCTGGGTGACGAACAGCGCGGTCTTCGCCCCGGTGCGCTCGATGGCGGTGTTGATGGCGATGGTCGAGCCATGGACGAAGCTGTGCGCCTGCGCGAACGGCAGGCCGCTTTTGGCCAGCGTCTCGCGAATACCTACGGCCAGGTCATAGGGCGTGGTGGAGCTCTTGGCGTGATGGATCGTGCCCGAGGCCTGGTCGAAGGCGACCAGGTCAGTAAACGTGCCGCCGATATCCAGCGCGATGGTCAGTACTCCCTCTCCCGCCAGTTCGCCGTCCGCAGGACCGGGAGAGGGCTGGGGTGAGGGAACCATGTCAGCCGGCAATAGCCACCGCACCACTCTGCGCCAACGCGCTGATCTCCTCCTCTTCATAGCCCAGCTCGCGCATGACTTCGGCCGTGTGCTGACCCAGCTCAGGGGCTGGGCGATCCAGCCGGAAGTTATAGGCGCTGCTGCGGAAGGGCAGCTTTGGCAGGCGGTGCGTGCCGAGATCGCCCATCGGAGTCTCGAGCAGCTGGTCGGTCGCCAGCAGGTGCTCGTCGTCGATCAGCTCATCGGGCCGGCGGACAGGGCCGTTCGGAATGCCCGCCGCGGTCAGCTTCTCCTGCAGCTGCTGGGCCGAGTACTTCAGCGCCTCCTCGCGAACGCGCGGCAGCAGCCAATCCTGAGCCGCGACGCGGCCGGGGTTGGTGTTGAGCCGCTCGTCGGCCAGCAGGTCGGGCAGCTCCAGCGCCTGGCAGAAGCGCTCCCAATGGGCATTGGAGGTGACGCCGATGAAGATCTGCTCGCCGTCGGCCGCCTCGAACAGGTGGAAGATGCCCCAGCCCATGCGCACGCCTTGCCCGCGACCCGGCATGGGGATCGAAGGCTGGCCGGTGGCCGCCGCCACCGCCATCCACTGGCCCACCCAGAAGACCGTTGTCTCGAACAGCCCCGCGGTGATCTTCTGGCCACGGCCGGTGCGCGCGCGCTCCATCAGCGCGGCCAGGATGCCGATGACGCCGTACGTGGCCGCCCCAATGTCGATGATGGAGGCGCCGGCCCGCAGCGGCTGGCCCTCGGGCCCGGTCATGTAGGCCAGGCCGCCCATCATTTGCGCCAGCTCGTCCAGCGCCGGGCGGTTCTCGTACGGCCCGGGCAGGAAACCTTTGACCGCCAAGTGGATGATGCGCGGGTTGATCTTCGCTAGCTCGTCGTAGGCCAACCCGAGCCGCTCCAGCACGCCGGCCGCGAAGTTGTCGATAACCACGTCCGAGCGCTCGACCAGGCGCCGGATGACCTCCTTACCGGCCGCCGACTTCAGGTCGACCGCGACGTCCCGCTTGTTGCGATTGAACAGGTGGAAGTAGGCTCGCGTGCCGCCGGCCATGTGCCGGGCCTGGTCGCCGCCGTCGGGCCGCTCGACCTTCACCACCTGGGCACCGAGATCGGCCAGGATGAGCCCCGCCGCCGGCCCGGCGATGATGTGCCCCAGCTCCAGCACGCGAATGCCGTGCAGGGGCAGTTGGCCGTTGGTCGGTATCATGGCGGGCGTCTGATCATTATGGAGGCATTGATGGCCGCTGCCGCACCCGCTCTCACCGACTACGATCTCCTGCTGGACATCGTCAAGCGACGAGCCAGCGTCCGTAGGCTCAAGGCCGACCCGATCCCGGACGGATATATCGAGCGCATCCTCGAGATGGCTCGCTGGGCGATGTCCGGCGCCAACTCCCAGCCGTGGGAGTTCATCGTGGTCAATGACGCGCAGGTCAAAAAGGACCTGTTCCAGGCCTATGTCGAGTACAACCAGGACTTTATCTACTGGATGGAGCAGCAGCGCGAGTTCGAGCTGCGCCACCCCTCCTACCAGCTGACCCACGACGAAGCCGTGCAGCGGCAGCGTCTGGATCAGGGCTGGTCGCAAGCGCCGGCCGTGATCGCGGTGTTGGGCGATGGCCGCCGCCAGTGGGGCACGGTCATGGGCGCCATGACCTACGACCGCAACCAGACGCATCTGACCGATGGCCTGGCCAACGCCGAGACGCTGGTCCACCTGGCTGCCAAGGCGCTGGGCCTGTCCACCCAGCACGTGACCATCCACGTGCCCGATCCGTTCAAGCGCATCCTGGGGGTGCCCGACCTGATCCGTCTGCACGATCTCATCCCCATTGGCTATGCCGACGTGGAGCCCATGACCGGCGTGCGCCGCGAGCTGGACGAGTACGTCCATCACGACCGCTACGAGATGTCCAAGTACATGACCAACGAGCAGGTCATCGAATACCTCTACAGCCTGCGCAAGAAGACCGTCCCTAAGTACCGCCAGTCCTACGCCGGCAAAGACAAGTGAGTTCCCTCTCCCCTTGGGAGAGGGCTAGGGTGAGGGTTTCTTGAGCGACGCCTACAGCGGTCCAGGCGGCCTCCGCTTCGGCATCTTCGACTGGCTGGACGACACGCGCCGCGACCTCGCCGAGAACGTCGAGCTTCGGCTGGCGATGCTCGAGTACGCCGACCAGCACGGCTTTTTCGCCTACCACCTGGCGGAGCACCACGGCACTCCGCTGTCCACGATTGCGTCGCCCAACCTGTTTTTCATGCTGGTGGCGCAGCGCACCAAGCGATTGCGCTTCGGTCCTATGGTCTACCTGCTGCCGGCCTATCACCCGGTGCGGCTCATCGAGGAGATCGCCGTGCTGGATCAGCTCAGCGGCGGCCGCATAGAGCTGGGTGTGGGCCGCAACGCCTCACCCTACGAGGCCGAGCTGTACGGCCTCGACATGGCCAACTCGCGCGCCGAAGCCCGCGAGGCGCTGGCCATCCTCACCCAGGGCCTGGCCACAGGCGAGATCAACTTCGAGGGTGAGCACTACCACCTCACCGGGGTCAAACTGCTGACGCGCGCGGTCCAGAAGCCGTACCCGCCACTGTGGTGGCCGACGGTGAACCTGGAGACCATCCCCTGGATCGCCGAGAACAACTTCAGCGTCTTTCTGCAGTCGCTGTTCATTTCGATGGAGACCGTCGGCCAGCACCTGCATGAGTACCGCCGCATCCTGGCCGAGAGTGACGGCAAGCCGGGCCGCATCAACGGCCACGTCGACCAGCCTAACCACGGCTTCACGATCCAGATCGTCGTCGCCAACACCGACGAGGAGGCCGGCCGCATCGCTAAGGAGGCGCACGCCCTCTTCTACGACAACTTCACCTACCTGTGGGTCCAGCACGGCGATGCCGCCCGCCACGAAGCGCGCCGCGACTTCGATACCTACGTCAACCAGGGCCTGCTGACCTACGGCTCGCCCGAAACCGTGCGCACCCAGCTCCAGCACTACCTGGACGTGACCGGCGCGAACTACCTCGGCTGCACCTTCGCCTTCGGCAGCCTCCAGCGCGAGCAGGTCCTGCGATCCATCCACCTGTTCACAGAGCAGGTCATGCCCAAGCTCCACCGGCCGTCGTTGATGCCCGCCGCGGAGGGCCGATAGGCGCTAATGCGTGTCGAAAATCTCCTGGTATTCCGCCAGCTTGGCTTTGGTGGCCGCGGTCTCGGCTTCGGTCGGGGCCGCGGGGTCCGCGGCGGCCGGGAGCGCGCCTAGGCGCAGTAGGGCGGCCATCAGGAGCAGGCGCGCTTTGGTGGCACTCAGGTTGCTGCCGGCGATGAACAGCTGGTTGCGTGGGGCGGCAAAGCCGTCCTGGTTCCCGCGGCCGACCTTGACCACGGGCATGCCGTTGAACACGGCTCTGATAAGGGCCTGGTCGAGCCAGGGGCTCATCGTCCCGTAGGGCGCCGCGCCCTCCCCTACGAAGCCTGCCAGGGGGTAGTTGGCCAGGTTGTCGGCAATGCGCGCCTCGATCTCCTGGACGCCCAGTGAGGAGTAGCGCGAGTGCTTGACCAGACCGACGGCGGGAATGGCTGACGGCAGCAGCGCCTCGCCGTCTTTGACCTCGACCGTGGCGCCGCGCCGACCCATAACCGTTGCTGGCAGGCGGGACAGGGCCACCGCAGAGGTGCTGGTATGGCGCATGGCGGGCCGGAAGGTGATGACCGGGCCCGTGGCCTCGGCGAAGCCGCCCAGGATTCCGCCGTGGCCGCCCGTGGCCACGTAGCCGCCGGGCCGGGCGTCGCCCTTCTGGACCTCGCGCGAGGAGAAGATGCGCTGATCCTGGATGACCACGACACCCAGCCCGTCCTTGCCATCGGCGCCGGCCCACACGCGCGAGGTGATGTAGCGCACTGAGTCGATGATGTTGCGGTCGCCCTCGTTGCCCACGGCACCGTGCGGCCGCTGCGAGGCGTTGCCGCACACCGGCAGGCCGGTGTCGATCAGCAGATTGAGCCAGTAGGACGTCTCCTCGACGAAGGGGCTGCCCTCCAGCCAGATGGCTCCGTCGTACTCGCCCGATGACAGCACCCGCTGGACGATGTTGGTGAGCGCTGCCAATCGCTCTGGCGGTGGGTTGCTGGACAAGTGGCCGGGCCGGTAGGGCCAGAAGTCCAGGGCAAGCTGCTCGGGCGGGATGTCGCCCGTGCCGGAGTCGGTGCGCTGGTCGGCAGGCAGCCCTTTCTTGTAGCCGCTAGGCGGCGCCGCCCGATAGAAGGCGAAGTCGGCGAACCTCGAAAGATGGTCGCCCAGGCCATCTTCGCCCACGCCCAGCCGGTCGATCTCCTCGAACAGCCGCGAGGCGTCAGGGTAGAACGGCTGCCGGCACTGATCGGCTGGCGCGCCCGGTTCGGTGCAGTCGCTCTCCCAGGCCTGGCCGTTCGCCTGGCGAGCCATGTAGGGCAGCGGGTACAGGCCATCCTCGGGGCGGAGCTCGATCTCATACACCGGCATGTCGGTGTCGCTCTGGCGCTGGTTATGGAAGGCGCCACTGGCGTCCAGGTAGCCGTCGGGCGGCGCATACAGCTCGGCCGCGTCGGCCTCCAATGGGTGTGCGCTGAACTGGCGGACGTAGACCTTCACCGGAGCGGCCAGTCGCTGCGGGCGCAGCACGTCGAAGCGTATCTCGGAGCCGTCGGGACGCTGCCGCGGCGGCAGCCCGTACTTGGCGCGCGCCTTGTTGCTGGTGACCAGCGGCTCGCTGTTAGCAATAGTTGATGTAGCTCCCGAGAAGACGGCGATGCGCGGACGCGCCATGACCTAACTCCTGGCGAGAATTGGTTGCGGCCGCAGCTGGCGCAGCCAGACCATGGCCAGAGGGAAGACGACCAACAGCACGACGGAGAAGTTGAGCATCGGGTAGCCGTGGCTCTCGAGGATTGGCCCTGAGGCCAGGCTGCCGACGGCCGCCGAGACGCCCATGCACATATCGGCCAGGCCTTGCACCCGCGGCCGCTCGACGAAATTGACCGAGTCAGTCAGCAGCGCGCTGCCTGCCACGAAGCCGAGGTTCCAGCCGAGCCCGATCAGGAACATGCCCAGCCCCAGCAGCAGGCCGTTGTCCGACGGCGTGAGGGCGTTCAGCAGCGCCGCGCTGATAAACGTCGACGCGCTCAGCATGATCACCGACGGCCGGCCGATGCGGTCCGCCAGCCAGCCGGTGACGGGCGAAAACACGTACATACCGGTCACGTGCGCCGAGATAACCAACCCCACGATCTGCAGGCTGTGCCCGTGATCGTGCATGTACACCGGCGTCATGCTCATGATGCCGATCATCACCATGTGGCTGGCCATCAGGCTTACCAGGCCCACCTGAACGCCCGGGATGCCCAGTAGCTCTGGCAGCCGGCGCGCCGTCGCCGCAACGCGCCTGGCCGGATCGTGAAGCTCCAATAGCCGCGAGATGTGGAGCGGGTCCGGCCGCAAGAACACAAAAATCAGCAGGCCGGCCACGAACATCGTCAGCAGAGCCACGGCGAATGCGCCGGCAATCGGCGGCTGTCCCATGATCTCTGCCCATCGGCCGGCCGGTCCAATGAAGCTTGGTCCAACCACTGCCCCTACGGTCGCTCCCCACACGACGAAGCTGATGGCCTTGCCACGCTGGCTCGCCAGGCTCACGTCCGCCGCGGCGTAGCGCGACAGCAGATTGGCCGCGTAGCCGGCGCCGAAGACGGTCGAGCCCAGCAGCAGCAGCGGGTAGTTCATGGTGATGGCCGCCAGCATGCTTATGGCCGCCCCCAGAATGCCGATGGCGTAGCCCAGCACCAGGCCATTGCGCCGGCCGGCCCGAACCATCAGAGCTGACAGCGGGATCGAGAACAGCGCCGCGCCCAGCGTGCGCACGGAGTTGGGCAGCCCGGCCCAGGTGCTCGAGCCAAGGATGTTCGCGGCCAGGATCGTGGCTACCGTCAAGGACACAGTGGTGCCGCCGCTGCCGAATATCTGGCTTCCGAAAAGCAGCCACGTCGTGCGCCGGCGGAGGCCGGCCAGATCCTCGATAGCCGTCCCCTGTTCGGTTAATGCGATGGCGGATTCGGGGGGGGCGACAGCGGCCATCGGGTTGATCGTACCTGGAGGGCAGCAGCCATGGCACAATCTGGCGCCATGAGGCTCCAGAGCGTGACGTTTGTCCTGGCAATGCTGCTGGCCGGCTGCGGCTCCGGCGGCGCGGGCGGCTCGCCTGCGTCCGGGCAGGATGCCCGCGCTACTAACTTAGCCAGCGCTTCGGCCAAACCCAGCGGCGGGCTGCTGAAGATCACCGCGGCCCTGTCCAGCCTCAGCGCCTCGAATATCCCGTCCTGGGTGGGCAAGGAGGCTGGCATCTACGAGAAGAACGGCCTCGACGTCGATTTCAAGGTCATCGCCGGCGGCTCGACCACCACCTCAGCGCTGCTGGGCGGCGACGTGCAGATGGTGATGGGCGGTGGCTCGGAGGCCCTGGGCGCGGCCGCCGGCGGAGCAGACCTGGTCATCGTGGGCATCACCGTGCCGACCTATCCGCAGATTATCGTCGGCCCAGCCAGTGCTCGGACGCTGGCCGATCTCAAGGGCAAGACTTTTGGGGTTCCGGCGGCCCGCGGCACCGTGGACGTAGCCACCCGGGTGGCGCTCAAGAGCCAAGGCATCGATCCTGACAAGGACGTGAAGATCACCGCGCTCGGCTCCGTTCAGGCCGTGACCGCCGCGCTGCTGTCGGGCGCCATCGACGCCGCCGCGGTCAACGTGCCCGACAACCTGGCGGCGGAGGCGAAGGGCCTTCACTCGGTGCTGAACCTGGCCACGGCCAACCTGCCGGCCTCCAGCAACAGCATCTACACTCTGCGCTCAACGGTCTCTAGCCGGCGTGACGTCGTGCAGCATTACGTCGACAGCGTGGTCCAGTCCATCGCCCGCGCTAAAGCGGACAAGGCGCTGACCAGCGCGGCCATCAAAAAGAATCTCAAGCTCGACGACGATCGCGCCATCGAAGCGACGTACGAGTTCTACCGGGAGGGCGTATTTCCGGCCTACCCGTATCCCAAAGCCGAGCTTTTCAAAGATGCCCGAGAGACGGTTGGCGAGCAGAATCCAAAGGTCCTGACCTTTGACGTTAGCAAGATCTTAGACCCCTCATTCATGAAGAGCGCCGAGGACCGCGGACTGGCCAAAGCCGGTTGAACGTCACCACAGGGCTGTTCGACCTGCGGCCCGCTTTGGACGAACAGCTCACTGACAAGGCGAAGATGCTGGTGGCCGATGTGCTGGCCAACCAGAGTCTGGCGCGCGCGACGGAGTTCGGCGGGCTGCTGGCGCGGTTAGGTGAGGATCGCGGCGTGTTCGGGATGGCCGTGCTTGGGCATGCCGTCGAGATGGACGATATGCACCGCCTGTCCTCAACGCATCCGGGACCGGCCGCGGTCGCCAGCGCGCTGCACGCCGCCGCCCACGGGGGAAAGGGTGGTAGGGCAGTGCTGGAGGGGCTCGCCTTTGGGGTCGAGGTCATCGTCCGTATCGCGCGGGCGCTGGGCGGACCGGCACTGTACGAGCGCGGCTACCATCCCAGCTCGTACTGTGCCGCCTTTGGGGCGGCCGCCGCGAGCGCGCTGCTGCTGGATCTCAGCCGCGATCAGTTTTGCGACGCGCTAGGCCTAGCTGGCTGCCAGGCCGCCGGACTGATGTGCGGCGTGGAAGAAGGCCCCAGCAGCTGGTACGTGCAGTATGGCCGAGGGGCCGCGGCCGGCGCCGACGC
>WNFB01005029.1_pt1 | contig 11796 bp, 14 predicted proteins | sample 5400501 | NCBI WGS metagenome assembly WNFB01 (sample SAMN13153341, study PRJNA577476) | soil metagenome | isolation source: 200 cm saprolite under Douglas fir tree site 2 hole 1 | place: USA:California | collected 2015-04-18 | reverse complement strand
CATCTTAGCCATCGGGGACGCTGTGGATCACCTCAAGGTCGGCGATCGGGTTCTCGTCCCGCTCTATGCCTTCAGTTGGCGCGAACGCTTGGTTGTGCCTGCTACCGGGTTATTCAGCCTGCCCGAGGCCGATCCTCGACAACTCGCCATGCTCGGCATCAATCCACCGACGGCGTCGTTATTGCTCGACGAGGCCCCCGATCTGAAGCCTTGTGAATGGGTGGTGCAAAACGCGGCCAACTCGGGCGTTGGCAGGTCGATCATCGCGATCGGAAAAGCACGGGGCTTGAAAACGATTAACCTCGTGCGGCGCCCTGAGCTTATTTCCGAACTACAGGCCATCGGCGGCGATCTCGTGATTGTCGATGACGATGGCGCCGTCGAGAGAATACGGGCAGCAATCGGTAAGGATCGCGTGCCGCTCGCGGTCGACGGAGTCAGTGGCAAGTCCAGTGCAACAATAGCTGGCGTGCTCAGCGAGTTCGGCACTCTGGTTGTCTATGCGCGTGTGGGCGGCGGCCCAGTCATGATCAACCCACTCGACCTGATCGCGAAGCGCATCGTCGCCAAGGGCTTCTTCCTCAACCATCCGGATACCGAGGCGAAGATACCCTCAGCATTGCGCGAATGCGTGCCGCTTGTCGCTTCCGGTGCGATTCGCGTACCCGTCGCGGGAATCTATCCACTCGCCGCGTTGCGTGAAGCCGTTCTTCACGCGCAGCGCGGCGGTAAGGTGTTGCTTCAGGTCGCTGAAGCTGCGTGAGCAAGGTGTGAACCATGACAGAAGAGATCGAAATCGGATTCCAAGCATATGTGTCGGACGGCGGGGAAGAGTTCGGCGCGGTCCGAGCGATCGGGGACCATAGAGGCGAGCTTATCATTTACGTCGAGAACGCCGGCGACTTCGCGGTTCCGTTCGACGCGGTGGAATCGGTTCATTCGGGTAAGGTCATTCTCAACTGCGCCAAGTTAGACCAGCGCCTTCGCCGAGCTATTGGCCACGCTCACGACGCCGAGGAGCCAGGTTTATAAACGCCTTCTAACAGAGGGAGCAGACCCCCTGCAGCCTTACCGAGAAACAGAGATGAATTGCGGCGCTTTCCGTGAGCACGAAGCTCCCGTGCTGGAGAACCGGAATCTTGAGCCGCGGATTGGGTATGCTCGCCGACAAGGTCAAGATATCCGAAGAGCGGCTTGTTCGCGCACTTCCGTTCCAAGGAGGCTGTGCAGATCGAGCTACTCAACTACATGAGCGAGTTCGCGGCCGAATGTGTCATCCGCCCGTCTCGGTTGGCGGCCGAAGGTTTGCCTCAGCTGTTGGCGCTCGTTCGCAACTGGTTGGGATGGGCGCAACGCGCCGGGCTACCGGGCGGATGTCCGGTCGCGGCGGGTCTGTTCGAGTTTGACGACGTTGAGGGCGCGGTACGGAGCAAAATACTCGAGATGGTCGTTCCGCGGCATGTTGGTAGCGCTGGTGCTGCGGGCGGTCGAACTCGGACATCTGCGCAGCGATCTGGACGTCGAGCAGTTCGTCTGGGAGCTGTGCGGCATCTACTTGAGCCATCACGCGGCGCACCGGTTTCTCCGCTCCGCCGATGCCGACCAGCGCGCGCAGACCGCATTCGACGCGCTTCTGGCCCGCGCACTGCCACCGCGTGGCAAACGTGCATCAGCGATCGAGCATCATCGAGCCAAACCCAAATCCAAAGCGAGGAAGCACCAACAATGAATCACAGCGAGAAGCCGCTCGAAATCGGGATGTTGCTCTATCCCGGCCTGACCCTGCTCGACCTCATCGGTCCCCACACCGTCTTCTCATGGTTCGCGAACATCCACTTGGTCTGGAAGACGACCGACCTCGTTCGGACCGATACCGGGATTGGGGTTAAGCCGAACGCGACGTTCGCCACCTGCCCTCGCGAGCTTGACATCCTGTTCGTGCCCGGAGGGTTCGGGCAGCAGAATCTGATGGCCGACAGCGAGGTGATCGCCTTCCTTGCGGACCGCGGCGCTCGCGCCAAGTTCGTCACTTCGGTCTGTAGCGGCTCGCTGCTGCTGGGTGCGGCTGGCTTGCTCCAGGGCTACAAGGCGACCTCCCATTGGGCGGCGCGCGAAGGCCTCAGCGCGTTCGGAGCCGAGCCTACCGATGCACGCGTGGTGGTCGATCGCAATCGGATCACTTGTGGCGGCGTGACCGCCGGAATCGACTTCGGTCTGGTGGTACTCGCGAAGCTGCGCGGCGACGACGCGGCAAAGTTGACCCAGCTCGCGATGGAATACGACCCCGAGCCGCCCTTCAACTCGGGAAGCCCCAAGACGGCGGACCCGGCGATCGTTCAACAAACGTTGAGCACGATGGCGATCTACATGAAACAGCTCGCAAGCAATCCAGGCACGGTATCGCAAGTCGAGTAGTTCCAACACCAGACCCCCTTCCGCCTTCCGAGTCCCCTGCTCTCGCCGTCCATCTCGCTGATCGACTCGAAGGATCCCCACGACAAGGGAGTTCGCGCTGCATTATGCTGTAGCTTGCCCTCGACAATGATCAGCTCAAGGAGCCGATGGGATGAAAGTCAGCATTGGGATCGGTGGCGCGGCCTCGGGCCAAAGGCGCGACTTCGACCAACTGGTGGAATACGTCGTCGAAGCAGAAAAGCTTGGCGTAGATACGGTCTGGACCGCTGAAGCATGGGGTCAAGACGCGATTGCGCCACTTGCCTATCTGGCCGCGCGCACAAGCCGGATCCGGCTCGGCACGGGCATCATGCAGATCAGCTCGCGAGTGCCCGCGATGACCGCGATGACAGCGCTAACGATGGCCGCAATCAGCAACGATCGCTTCATCCTGGGCCTTGGCACGAGCGGTCCGCAAGTTGTCGAAGGGCTGCAGGGTCGGTCATTCAGAGCGCCGCTAACCAGGCTCAAAGAAACCGTGGAGATCATCAAGCTGGCGTTCGCTGGCGAAAGGATCGAGTACCACGGTAAATATCATGAACTGCCGCTGCCTGGCGGACAGGGCAAGGCTCTCCGCCTGTCACAACCCGGCAATTCCAACATTCCGATCTACCTGGCCACCCTAAGACCCCAGGCCCTCGAATATACCGGTGCCGTGGCCGATGGATGGCTCGGCACGTCGTTTACAACGGAACACGCAGCTGCGCACCTCGACTATCTGCGCCGGGGCGCCGAACAGGCTGGGCGCAGCCTAGCCGACATCGAGATTGAGGTCGGCGGCACGGTTGCGTTTGGCGATGATCTTGACGCACTCGTGGAGCCTTTGAAGCCCGCGATGGCTTTTACGCTCGGTGCGATGGGCTCGGCGACGACAAATTTTTACAACGACGCATTCAAACGCGGCGGTTGGGAGGCGGTTGGCCGCGAGGTACAGCGCCTTTGGGTCGCCGGAGAGCGTTCCGAAGCTATTGCGAAGGTGCCGTCAGAGTTGGTCATCCAGGCGAATCTGCTGGGCAGCAACGAGATGGTGCGCGAACGAATCCGAGCCTATAAGAGTGTCGGCGTAACGACGCTGCGTGTCGCTCCTGCGGGGCGTGATCTTCGTGAGAAACTCGCGACGCTCGGCCAAGTGATGGATTTGGCGCGTGCGATGAACGCGGGGAGCTGAGTGGTTACCTGTTTGTTGGAAAATTACTTTGATCGCAACAAAGCTCTCTGCACATCCCAGCCGTGATATTGAGAGGCGCCCGACGGGAATGTTCAGACCGCTCCCTGGATCAAGTGTCTAAGCATCTGTCTCAGGTCGGGAGGTTTATAGAACGCATGCCCCGATAGATCTCGGCGCATTTGTCGTCCGGGGTCTTGATCGTCTCATAGACCTTCGGTCCCTTAACCCGAAAACGGCCGCCATCCAACCGTGCTTGACGCGTCTGATGAGCTCCTTCGAGCCGACAGGATAGTACGGCCTGGACCGTTCCAGCTGAGTCAATCGCTGCTCCCTGGCGCGCTTAAGGTTAGGAAAATCCTGCTTGCGCCAGAACGCCGCACGCCTCTTTCCGGCGCGCACCTGGACCTGATTCCGCTGGCTGTTCATGACTAGGGATAAGAATAGCGCTGCCCGATCTCCATGAAACAGGGAGCGGGTCAGTAAGCATCGCGAATTCGCCGATAGGGCCAAGAGATCACGACGACGGTTGATGCACAGCCTGAGACTTTTCTGGTCCGAGTTTTGAATATGCAAGCACCAGCCGGCGGAAAACTGAACGATTTCATTGAGCAGCGCGATGAACACCAATTCGCATACGGCTAAAGTTGTCGCGATTTGCGAGTCAGCCCGCGCCTTACGCAACTGGGGTTTCAGCTCGTGGAGGCGATCAACTTGCATTCGCCGGTGACGCCCGCGGCAAACACGGTCTTCAAGCGTCATCGGTGGAAGATGCATATACACGGAACGCTGAGAACGTAGCACTGGATGAATAGGCGCTCGGTCCTCAAACGCGAAGGAAAGCAAATGGATAATCAACCGAAGAAGCCTGTGGCGGTCGTTATTGGTGCTGGTCCCGGACTCGGCGCTTCACTGATCCGACGTTTTGCTAAAACATACTCAATGGCCATCCTTGCGCGCAAAGCTGACTACCTGAAGGCGCTAGCGGGCGAGCTTCGACAAAGCGGCGCAACGGTGCAGGATCTGACCTGCGATGTCAGAGATCGTAGGCAAATAACGGATGCGTTTCGCGCTATTCGCCAGGAGTTAGGCGACTCAGAAGTGCTCCTTTACAACGCCGGCAGCGGTACCTTCGGAGGTATCACAGAAATCACTCCCGATCAGTACGAAGCGGACTGGCGGGTCAACGCCTTCGGGGCGTTTGTCGCGGCCAAAGAAGTCGCGCCCGCAATGATTGCGCGCGGACATGGCACAATACTCTTTACAGGGGCGACCGCCGGCGTGAAGGCCGGGCCGAAATCGGTTTCATTTGGACCCGCGAAGTTCGCGATGCGTGGTCTGGCGCAATCACTTGCGCGCGACCTTGGTCCGAGAGGTATCCACGTGGCGTGGATCAACGTCGATGGCAGCATCGATATCCCGGGAGCGCGTGGCCTAAAGCCTAACCTGAAAGACGACGACTTTCTGAAGCCAGACGCGATTGCGGAGACCTACTGGCACCTCGCGCATCAGGATAAAAGCGCGTGGACGATGGAGCTGGAACTGCGTCCGTTTAAGGAAAACTTTTGACGCCGCGCGGGTTGAGCAATGTACAGAGCTGCAATGGGGCAGTGTTGTTCTACTTATGAGCTGCGCAGGAGTCCCAAAAACTTTCGGCGATTGAAGAATCGATCCACTAAGTAGCGGGTCCGATTGAAGACTTCAGATGATGAGTGCGATTTAGGCTTAGACTGAGGAGGCATATGATGGAAGAGATTAAAGCCGGGTTTTCGGGAGTTAGGAAGAAGAACGGTTCCGCCGCCTATGTGCCACCGTTCCAACTTACAGAAGGGCAGCCGCCGCCGATCGCTGCGAACGGGGGTCTATCCTATATGTCGTTCGACCGAGAGGGCGATGCGGGAACTGCCGCAGCGATGGAAACAGCATTTCGGGAGATCGCCAGCGGAGAAGGCCAAGCCGTTATCGATATGATAGAAAAGGCTCCTCCCGGCCCTATCCAAACGAAGTGGGGTCTCGGCTTTCGCACTTACGCAGAGTGCCTGGAATATATTCGAGAGAAAAATATTAAAGCGCCTGAAGGTGGCGTAGCGGTTCCGCTGCACTACACCATTTATGAGCGGCCGTCCTATTCTGTCGTCTCGTCCAACGCGGTCTGGCGCGACCCAGCGCGTGCGGCCCAGGCAAAGGCGTTGCGCGAGGTAGAGCAACAGATAGGGGGACGATCGCTTTATTTTCCCCAGGTGTTGCGCGATGCGCGACGGATAGAAGAGTACTATCCGGGTCTCTCGCCCTACAGTCCCAAGTGCATGGACAAGCTGGGTGTATCGTTGGCTCACCTCGAGTCCAAGTGTAAGAACTTTTACGATTCTGCAGAGGTGGAACGGGTGTACTACCCTGAGATCGAGAAGCTGCTTCTGGATTTTTTCCCGGGCGCGACGGATGCGCTCGTCTACAACCACGACGTGTTCAACAAGGACTACACGGGCGACCGCAAAGAGGACCAGGCCGCCAAGAACCCTGGTGTGAACGTGAACTACGCCAACATCGTGCACAACGACCTTAACGACAACAGCGGCCGCGTCCGCTGCCGTGAACTGCTCACCCAGAACCTGCGGAATTTCGGGCGACAGGTGCACTACACGGAAGAGGAGGCTGACGCGAAGATGTCGCGCCGGTTCATGTCGATCAACCTCGCCAAGCCGATGGAAACCGTGGGCCAGTACCCCTTCGTGCTCTGTGCCTGGCCCTCTTTCGCGGACCAGCCGTACATCACCAACTATCGAATCTACGACGATCGGGTCGGCGAGACCACCCGCTTCACCTACCGTCCCGAACACGAGTGGTACTGGTTTCCCCAGCAGAAGCCCAACGAGGTCTCGATGCTCAAATGCTACGACTCCGTCACGGATGGTTCCGTCTCGCGATGGTCGTTCCACACTTCGTGCGTCGACCCGACCGCGCCGGAGAACGCTCCCTGCCGCAAGAACCTCGTGGTCAGATCGTTCGTCTTCTTTTGAGAGGGCGAGAGAGCTGGCCGGCAGAAGCGGAAACTGCGGGTGAACCAATTTGCGCGCGTGTCATCATTGTCGGGATCAGAGTGTCTATTGGGGCCCGTGGGCTTTGTGAATGGCGAGCGCCGCCATCGTTATCCCCAGCTACGGCCAGGTCCGGTAATGGTCGCTTCCACAATCCTATCGTGGTCAGCGAGAATTAACGTAGCGATGAATGTAATTCGCCCAGCAGTAGCAATTCAAGAATGTGGCCCACCCGCTGCGGAGGCCGGAACTCGGGCGCGTTCTTGTTCAGGGCGAGATGGTCCTGACCCGGTTGTAACAGGAGGGATAGTTTTTTCAGAAGTCGGCGTAGGTGTTGTTCTCCGAACACAACAACATGAACGAGACACTCCCGATGTACTGTTCCTCTTGTAGATAATTACCTAAATATCGCGCATAGCGGGTTAGAAACGAAGAGCAAGGCTCGCACTTGCTCTAGTTGCTAGTCACGTCATCGAAGTAGCGCGCGAGTTCTGGAGGCATCGAAGCAGTCTCGATTTCGAACAGCTCGATGAGTATCTGGTCTGGCGCGGGGCACATGAGGTAACGCCATGTGCCGAATTCGCGAATTCCGCTCCTAAATCGGACTCCCATCTGTAGCAGACGGTCACGCAGGCCAACGAGGTCTCTGGTGCGAATTCCAATATGGTGGATGGCGCCTTTGCCATTGTCGCGCGGCGGTTGCGCGTAAAGATGAATTCGACCTGAACCGATCTTCATGAACACATTGCGGGACCCGCCGAAGTCGCCGTCGTAGTATACTTCAGCGTCGAACGCGCGCCTGTACCAGGCAACCGTGGCATCGAGGTCTTGAGAGAAGAGATGGACGTGGTGTAGGTGTATCATCAGCTAAACGAAACCTTGCACTAGCCGCCAAACGTACCGTCCGGGTAATCCTCGAAGCAAGCAATCTCGTCGGGCATTTTGAGCCATGGTTGTCCTGCTGAGCACCACACGCTGAAGCGGGGCTTGATTTTGGTTTTGTCGTCAAGGGTCCCGCCCATCATCGAGCGAATACCTGGGTAGCGGTCGAGTGTGATCGAAACCGCGGATCCGCAGATTTGACAGAAGTGACGGCACAGGCGGCTGTTGCCGTGGATGCGAGCCTCATAGGTCGTGAGCGGACCGGTTATCGTTACGGCATCGCGCGGGAATATCACGCCGATCAAGAAGGCAGAACCCGACTGCCTCTGACAGCGATCGCATTGGCAAAGGCCGATGGTAATCGGATCGCCTTCGTAGCGATACTGCACGGCGCGGCATAGGCAGTGCCCCTTCCGCCGCAAGGTGTCGAGTCGGTCATTGCACGCCTCCTATTGGGTATACCGAGGAAGCTCGGACATGTTGGCACTTTGACGAAAGTTGGGTGTTGGTTCCCATGCTCGTATCCCATGCCCAAGGAGATCCAAAGCCGCCGCATCAGGTCGGAGACGTTCGTGACGTAAAACCTGTCTCCGAACCGACCCTCGAAGCGATCGCCGTCGAGAAGCGCCATGAAAAGCTGCAAATCTTCCTCTTCCCCGTTCTGTGGAGTGGCGGTCATCAGTAGGAAATGACCGGTAATTCGAGAAAGCAGCTTGCCCAGCTTCTAGCGCTTGGTTTACTTTACTTCCCCGCCAGAGAATAGCCTGGACATCTTGTGCACCGCAGAGTACCCGATTCTTCCAACCTGTCACTGGATCCAATCTTCGGTAATGACGGCGGCTGGCGCTTAATCAATTTGTCCCAGGCGAGCAATCATCCCGCAGCAAAGCGTCGGTCCCGCACTAGCGAGGACAAGTCCCAATATTGGCAATTGGGCGTGAACGGCACCGGGGACCTCGAGGCTCGGGGCTATGATCGCTTATCGGGTGAATACAGTCTTTCCATGAGTCTCCCCCCGCCACATTTCACGGAAGGCCTCCAGTGCTCGCTCCATGGGAAGCACCTCGCCGATCTCTGGCTTTATTACTGCGCTGACGATGAACGTCATCATGCGCTTCATGTCTCGTAGCGTCCCCATGATCGATCCGCATACCGTGATTTGATCGCCGAGCATCGGAAGCAGCGCCAATTTGACTTCCGGGCCAGTCGTCAGGCCCGTGATTACGATGGTCCCACCGCGGGCAACCGATCCCATCGAATGCTCCCATGACGCGGGCCCGATATTGTCGACAATGGCTTGGACCTTGCGCGGAAGCGCCTCATTCGATCCGAACGTTCGATGCGCTCCGAGCCGCTCGGCCAGATCTCGCCCCGTTGCGCTGCGACTCGTGACCCACACCTCGAAGCCTGCGGCGCGTCCGAGCTGCACAAGCGCGGTAGACATCCCACCGGAGGCGCCCTGAACCAGCAGGGTCTCTCCTGGCTTCAGATTGGATTTGGTAAAGAGCGCTCGGTACGCGGTGAGCCATGCCGTGCCGAGTACTGAAGCATCGAGTGCCGAGAGCCCCTCGGGAAGCGGGATGGCATTGCGACTCGGCACTGCGACGTAGTCGGCAAAAGTACCCGCCACTCTCTCGCTGAGGATGTGCCAGCGGGGGTCGAGCGTCTCGTCGTCGCGCCAGTCTTCGCTGCCCATCACGGGGTAGATGACGACTGGCGTGCCATCTTCCAGCGTGCCTGCGCCGTCGTTGCCCAGGATCATTGGAAAGGAAATCGGATCCGGCTGGGCGGTGATTCCGCGCAGGGTGAACAGGTCGTGACGATTAAGGCTCGCGTGCGAGATCTTGACGCGCACCCAACCGTCGGGGACTTCCGGTTCGGGGCGTTCACCTACAACAAGCGATGCGAGGGGGTCATCCGGATTGGGTCTTGCAGCGCATACCGCAAACATCAGCGTACCTCCAACGCTTCACGGCAGAGCAGGGCTCGCGACCAGCTTCCGCACCATTTGCGCCAGGTCCGGAGGCTTATAGAACGGATGTCCGCGGTAGATCTCCGCGCATTGGTCGTCCAGCGTCTTGATGATCTCGTAGACCTTCGGCGCAGCTTCTCGGACCTCACTCATTCGCCCTCTCGCGAACAGAAGGTTGTTCGGATCGACGTGGCCCTCCTGAATGAAGCCGCGGGTCTTCTTAGCACAGCGGCAGGGGTTCGATTTGTTTACCAAACCGCACTTGTCGTTCATGAAGTTGCGTAGGTCTCGGCGCGCACGAGTCAGCCGCTGACGAAAACTCTCCGCGGTTATCTCCAGCACATCGGCACCGACGGAATCACTTACGCTGAAGATCGCGCCTAGGACGTAAGTTAGACGCTGCTCGCGATCGAGGCAGAGAAGCATACCTGAGGTGCAGGCAAGCATAACTTCAGTCACCAGCAGATTCGCCTCAGGCGATCCATCTTTTGGATCCGCCAGCTCAAGATCAGGCGTGCTGTCGAGCGCATCGCCGTAAGCTGAGAAGGTTGTTACTTTCAGCTCTTCTCGTCCACGCTTCATGTTGAGCAAGTGATTGAAGGCGACTCGATAAAGCCACGTGCGGAAGCTGCTTCGACCCTCGAACGAAGAGAGCCGGGTCAGGACTTTGACGAGGATCTCCTGCGTTGCATCCTCGGCATCTTCAGGATGGAACAGCATACGGAGGGCGATGTTGTAGATCCACGCCTGATGGCGTTCGATCAGATCCTCAAGTGCCTTGCGATCGCCGGCGCGAGCTCGCGGAACAAGATTTTGATCCTCGGGTTCGCTCGGAGCATTGTCGGCGAGGGGGTTATCCACGTTCATCACCTGTCTCCGGGCGGGTCGCGTCATCGGCGCTCCCGCGGTTCACAGGGGCTGCGGCATGGCCGAGAAGTGGCAGCTCACGATCTTCCAGTTACCACCTTGTTTGACAAACACTAGCGTGGTTCGCCCGTGGAGCGTCAGGGCCTTCCCGTCCTTGGTCGCTCCGATGAACATGTCGTAGGCGTTCACGATCCCGACGTTATCGTTGTACACACGGCATGATGGCTGGCGGAAGCCAAAACTCGTCGAGGCGATCGCCCCGAACGTTTCGCTCAAGTATTTGGCAAAGAGCGGCTTGCCGTCGAATCGATAGGGCACGTGGTCGATCACCTCAACGTCCTCGGAGAGCATCTCCAAGGCGCTTTTCATGTCGTTCTTGTCGAAGGCATCGGCGAACCTCTGCGCCAGGGCTTGGATTTCATTTACGCTCATACTCTTCTCCTCCTGGTTGATTAGACACGCGCCGCGCGCGAGTGTGACAGAAGCGGGGTCTAGAACTTGTTGTTCGGTCGGCATGCAACGCGTGCTGGTTGGAGTAGCGCTTGGCTCGCAACTCGTTTGCCGCCAGCGGCGCGGTCCTCCGACCGTTCGCGCCCGCTCGTTTGGTACGCGCGTTCTCTTATGCGAGCGGCGAGATTTCTTCCGCCCGGTTAAGCCAATAGGATTGCAAAAAGATTCGACGGCGCACCGATAGACGCGGCCATCCAACGCCAGGGACCGAATCTCCGATACTAGGAACCAATCGAAATCTTGCGCGGCGACGCCTATCCACCCGAGACGATCTGATTTTTAATCAGCAGGGCCTAAGCAGAAAACTCAATAAAACTGCCTATTGGCTGACGTGAGGTCGAAATTTGTCAGTGAATTCGGTTCGTAGTCAGCGGGTCTGGAGTTCGAGTCTCCGCCGGCGCATCAAAAAAGCTCAGTAACGCAAAGATTTTTTCTGAGTCTAATGCGGACATCGCGGCACCAGCAAGCCAGATTGTCCCCATACCCTGCGCGTTTGTGAGGGTACCAGATTTAGGTGCTGGGTTCAGAGGAACAAAAGCCGGTGAGCCGATTGCTGCGCCAAGCGGCTGTCAACACCGCCCGCCTGTATGAAATTAAGATGGGCAGGAGTCGAGCAACTATCGGATAGGCTGTCTGAGTTTCATTCAGGAGGTCAGGTGCGCCTCTCCGCAACCGAATCTGTCCGTCTCCCGGTGCCTCTGATGCCACTTGAGTGGTTCGCTTTCCGGGTTGTTGGGCGTTCGGCGCCGTCAAGCCCTTCGGGCGAAATGGAACTCCCCGCTTGGACAAACAAAGAATACTGGACTACCAGTTCAGCGTTCATTCTTTTTCTGCAGACACAGACGACCGCGAGATTCTTCAAATCTTTGCGCGAATGAATTCCACTGGAGTAAAACTCAATGCGCAAGAAC
>WNFB01006033.1_pt1 | contig 11797 bp, 10 predicted proteins | sample 5400501 | NCBI WGS metagenome assembly WNFB01 (sample SAMN13153341, study PRJNA577476) | soil metagenome | isolation source: 200 cm saprolite under Douglas fir tree site 2 hole 1 | place: USA:California | collected 2015-04-18 | reverse complement strand
AGTCGCGGCGCGGCGGCGAACATGAGGTCCACGCCGCCCTGGCCCGACGTGGCCTGCACGACCGGGCAGCGCAGGCCCGAGCCGGTGATGCTGCCCGAGCCGGTGCTGACCCGCAGCGGGCCGGACACGCGGTTGACGTGCACCTCCCCGCTGCCGCCGGTGATGGTGACCGGGCCGGGCAGGCCGGAGACGGTGTCGGTGCCTGACCCCGAGTGGACGGCCACCGCCACGCCGGGCGGCACCGCGACCTGGAACGCCGAGCCGCAGTGAATGACAATCCCCGTGCAGTCGACGGACAGCCGCAGCGTGCCACCATCAAGCATCCACGACGCGTGCCCGGGCCCGGCGGCGGTCCCGCTCAGCCACCGCTGCACCTGGATGCCCGGGCCGGTCCCGGGCACCAGCCGCAGATCCGAGGAGTCAACGTCGACGATCAGCCGGGTGCCAGCGAACCTGAAGGAATGCTGGTCATGGACGGTGCGGGAGCTGCCGCAGGCGCCCACGGCAAGCACGGTCGCGGCGGCGGCCGCGGCAAGAGCGGTTGCCCGGAACAGCTGCATCATCGTTTCCTTCCAGTCGCGCTCCAGGCAACCAGCCCAGGGGCGGCAGGTCACTACGACCAGGCACCGGATCTGGGGTAGGGCCAGGCATACCTGCCGGGCGCGGCCTGCCTCGCCGGTTCCGCTGCGCCGCGCGGGCTACCGTGAGGGTCATGCGCACAGGAAGACCGCGGACCGCGCTGGAGACGCTGGCCTGGCGGCCGCTGCTGGCCAGCGGCTGGCCTTGGCGGTCCGCGGGCTACCTGCTCGCGACCCTGCCGGTGGCGCTGGCGGCTGCCGTCTTGCTGGCGGTCCCGGCCGCGCCCTGGCTGGCCCTGGCGGCCGGCGGCCACCAGGCCGGCGCGGTCGTGCTGCTGGTCCTGGCCGGGGCAGTCCTGGTCGCTGCGGCCGGGCCGCTGATCGCCATCCCCGTGACGGCGTTCGCACGCAGGCGACGTCGACTGGTGGACTTGCGCCCGGCCAGCGCCGTCCGGCTGAAGTCCGCGCCGGGCGGGCCGGCGGCGTGGCTGCGGGCCCGCTACACCGACCCGGCGGCGTGGCGCCAGACCGGCTACGCCTGCCTGCTCGCCACCGTGATACCCGCACTGTCGGTCGCCGTGCTGCTCGCCGCGCCGTTGGCCGTGGCGTTCATCGCCAGCCCGTTCCTGGTCATGGCGCAGCAGCCGGGCAGTGCCCCGGTGGCGCTGGGTTTCGGCCACGTGGCGACCGTCGCGCAGGCGCTGCCGTACCTGCTCGCCGGCCTGGTCCTGCTCCCGGCGGCCGGCTACCTGGTCACGCTGGCCGCAGGCGCGGACGCGGCGCTGGCCCGCGCGCTGCTGCTGGCCGGGCCGGGCGAGCAGCTGCGCGCCGAGCTCACCGAGGTGACCCGCTCGCGCGCCCGGCTGGCCGACGCGTTCGAGGCCGAGCGCCGCCGGATCGAGCGCGACCTGCACGACGGCGCCCAGCAGAAGCTGGTCAGCCTCACCCTGCAGCTCGGCATGGCCCAGCTCGACCTGCCGCCCGGCACGCCCGCTGCCGGGGCCGTCGCCGCAGCGCACGAGCAGGCCAGGCAGCTGATGGCCGAGCTGCGCGAGCTCATCCACGGCATCCAGCCCCAGGTGCTGACCGACCTCGGGCTACCGGCAGCCCTGGGCGAGCTCGCCGACTCCTCACCCGTCCCGGTCACCGTCGACGCACCGCTGCCCGGGCGGCTGCCGGGCCGGGTCGAGAACACCGCGTACTTCGTCGCCGCCGAGGCGCTCACCAACATCGCCAAGCACAGCGGCGCCACCACCGCGGCCGTGAGCGCCCGGCGGGACGATAACGTGCTCGCCATCGAGATCACCGACGACGGCCACGGCGGCGCCGACCCGGCCCGCGGCACCGGCCTGACCGGGCTGGCCGACCGGGTCGCCGTCGCCGGCGGAAAAGTGCTGCTGTCCAGCCCGCCCGGCGGCCCGACACTGCTGCGCGCGGAGCTTCCATGCGACATGAGCCAGAGCCCATCGCCGTAGTCATCGCCGAGGACGGGGTCCTGCTCCGCGAGGGACTGGCCGGGCTGCTCGGACGATTCGGGTTCCAGGTCACCGCAGCGGTCGGCGACGCCGCGGCGCTCAGGGCCGCCGTGGCCGAGCATGCCCCGGACCTGGTGATCACCGACATCCGGATGCCCCCGACCTTCACCGACGAGGGCCTGCGCGCCGCCGTCGAGCTGCGCCGGGACCGCCCCGGGCTGGCCGTGGTCGTGCTCAGCCAGTACGTCCAGCACGCCTACGCCGCCAACCTGCTCGACTCCGGGAGCGGCCGCGGCGTCGGCTACCTGCTCAAGGACCGAGTCGGCGACGTCGAGGAGTTCATCGCCGCGCTGCGCCGGGTCGCCGCCGGCGGCACCGCGGTCGACCCGCAGGTCATCAGCCAGCTGCTCCGGCGGCGCCGCGACCCGTTGTCCGCCCTGTCGGCCCGCGAGCGCGAGGTCCTGGCCCTGATCGCCGAAGGGCACTCCAACGCCGCCATCGCCCGCAAGCTCGTCGTCACCGAAGCGGCCGTCGGCAAGCACGTCGGCAACATCTTCGCCAAGCTCCGCCTCCCCCAGACCGACGACACCAACCGCCGGGTCCTCGCCGTCCTGGCCTACCTCCGAAGCGATGACAAGAACCGGTAGGTCCCGAAGCCCGAACCGCAACATGAACCGGCCACACGGGCAAGCGGCAGACCTCAAGATGGGCTGCGCGCCAAGAAGTATCAGGAAAGGTGCCCGAACCACTTGCGCAGTTCGGTGAAAACCCACGCTTCCATCAGCGCTCTGGCACGAGCCCGCGCTCCCTCCGCACCGGACAACAGTCCTACTGCGGCAGATCGGCCCAATCTGCGTGCGTTATCTGATAGCCGCCGTAGATGCCCACGAGCGCGCCGAACGGCGGGTGTGGGCGTCGCTCGAAACGACGTCCGATTACGCAGTGCGGGAGAGCGCCGGAGCCCCGAATCCAGCACCGAATAGGGTTCTTGGCGTCACAGTCCCGGAGTCACCCAGACGGTGGAGCCAGGTTCTGCAGCTTCGCGATCCAGCCGGGGACCGCGCCGCAGCCGATGCTGTCGTTGCCGGGGACGCTGATGACGAAGTACTGCTTGACCTGCTTGGCGTGGTAGCCGGATGGCACCGAGACGAACCCGGGCAGGCAGGAAACGGTTTTGCCCGGAAGCGCGCGCACCGTGTCGACGGTCACCCAGACGAGCTGGGGCAAGGAGCAGTCCTGCTGCACGCAGCCGCCGTACAGGCCCGGGTCGGCCGCGTTGACCGCCCGGACCGTGGACAGGATCAGGGCTACCGACGTGCGGGCCTGGCCGGTCGCTGCGCCTGGCGGCCCGCGGACGGTGGAGGCCTGCTCGTCCCGGGTGAGCACGCCATAGGGCGGCCGGGCGGTGGACCCGCCCGGGCACCCGCGCGCCACTGCCGGGTCACGGTCGGTCAGGGCCGTAAACCAGGCCGGGTGAGTGCCAGCCCGGACCACGGCCTCGGCCCGGCCGGAGGCGGCATCGATCACCGCCAGCACCGGCTGGCTCGCGGCCCCGCGCGGGCGGCTGGTCAGCAGCACCGCCCACAGCGGCCGCCACGGTGCGCCGCTCACTGCGCTCGGCCCCGCTAGCGCGCCCTGGCCGGGGCGCCCTGCCTGCAGCAGGGCGCTGACCTCGGTCCAGGAGGACAGCTTGGCCGCCGCGGCCGCCGACGGCAGGCGGGCGGCCCGCCGGGCGGCCGCGACCGCTTGCTGCCGGACGATGACCCGCCCCGCTGCCACCGGCAGCCGCACCAGTTCCGGCGGCCGGAACGATACCTGCCGCGCCACTTTCAGCGCCACCGGGCCGGCCAGCTTGTACCCGGTCACGCTCAGCAGGTACCTGCCGCTGGGCTTCCAGAACACGCCGCTGCCCTGCGGGTCCGGCGGGCCGGTCTCCAGGAAGCCCTGGTGCCCCTGCACCGTTACCCGGACACCCCTGCCCCAGCCGCCGGCAAACGGGGTCAGCCGCCCGCTGTCATAAGACGCACTTACCGACAGGCGCGGCGGGTCCGGCCGGGTAGTCGCCAGCTGGTAGCTCAGCGACGGCAGCGCCGAACCGGACTGGCCCCCGCCGGACCGGCGAAAGCCCGCCGGCACCCACCCGGCGGCCAGCGGCCCCGCCGCGGGCACCACCCCGCGCACGGTCGTGGCACAGCCCGCCGCCTGGCCGCCAGCGGCCCGCCCGTGAGACTCAGCGCGGGTCGTGCCGCATGCCGCCACCGCCAGCGCCACCGCGGCCAGGCCGGCCAGCACCCCCACCGACCGGGCAGCCGCCTTCTGCGCCAGCTCTGGCGCTGCCTCGCAAGCGCGCGCCCGGCACCCGGTCCCCACAACCCACGCCATGCTTGTTCGACGCCGCAGCCACCCGGCAGGTTCCCCTGTTGCAGCGCAGAAGACCCAGTTCCGAACCCAGTCGAGGCACCCGGGCAGACGGCAGGCTGTCGACCATAGGCGGTTCCATGCGTGTCTGGTCGCTGCGGGCAGCCACTCTGTGTGGTGGTCCTGCCGAGGGCAAGGCCGCCTTCGTGCCGCCCGTCTCGGCAGACGGTTGGGCAGCAGGCGGCCTGGGCCTGGGTCTGTTCAGGTCCATGGCTTCGGGCATTCTCAAGGGCATGGGCACCGGCAGGCATCCCGTCCGCGGCCTGTGCGTGGCCGTGGATGTGCATTACCTGAGTTCCGGTGCCGCCCGGGCGGCTGCGGTAGTGGCCGCCGATGCCGCCTTCGCGCAGGTGCTGGCCGAACGTACCGCGACGGTGCCCGAGGTGGGGCCATACCGGCCGGGTGAGTTCTACCGGCGCGAACTGCCGCCGCTGCGCGCGGTGCTGCATGGCATCGGCGGGCTAGGGCTGCTGGTGGTCGACGGTTACGCTGATCTCGACCCGGCCGGCCGGCCCGGTCTGGGCGCGCATGTGCACACGGAGTTCGCCGTCCCGGTGATCGGCGTGGCCAAGTCGGCATTCCGCACGGCGGCCCACGCCATCCCGGTGCTGCGCGGGGCCTCGGCGCGCCCGGTGTTTGTCACCGCCGCCGGGATGCCCCGCGCCGACGCGGCGGGGGTGGTGCGGCTCATGGCTGGCCGGTTCCGGGTACCCGACGCGCTGCGCCGCGCAGACCAGCTCGCCCGCGCCGGCCCACCGGCGGCCGCCTACAGGAGCCCCCACTCCGGCTGACAGACACGCAAAACGCGCACGACAGTCCGGGCAATTGAGCGGTAGATGTTGGCGTCGAGGTGCCCTGTAACTTTGCTGTCATTGCAGGAGCAGCTGTCCAGGCCGACTGGCTAGACATAGAACTGGGCGCGCCCGAGATTGCCCGGCTGGGCGCGGCCCGGTTGAACGCTGCACGCATCGCGATGCTGGGCACGTTGCGCCGGGACGGATCGCCGCGCATCAGCCCCATCGAGCCCTACGTCGTGAGCGGCCGCCTGCTGGTGGGTGCCATGGCGTGGTCGGCAAAGGCAGCAGACCTGCGCCGGGACCCGCGGTACGCGCTGCACAGCGCGGTGACCGGCCCGGACAATGGCGAAGGGGAACTCAAGCTGCACGGACTTGCCGCCGAAGCCAGCCCAGAACTTCGCGCCCAAGCGGCGGGCGCGTGGTGGTCAGCCCAGCCGCCGAACAAAGCGATCGTATTCGTCCTGCGCATCGGGCAGGCGCTGTTCATCACCTGGGACCTTGAGCATGGTGAGATGACCGTCCACCGATGGTCCTCGCAAGACGGCTACCGTCAGGCCAAGCGGACTTATCCCTAGCACGCTCCCCAACTCGGAAACGCGCTGTCATCGGGCATGAGTGCGCGTTGGCAATCGGGTGAGCGCAGCGCCCGATCGGCCGGTTCTGCACGCACCAGGGATGGCTCCAACGCACGCCAGTAGCCGCGCAGATGGGCGGATATTTCGACCGCCCGGGAGGCTCTTCACGGCGTGCAGCCGAGCCCCGGCTTGACTGCCTGCCGTCGCGCACATAGTCACGGACCGTGAGCTTCAGGCGAGAATGTCGGTCGGTCGTAGCAGCTGTGGATCCCGCGACTCGGTGAGAAGTCGTAGCCAAGCAGCGATGCCGGAAGTCGCCGAGCTGTGACCAGATAGGGATGCCGCCAACACCCGCCTGGCGACCTTTCCGAACTTATCTGGTCTGCGGATGCTGTAGCCAGGCTCGGCCGTTCCCTCGCCCGCATCTGGGCACGTCAGAGCCCGCGTAGTCCTGCCGGGCAGACCATCTCCATTGCGGGCAATCAAGACGAATACTTCCGCCGCGAAACGGTATATGAAGGGCGAAGCCGCAGGTCAGGGCTACTTCCTGGAGCCCCCTGGCGGGATCGAACCGCCTACCTTCTCCTTACCATGAAATGCCGCCGGGTTCTAAAGGCCCTGGTCAGGAGCCTGACCAGCCAGAACACGAGCCCACACCAGCACTCGCAAGCACCCGATAGGCCCTCGCGAGCGCCATTTGCCACTCGATCTGCCACTCAAGTCGATCTTGACTCCACAGGAACAACCGCCACCGGAGCCGAGTCGGCGGTGTCGAGTCGCGGGCGCCGTCCCGGGTTCGGAGGCTACATCGCCGGGCGATGCGCTTATCCGGGATGGGGGTGCGCCTGCTGGTAAGCAGACCAGATCTCCGAGCTCAGCCGCCCCCGGCCCGGCACCTCCAGGCCAGCGCTGCGGGCCCAGGCCCGAACGCAGCTGGCGGTCGGCCTGTGGGCCGTCATGTTGCCGGGTTGCGCGTCGCACATCGTGCCGTTCGCCGCGCCCACGTCGGCCACCGCAGCGTCTGGCGCGCCAAAACCTTCCAGCGAGCCGGGCAGAGCGGTCGCGGACACGGACGCGACGGCGAAGCCGAGCCGCCGGGAGGTCGTCAGCCGCTTGCCGTGCATCCTTGCGAGCATCGGGATCTTGGTGTCAGCGTAGTCGTGGACCTCTACGCCCAGCTTGCCGGGATGCTCGCGCAGGATCCGCCCGACGTACTGAGTCATCGGGCCCTCGGAGGACACGGGGAAGGCAAGGAACAGGGTATCCAGGAGCGGGCAGTCGAACCCCTCACCTATGTAGCGGTCGGTGGCGACCGCCAGTAGCGGCGGGCCGCCCGCTGGAGCCGCGCCGAGTTGGTCCAGCACTGCCAGGCGTTCCCTCGGCTTGAGTGAGCCATACAGTGCCAGCGGCGAAAGGCCGCGCGACCGCAAACCGGTGACAAGCGCGCTCACATGGGCAGTGCGGCCAGTCAGGACCAGGCAGTTGCGGCCTCGCCTCGCCGCTTCTGCCACGTCCGCGCACACCTGCATAGTCCGCTGCTCGTCCGCGACGAGGACGGGAAGGATGACCGATGACAGCAGGCCGGGAACATCTGCGTCGATGTCATCCCGCGTGGTGAACCCGGTGGGGTGGATGAGAAGTGTCTTGGCCAGGTCGCTGCCTGCGGTGACGCGGTGCCGCACCGGGCCGCAGTGCATGAACATGATCTCCTGGCGGTGATCGGCCCGTTTGGGCGTGGCCGTCAGCCCTAGCCAGCGGCGGGCCGCGATGTTCTTGATCGCCGCCTCGAAGGTGTCGGCCGCAACATGGTGGCATTCATCGACCACTACCAGGCCGTAGCCGTCCAGCAGGGCCGCCGGGTCATCGTGGCGGTACAGTGTCTGCAGCATGGCCAGGTCGATCATCCCGGTGCGCCTGCTTTGCCGCCGCCGATCTGGCCGATCTGCTCGGCAGGCAGCCCGAGGTGGGTGCGCAGCCGCTCCTGCCACTGGCGGAGCAGCGGTGCCCGGTCGACCAGCACGAGTACCGGTGTGACGTGGCGGGCGATCAGCGCGCAGGCCATGACTGTCTTGCCGGCTCCCGGCGGGGCGACCAGTACCCCGAGCTCATGGCGGGCCATCACCTCCACCGCTTTCTCCTGGGCCTCATCGCGCAGTGCCCCGTGGAACGACAAGTTCAGCCGTGCGGGCACCGGCCGGGCATCGCGGATTTCCAGACGGCTCCCGGCTTCCTCGATGATCGATTTCGCCTGGTCCAGGACGCCGCGCGGGAGGTAGATGTGTTCAAGGGTCTCCTCGTAGCAGCGCAGGAACCGCGGTGTCTTCCATACCGAGAAGCCCATCCGCTGCTTCTCGTAGAACTCGGCGTTGTGCAGCGAGGCCAGGTGCTTCAACGAGGCCAGCAGGCTGGACGGCAGCCCGGCGCGCCGGATCGCAAGCATCCCCGCCAGCTCCGCCTGGACAGTCTCGGGCGCGGGCCGCTCCCCCGCCATGGGAGAGCGATACAGCCGGGTGGCCGGGCCTACCGCCGGGGGCTGGAGTTCCTCGACCTTATCGACTACCTCGGCAGCGCCCAGGCGGCGGATCGAGCTGAGGAACGCGAACTGGTCCTCATATGGCTCCAGCGTCTCTTGGTCCAGGAACACCGTGGTGCTGCGGTGCCTGCGGCAGCGTCCCTGCAGCGGCAGCGCGATCAGGTTCCCGATGCCCTTCTTCGGCATGAAGTCCTGCGCCGGGAAGAACCTGTCATAGCTTTCCAGCCCCAGCTCTCCGCGGATCGCCATCGCCTCGCGCAGCAGCGCCGCGCCGAGCGCGCGGGCATCGGCCGCCGCGACCTGCTCGCTGAAGAAGATCCAGACGTGCGCCCCCTGCCCCGACTGTGACACCTCCAGCGCTGCCGGCACGCCCGCAGCATGGGCCGCCTGAACGTAGGCCACGGCATCAAGCCGCCACGCCGGCCCGTCGAAATCGCAGGCCAGCAGGCGGCACGTGTTATCCGGAAGCAGCACATACAGCCCAGCAGCCTGCGGGTTGTCGGTCAGGTGGCCCGCGATGACCTCATCGGTCAGCGGCAAGAACTGCCCATCCTCCTTGCGCGAGCCGGGCACCCGCCGCGGCGCCCACCCCTTCTCGCCCGTGGCAGCGTTCTCCCACCTGTAGGCATAAACGTCCTCCCGGCCAGCGAACAGAGCCCGGTACAACGCGATCTTCGCCGCCTCCGGGGAGCCGCGGTCCGCGTATGGCAAGCCACCGCCGTGAGGCGCGGCACGCATCAGCGCGGCCGGTTGCTCCTCATGCCGTGGCTCGACCGTGACAGCGGCGGCTGGCCTCCGGATCGCCGCAGGCATCACCTCACTGGCCCCAGCAGTGACCCTGGCGAGTTCATCCACCCGCGCTCGCAGATCAGCCAGCTCGCCGCGCAGCTCCGCGATTTCCTCGGCATGCCCGCAACACTGCGGCGCGGAATACTCGGCTGACACGTTCCGTATCATCCCCCAGCCCGCCACTCCCAGCACCGGCGAGCACTGTCAGCGGCCCGGAAACGCTGAAGGACAGCGGGGACCGCCGCGGCGCCATTGGGGCGGGCCGAAGACGGCATGCCGGGCAAAGGCTGTCTGTTCTCAGGCCGCCCTGGACTTGGTGACCTTGGCCACCAGCCCGGTCTTTGGGCCAACATCCACGTGGACCCGCATGCCCAGACCCCGTGACAGCGCCAGCAGGGTATCCATGGAGGGGTTGTGCTCGGCTGCCTCCAGCCTGGCCACCACCGGCTGGCTCCAGCCCAGGAGCCTCCCCAGCGCGGTCTGGCTGAGGCCGCGCTCCGCGCGGTAGCGGATGACCGCCTCGGCCACCACCCTGGCCAGGGCCGTGCGCTCCCATTCCGCGCGGAACTCAGGATCCTGGAGCATGTCATCCAGTACCTCAGCGTTGCTGATCAGTCGCCGTGCCATTCCCTGATCTCCCTCAGCCTCTCCTCGGCCAGCCGCACCGCCCGGTCGAACCCGCGCTTATCGTGCTCGGCTTCCGGTCCCACCGCGAGCACCACGAGCCGGTCGGCCACGCGCCGGTACAGGGCCCGCCACGCCGACCGGCCCGCGCGGGGCCGCAGCTCACGGATTCCCGCCCGGCTGCCCTTCACCTGGCTGGTGTGCGGCGCGCCGAGCCGGTCTCCGAACGCTTCCGGCTTCGCTACCGCGCTCATGACCGCACGGCGCTCAGCGACCGGAAGCCGCATCACCTCTTCGCGAGCGTCCTGGTCCCAGTCAACCCGGAACTCCATCCACAGACTATAGCAAATATGCGATGGCAACAATCGCATGTTTGCTATAAGTGCCCGAAGCCGGCAGCACCAGCCAGCGAATTCGCCGTCGGCGAGCACCGGCAGAGTGACGCCCGGACCAGAGGATCTGCGCGTTTCTCATCGGCCCGGCACACCTTCTCAACTGCGCAGATCGGCGATCGATCTGCTGCCCCAAAGAGACGCAGGCAGCATCTTTCTGGACTCACTCTCCGTAGCGCGCGAGCTCGGAGGGATGTCCCCCGATGCATCGGGCCGACCCCAGAGCCAACCCTGGTACCTCTTCCCGGCACCGGAGACGCTTTACGGCGCTCGACCTCCAGAAACGGCTGCTAAGCAAGCCCCCGCAGCACATATCGCCGCATCGCTGTGTCAAGTTCCGCCGCACCGCTGCGAGTGCCACTCAAGTGCCACTCGGCCCGGGTCAGTACCCTGTTTTATATTCGAAAAAACTCCATCACCTGGAGCCCCCTTACGGAATCGAACCGTAGACCTTCTCCTTACCATCTATCCACGAGTTGACGCTGTAGCCATCTGCGATGACGCAGGCCAGGTCAGGGGTGGTGCGCGTTGCTGTAGGCCACCTATCTATCTGGTCATCACACGCAGCCCCGGCGGCCCGGACGCCGCGCCCACTGGCGGGCACCCTAGCTGCAGTCTCCCCGACCTCCGGTCACGCCGTCCAGCCCGCCGCGCGAGCCGGGCGCAATGGCCCGCCGCCAGGGCGCCGCGCTGCTGACGCCAGCCGCAGCCAGTGCCCGGCACCAGCCAGGCAAGGCAGGTCGACCGGATCTGCCGATGAGCGTCTACTTGAGGGCAGCCCGATGAAGCCGTTCATCGATCTCGCCGGCAAGGCGATCCAATTGCTGACTACCGCCCTCGGCCGCCTCCTGCTTGGCAAAGAAGAGTCCAAGCCACAGACCCGCCGCCCAGGCATCTCGAACCTCCGAGGCCTCCCACTCTCGGTCTGCGAAGCGTTGGTAACTGGTGATGAAGTCGGCGGTCTGCGCGACCGAGGCGATTGGGTCTGATCCCCCCTCGCGGGGCCACATGGCCGCCGCCAGTCCCACCATCGCCGTCTCGGGCTGGGCGATGACACTGTCCCAGTCATGCACGACGAGAGGATCGCGGCCCGTCCATCGAATGTTCTGGGACTCCCAGTCACCGTGGCCTATACACACCCGCCCCAGTGTCGAGGTCAGTCGTTCTCTCACGCGTCGAGCAGCGTCATCAACCCACTCAGGCCCGGCGACGATGTTGAGGTCTTGCCCGTGCTCGTCAAGGTCGGGCCACAGTCGTCGCCCGGGGTGGTCCCATCCCGTCCAGGGAGGCGAGGGCATCAGGCTCGGAACCGCCGCTGGGGCGGGTGCTGAAGCGATCAGGCGAGCAAGGAGGGCCGCGAAGGGGGCTGCTCCTGCTTCGGTGGGCAGAGGACTGCCACCAGGCATTTCCGTCTCGGCCGTGACTGTCATACCGTGCACCCGCGTCGCCACGGTCAGTGGTTCCGGACATGGGAAACCTACGCCGGCCAGCGCAGTCTGGACTTGCAGACAGCCGGCGATCCGAGGCTGGAAGGGACGCGCTTTCACCACTGCCCGGAGACCGCTGGACAACTCGACTCCGACGACGTCGGACAGGTATCCGGACCGGAAGAGCAC
>WNFB01019825.1_pt1 | contig 11799 bp, 13 predicted proteins | sample 5400501 | NCBI WGS metagenome assembly WNFB01 (sample SAMN13153341, study PRJNA577476) | soil metagenome | isolation source: 200 cm saprolite under Douglas fir tree site 2 hole 1 | place: USA:California | collected 2015-04-18 | reverse complement strand
ATCATCCGGCCGGCCACGCTTATTGTGTCTGGGGAACCGATGGAGCGATCTATGGCTACGATCGCAATGCCAGCGCATTTCCCATTCCCGTCTACACGCGCGACGCTCGCTCCATTGCCATCGTTCTTGCACAGGAGCTCGGCAAAGTTCTCAACCACCCGCTTTCGGTAAACCAGGCGGAATTTGTCGAACCGCAACACGCCGACCTCTACAAATACTGACGGCGATCGCCTTAAAAAGGCGCGCGTGTGTGCGCGATCGATTCAGATGTGTGAGCGAAGAAAACGCGGCACATAAACGCGAGCTGATTTCGCACGTGACTCACGGGGATTTGTTCCACGTCTTCTCCTGAAACGAAACGCGTCCGGAACCCTTCTCGAACGCTTCAAAGTGCTCCGCGTTCTGCTGGTAGTATTTTTGGTGATAGGCTTCGGCCGGATAAAATTTCTTGAGCGGCAAGATTTCGGTCGCAATCAGCTTATCGAACTTTCCCGAGTGCGTCAGTTTTTCTTTCGAGGCCTCGGCGATTTTTTTCTCGGCATTATCGCCGTAAAAAATCGCCGCCCGATAGCTCGGACCGATATCGGTGAACTGGCCGTCCGCCTGGGTCGGATCGATTTGCCGCCAATAAATGTCGAGCAGCTGATCGAACGAAATTTTGGCCGGATCGTAGGTGATCTCAATCGACTCGCGATAATTCGTTTTTTCCGACGTAACGAGCTCGTAGGTCGGATTCGGTTCGGTTCCGCCACAATAACCGACCACGGTCTTGATGACGCCATTGGCTTTATCGAATGCCGGTTGAATGCACCAGAAACAACCGCCCGCGAACACCGCTGTTTTCGTTGGCGTCGGCGATGGACTTTGTGCACTGGCAAGATCGACAATCAACGCGAGGAGAGCGCCAAGAATAAAAGCGAGAAAGGTCCGTTTCATATTGTCGATCTTAGACATGGCGGGTGCTTATTTGTTGCGACTTTTCAGCTTGCCAGGCTCCTGCGCGGCTGTCATAAGCGTAGCCTTTTGAAACCAATAGGAGGTTAGAAAATGGTCAAAACAGCCGCAATACTCTTCGGTGTCGTCTTCTTGCTCATAGGTATTTTAGGGTTCGTGCCCTCAATTACCAAGGATGAGATGCTACTCGGTATTTTCCACGTCAATCTGCTGCACAATGTCGTCCACCTCGCTTCGGGCGCCATCGCTCTTCTCTGCGGCATGGCCGGTTTCGGAGCGTCTCGGACTTATTTCCGGATCTTTGGAATCGTTTACGCGCTCGTGGCCGTGCTCGGATTCTACTACGGCGATCAGCCGCTCCTCGGCTTAATCGCGAACAACACAGCCGATGTTTGGTTGCACGTCGTGATCGCGGTCGTCTCGCTCTATTTGGGTTTTGGCGCCTCAGGCGACACAACTGCCACCGTCTAGTTTCTTCCCCACAGCGCCTCGGCTGGCAAGGTTGAAACACCTGCTCGCCGAGGCGATCTGTTCTCCGTGGTCGAACTGATCCCGGAGTCGTGTACCGCCCGTCTCGATCCACAGAAAATCTTCGGGCGCGCTGCGCCGCTCCATGTCGATCTTGGCTGCGGCGACGGTGCATTTCTTTTTGCACTCGCCACGCGGATGCCCGAGAAAAACTTTCTTGGTGTCGAGCGCGTCGCCGGTCGCGTTGAAAAAGCCTGTCGCAAGGCGGACAAGATCGACAATATGCGCGTGCTGGGTTTTGAAACCGCTTATGCCGTTAAGTACTTGTTGCCTGAACAATCGGTCGAAATTTTCCATCTGCTCTTTCCCGATCCCTGGCCAAAGCGACGGCATCACCGCCGCCGGATAGTGACGGCGGGTTTCTTAAGAACGATCTGGATGGCGCTGAAAGAGAACGGAATTTTGCGGATCGCGACCGATCACCTTGATTATTTCACGCGCATCTCGCGGCTGGCTGAGGAGTCGAGTCTCTTTGCTTTTATGCAACCCAGCGGCGAGGACGATTTTCCAGCATCCGCTTTCGAGAAAAAATTCGCGAGCACAGGCGCCCGGATTTATCGGCTTGAACTGCGAAAGGTTTCACCGGTGATGTAAGCGCGCGCTTTCCACTCGCGAGCGCCGAAGTGGAGTTCTACCGCGCCGGTTTCGTCCTGGCGAAAAAGTTTGATGCCACGAGCGCGCACGCTCGCTGCCCATTCATCGGTCACGCGTTCGTGCTCTGGAAAATCGCGCGAGGTGGCAATAATTAATCGCGGCCGCACTGCGTCAAGAAAAGCGTCGGAGCCGGATTTGCCGGAGTGATGCTGTCCCTTGATTAAAATTTCGCTGTGCAAATCGATACCCGAAGCGCGGAGTGCGTTTTCGGTTTCATAACCGCTGTCCGACATGAGCAAAATTCTGACGGCGGGAGAGACTGATAATTGGAGGACGAGGGTTTCGTCATCAGCGGTCGCGGCCGCGAATCCCGTGGGTGGAAAAAGTATTTTCGCCGTTACTTCGGGAGAGAGATCGAAACGTGCGCCCGAGTTCAAATTAATCGGCTTGATCTGACGGCTCGCAAAAATTTGATGAAGTCGATAATGGACAGCCGACCGGTCGGCTGCGGGATTGTCAATCAAAACGCGAGGCAAAAAATCCTCGAGCAGCAATTCCGCGCCACCAATGTGGAGCGAATCGCCATGGCTGAGGAGCAATCCATGGATGCGATTCACGCCCGTCGCATGCAGATATGGGCGAAGCACTCGTCCGTAGTCTCGTTCGCTGCCGCAATCAAACAGCCAATCCGCGCCGCGCGTCCGCAGATGCACGGCCGCGCCCGCGCCAGTATCAAGCACCGCAATTTTGGCCCGCGTTTTTTCCGGCCAATGCGGATGCTCGACGTAATAGTGTCCTGCGGAAAGCTGCGCAAACCAATGCACGAGCGCGAGAACAAGCCGCGCCAACGACCAGTTCGCGTTGTTGAAGACAATCGACAGCCACGGGAGCATTGGTGCGGTCAAGATCGACAACAGCGCGATTGCCAAAATGAAAAAAGCGATTGGAACAACGATGAGATTTGCGAACAACGAAATCGGCGTGACGAGATGAAAATACCACAGGATAAGCGGGAGCGAACCGAGCCAGGCTGCGAGTGAGATCGATCCGCCGCGGCAAACCCACCCCCAACCGATAGCGAGCACGCGCCGCCGGCCGCTGAGCAGGCTCCGCGGGAGAAAAGGATCGGCTGCGCCCAATCGCCGTAGCGATCGAAAAAGGGGATCGGCCAGCAAAATGATTCCGCCGACCACGGCAAACGAGAGCTGGAAACCGGTGGAGAAAAGCTCGTTCGTGTTCCAACAAAGAAGAAAAAATGCCGCTGCTGCCAGACTGTTAAAAACGAAAGCTTTTCGCTGGAAAAAAAAGCCGCCCAGTAAAATCGAGCTCATCACCGCGGCCCGGATGCTGGAAATGTGCAGCCCGGTGGCCGCCGCATAAAACAGAAGGAGCGGAATGATGAGCGCGGTCGCCCACTTGCGCGCCAGTTGCGCTACGATCGCCAATATCCACAAAAGCCGCGCGACGATCCCGACGTGCAGTCCAGCCACGGCGAAGAGATGGAGCGTGCCGGTTTGTTGAAACGGTTCCTCGATATCTTCCGGACTTTGATGCCTGAGACCGAGCACAATTCCGCTGATGAAATTCTGCACGTCCGGCGAATCATTTAACCCGCGACAAAGCGCAGATTGCATCCAGGCACGTGATTTTTGCGCAGCGCGCAAAATCGGATTCCCGCCGCGATGTCGAACGAGCACGCCTTCATCCGGATAGCGGACAAACAAACTTCGGTGCACATCGCGGCGCGCGAGATAGGAGCGCATATCGAATTCGCCGGGATTCCGGGGCGGCGGGATCGGTTCCGCGATGCCAAGAAATTTGCATTCATTGCCAAATTGCGGTTCGCCGCGCCAGCGGACAAGCCACGTCGCGCTCGTTGCTTGGTTTTTACTTTCGAAATCAATCGACTTGAGCTTCAGCAAAAATGTGGCGAATCCGTTCGAAGCGATCTTCGGTTCGCTAACGATGAGTCCGTTTGCTTCGACGGCCCGTGGCCGCTCACCTAACTGTCCGGCAAGCCGCAGACCTGCCGTGTCTTCGATTCGTAAATTATGCAGCAGAAAGAAGCCGCATGCGACCAGCGCATATGTCGATCTTAAGTCGGGCCAGCGGAATGCCGCCAAACCGGCGATAACAAAGATCGTTCCGAGCGGCAGCCATGCTGACGGAGAAATGGGGAAAAAATCCGCCAGAATAATCCCGAGCATCGCGGCCAGAGCCAAACCCAGGAATGGCTGGCGCGCTGTGATCGGAAAATTCACAGGCCAGCCCTTGGGCCACTTATCGTCAGGTTTTGCATCGCAGAAAGTCTCCGATGACCTTCTACGGGATTTGCCGGACGAAGTTTTTGGTTATTTTTGGATCGACATTCTCATTAGAAAATACTGTGCTGGAGAAATGTCAGACGAAGATTGGCCCGAAGCTCCTGAACCTCTTGATCCATCAGAGGCTCCACCGATGGACCCGTCAGAAGCACCCGATCCGCCGGATCCATCGGAAGCACCGGAACCTCCTGATCCCTCCGAGGCGCCCGAGCCACCCGATCAATAAAAGTAAAGCGCCTGGAAAATTTTCGGCGGTTGATCGTCTTCTCGATTTGGCCGCGCGATTAAAACCGCGGACTCGGGGACAAGTAGCACCGGGCGCGTGCTGCGTTTTAGCACAAAGTCCGAAATTGAGAATGCAGAAGTGGTGCCCCTCCGTATTTTCCCGCGTGCACGATCTTTTTAGCGAAGAAAAAGATGTCGATCCTGCCAGCGCGACCAGCGCTGCGCCGCTCGCCACCCGGATGCGGCCGCGTTCGCTGGAAGAATTTGTCGGCCAGGAACATATTCTCGCGCCGGGCAAACTTCTGCGGCGCGCCATCGAAGCCGACCGTTTGCCCTCCGTGATTTTTTCCGGACCGCCGGGGACCGGCAAAACGACCCTTGCCCACGTCATCGCCGAGATGACGCATTCAAAATTTATTCGTCTCAGCGGCGTGGAAAGTAATGTCACCGAAATGCGGCGCGCGATCGCGGCGGCGACCAATCGTCTTCGTACTTCCGGACAAAAAACGATTCTGTTCATCGACGAGATCCATCATTTCAACAAAGCGCAGCAGGACATTCTCCTGCCTGATGTCGAAAGCGGAAACCTGCGGCTGATCGGAGCGACCACTTACAATCCGTTTTTCTACGTCAACAGTCCGCTCGTCTCGCGTTCGCAAGTTTTTCAGCTCGAACCGCTGAGCGTGGAGCAATTGGAAGAATTGATCGATCGCGCGCTGGCCGACAAAGAACGCGGTTTGGGAAATTACACGGTCAAGATCGACAACGAAGCCCGCCGGCATCTGGCGAAATTGAGCGACGGCGATGCGCGCAAATGTTTAAACGCACTCGAAATTGGCGTTCTCACCACGCCGCCCGATCCGCGGGGAGCGATTCATTTCACGCTCGCGGTCGCCGAGGAAAGCATTCAGCAAAAAGCGATCGTCTACGATCGCGCCGGCGACGCTATTGGCTCGCAAAAATGTTGCACGCCGGTGAAGACTTTCGCTTTATCGCGCGGCGCATCGTCATCTTTGCGAGTGAAGACGTCGGCCTGGCCGATCCGGAAGCGTTACCACTCGCTATCGCCACGCAGCAAGCGGTCGAATTCGTCGGCCTGCCTGAAGCGCGCATTCCCCTCGCCCACGCCACGGCCTACATGTGCCGCGCGAAAAAGAGTCGCGATGCCTACGACGCGCTCAACTCCGCCACCGACAAGATCGAGATGGAACGAACAAAACGGGTCCCCGAAAAATTGAAGAACAAACACTTCCCGGTGAATCCGGAGAGCTAAGCGCCGCTCGATTGTCGATCTTTGACCTGTAGGGGACGCTGTCAGCGTCCCGACCGATTTAGGTGGGGAAGCAAACTTCTTCCCCTACAGGATCCGATAGGGCGGAATGATATTCGTGCAGGCCTCATTGACGCCTAGCGCCATCAGCATTTGCAACAGAAAAGGGGCGGATCTGGCGATCCACCCCTTCCTGTCTAAGAGCAGCTTCTCCCTAGCTCTGCTTGCTCTGTGAAACGACCTCGTTGAGTTTGAAAATCGGCAGGAACATCGAGATGACGATTCCGCCCACGACGAGGCCGAGAAAGACGATGAGCAACGGCTCGATCAGCGAGGTCAGCGCGTCGAGCATCGCTTCGATCTCTTCGTCCCAAAAGTCGGCCATTTTCTCAAGCATGGTGTCGATCTTGCCGGTTGCTTCGCCGGCGGCCACCATTCGCAGCAACATCGGGGGAAAAATCGGTTTCTTGGAAAGCGCGACCGAAAGATTGTCGCCCTTTTCCACGTCCTCGCTCACCGATTTGATGCTTTTCTCAATGACATAATTGCCCGCTGTGCCGCCCACGATATCGAGCACCTCGAGAATCGGCACGCCGCTGCGGATGAGCTGCGCGAAAGTGCGCGCAAATCTCGACATGGCAATCTTGTGCGCAAGAGGACCCAGGACTGGGAGTTTCAGTTTCCACCGGTCGCTCCACTGTTTGCCGCGTTTGGAACGCAAGAATGCACGCGTGCCGAAAATAGCGCCGCCGATACCGAGGAGAAGAAAGTACCATTCCCCGCGAATGAAATTGCTCAGATCGATGAGAAATTGCGTGGGTGCAGGCAGCTTCGCGCCAAAATCGCTGAAGATTTCACCGAAGATCGGAACCACACGAACAATCAGAAATGTCGTGATGGTAAAGGCGATGCAGAGGACAATGACCGGATAAGTCATCGCCGATTTCACTTTTTTCCGCAGGCGCGCGCTTGCTTCGAGAAATCCAGCAAGCCGATCGAGAATTTCTGCGAGCAGACCGCCGGTTTCGCCGGCTTTGACCATGCTCACAAAGAGTCGGTTGAAGACGCGGGGATGTTTGCCGATCGCCTCGTGGAAAGTTTCGCCGCCTTGCACGCGCGTCGTGATATCGCTGATGATATGACGCAGATTGCGCTGCCGTTTCGGATCGGCTTGCTCGTAGAGGGCTGTCAAAGCTTGGACCAGTGAAATTCCGGCCTCGATCATCGTCGCCAGTTGCCGCGTGCACAAAACCAGATCGGTCTCCTTGACCGACCATTTGCGTTTGCGCGAACGGACGGACACGGCTTTTCGCTGGAGCGAAAGCACCATGAGCCCGCGGCTCATCAGACTCGTTACCGCATTGTCTTCGTTCAATGCGTCTTGAATGCCGGAGATAATTCGGCCGGAAGCGTCGCGAGCCTGATAGGAGAAAGTGATCATCTTCTAGTAATCATAATCAATATAGCAGCTACAATGCCACCACCATCCGTCCCCCTTCTTGTTTTTATCCTCGCACCAGCGAAGTTTTCTTCGTCATGGCAATTGCCCGCGAGCTCGTTCAGGTCGCCCCAAACCTCTTTTTCTGGCAAAATTATGATCCAGCAGTTAAGGCCGATCTTTTTTCAACCGCCTTCGCCACACCCAACGGAGGTCTTCTTTTCGATCCAATTCCGCTGCATGACCCTCAACTCCGCCTCTTCTCTCAGCACCGCTCTATCGCCGGTATCGTCGTTACAAATGCCAACCATCAACGCGCCGCAACCTCCTATTCCGATCAATTTTCGGCGCCGATCTTCGCACTGCGCGACAGCTTTCCAGACAGAAAACCATCGCGATTCGTCGAAATCGCGGGCGATACGAAAATATGCGACGACTTAGAAGTAATTGCCATCGAGGGCGCGGTCGCCGGCGAGATCGCGCTCTATCAGCCGGCGAATGGCGGCTCGCTGATCATGGGGGACGCGCTGATCAACTTTGAGCCGCACGGTTTCGCTTTTCTTCCCCGCAAATATTGCGCGAATGAAAAGAAGATGCGGCGTTCGCTGCGAAAACTTTTATTCTACCAGGTGGAGCGGATGTTTTTCGCGCATGGCACGCCGATTCTCGTCGGCGCGCGCGCCCGTATGCAGCAATTGTTGGACGCCGATCTTTGACTTGCCGCATGAACTCGCAAGATCGACAAGTCGAAGCGGGGACCGCATTCGGCAATTCGCTGTCTCGTTTTTTCCAGCTGACTCGATTTTCGCACACGGTTTTTGCGCTGCCTTTCGCGCTCGGCGCCCTGGTTGTCGCGGCGAATGGGCGATTATCGTTGCGAGTGTTTGTGCTCGTCCTCGTCTGCATGGTGTGCGCGCGCACCGCCGCCATGCTATTCAACCGGTTGATCGATTGGTCGCTCGATCAACGCAATCCCCGGACGGCTTCGCGTCATTTGCTCATTCCAAAAGCAGCCGCTTCGCTTTTGCTCCTGCTCAGTTCGGCCGGTTTTCTTGGCGCGGCCGCAGCCATCAATCGACTGACGTTTTTACTGTCGCCGCTTGCGCTCGCCATCATATTTTTCTATTCGCTCACCAAACGCTTCACTGCCGCGACTCATTTCTTTCTCGGCCTCGCCCTCGCCGTTGCGCCAGTCGGCGCGTGGATCGCGCAAACCGGACATGTCGATCTTGCACCGCTTGTTCTCGGCGCTGGAGTTGTTTGCTGGGTGGCCGGGTTCGATTTGATTTACGCGACGCAAGATTACGATTTTGATCGGCGCGAAGGAATTCGTTCGCTGGTTGTCAAACTTGGGATCACGCGGAGCCTGCGCCTCGCCCAATGGTTGCACGTAATCGTCCTCGCCGCGCTGATCGCGTTCGGCTTTGCCGCCGGACTCGGCCCGATTTATTACGGAGCGATGCCGGTCGTGGCCATCGCGCTCGTTTACGAACATCGCAGCGCGCGTAATCTCGATGTTGGCGGGATCAATCGCGCTTTTTTTCAGAGCAACGCGTTTGTCAGCGCGGTTTTTCTGATTGCTGTTTGCGCGGATCGCTTAGCCAGGTAGGAGCGACATGGATGGGCGGCCCGCAAGGGTGAGCAAGCGGGCGCGAGCGAAACAACCGCCCCTACCTTCACATCGTGTTCAATTGCGCGACACGTTGCGCGTGTCGCCCGCCTTCGAAAGGTGTCTCCAGCCACACTCGTACGATTTTGAGCGCAAGCTCTTCCGGAATCATGCGTTGCCCAATCGAAAGCACATTGGCGTCGTTATGCTGGCGTGAAAGCCGCGCGGTTTCTTCGTTCCAGCAAAGCGCACAGCGCACGCCGTGCACTTTGTTTGCCGCCATCGCTTCACCATTGCCCGAACCGCCGAAGACAATGCCGCGCTCGCATTCGCCGCGCGCCACCGCTTCCGCCGCCGGCCGAATAAAAAGTGGATAATCGACCGGTTCCTCATTAAACGTGCCGAAGTCCTTCACTTCGTGTCCAAGTGAACCAAGCAGCGCTTTCACCTTCTCTTTGTAGCGAAAACCGGCGTGATCCGTGCCGAGCGAAATTTTCATCTCGTGAACTTGTTAGCCGATGCTCGCGACAATTGTCGAGGAGAACATGTCGATCTTAGCTGCCGTGCAACTTTGCAAGTTCACTCCAGATTTCGCGCTCGCGCTCGGTTAATTTTCTCGGCACACTGACTTGCACGACCACGTAAAGGTCGCCGCGTTTGCCCGAAATCCCGGGCAAACCTCGTTCGCGCAACCGAAAACGCTGACCGCTTTGAGTGCCGGGCGGGATCTTCAGCCGCACGCTTCCCTCGAGGGTGGGCGTCTTCAATTCCGTTCCGAGCACCAACTGCCATGGTGCGATCTTCGCTTCGTGAATCAGATCGCTTCCTTCAACTGAAAAATCGGGATGTCGCGCCAGACGAACGCGCAAAAATAGATCGCCACTTTTTCCTCCGCGCGCTCCCGCTTCACCCTGGCCGGCAAGACGGATACGCTGACCCTCATGAACGCCGCGTGGGATCTTGACCTGATAATTTTCGACTTTGTTCGAGCCGGCGCGGCGCAGCGAAACCGTTCTTGTCGATCCATGCAACGCTTCCTCGAGTGTGACCATGATGTCCGCTTCGACGTCACTCCCGCGTTCCGTTGTCGCTTGACGCCCTCCGAAGCCGCCAAAAGCTGATCGACCGCGACCTCCGCCAAAAAATGTCTCGAAAAAATCGCTGAACCCAGTTCCACCAAATTCGAATTGCACCCCGTCGTCGCCGCCCCATCGATAAAATCCGCCGCCAGGCTGTTGTCCTCCCCATTGCGGCGGCGGCTGAAATCCCCCAGGCTGGCTCCAATCAGCGCCCAGCTGATCGTACTTTCTTCGCTTTTCCGGATCGCTCAGGACTTCATACGCCTCGTTGATCTGCTTGAATTTTTCTTCGGCGGTCTTTTTGTCTTTCGCCACATCGGGATGATGTTTGCGCGCCAGTTTGCGAAACGCGCTGCGGATCTCATCGTCGGTCGCCGTTTTCGATACGCCGAGCGTTTCGTAGTAATCTCTGAACTGCACCGCCATGGCTCCGAATCTCCCGCATGACTTGATCAACGCAACTCTCTCGCGCGTGTCGTGGCCGCTGTCCTCAGCGGCGAGGCCCTGATACAGTTGCGCTCTACAGGGTTGTCAGAGATCGTTTGCCGATGCGCGAGATGGGAAAATTTTTGGTGATAATCGGCGCGGTCATTGCGTTGGCTGGTATTGTCCTGTGGACCGGTTTTGCTCCGAAATGGCTGGGACGTTTGCCGGGCGACATCCGGATCGAGCGGGGCAACTCCGGGTTCTATTTTCCCATTGTCACCTGCATCGTCCTGAGCATTTTGCTTAGCTTGCTCTTGTCCCTCTTCCGGCGCTGATCATTTCGCGAAATGGTCGCCCGCTCGCGCATTCAGGCTCGCCTCGATGATCATGTCGCGCAGCTCGTGCAATGCCGGCGTTGCCCACGCATGCAATCGACGCCGGTCTCGGGTGGCGCGGTCCTGAGCGACGTGATGTTGATCGGCCAGGCGCCCGGGCCGCGAGAACCGGTCTTGCAAAGGCCGTTTGCCCGCACCGCCGGCAAAACACTTTTCCGATGGTTCGAAGAATTCTGCGGGCTGAGCGAATCAACCGTTAGATCGACAATCTATTTCGCGGCGGTCTGCCGATGTTTTCCGGGCAAAACTTCCGGAGGTGGCGATCGCGTTCCGGCGCCCGATGAAATTCGCAATTGTTCATCGTGGATGAACGACGAAATCAAAATCCTGCGGCCTCAGCTCATCATTTCGGTGGGCAGATTGGCCATCGCTCAATTCATCGATTGCACAAAATTGGAAGAAGTAATCGGTCGCAAATTTCGAGTACAACGCGCGCAACACAGTTTTGATCTTATTCCGCTGCCTCATCCCTCCGGCGCGTCGCCCTGGCATAAAGTTCTGCCCGGCAAAAAATTACTTAAAAGTGCGCTCAACCTCATTGCGCGCCATCCCGCGATTCGCGCGTTACAAGCAGAAAGGCAGCTCGCACGAAGAACACAAAGGTCACAACGTTTAAAATAGGTTGTGTTTCTTCGCGTCCGTTGTGGACGTCGTGCGAATTGCTTTGAATTTTTTCTTGGGTTCCGCGTTTCCAGATTCATCTTGTTTCCCGAGCTCGCGCTTACGAGCGATTTTATCTTTGACGAAAATGAGCCCTGAAAAAATCCCAACGCGCGTCGAAATCCCCGAAAAGGACAAATGGGATTTGCGACATCTCTTTGTCGATGTAAGCAAATGGCAGGAAGATTTCACGTGGGTGCAGCGGACCTATCCGCGGCTCCAGCAGTGGAAAGGCAAGGTCGGCGAATCGGCGAAAAGTCTGGCCGATTGCCTTGAATCTGAGAAGGCGCTCGAGAT
>WNFB01005027.1_pt1 | contig 11799 bp, 10 predicted proteins | sample 5400501 | NCBI WGS metagenome assembly WNFB01 (sample SAMN13153341, study PRJNA577476) | soil metagenome | isolation source: 200 cm saprolite under Douglas fir tree site 2 hole 1 | place: USA:California | collected 2015-04-18 | reverse complement strand
GACCTGCGCGCCAGAGAGCGCGGCTTCCAAGTGAGGATGAACTCGAACCTTCTCAGACAATTGCGACCCGGGAAGATACGTTTTATTTTCACGGTCGCGGCGGATCGCTTCGGCTAGTCCGGCGTTGTGCACCCAAAGCGAGATTTCGTGGGTTTTGCGGCTGCGCGAAAGAACGATCGCCAGCGCCGTACCCCAGCCGCCCGCGCCGAGAATGGCGATCTTCGTCATTCCGTTTCTTTCTTCTTGCTGAAAGAAAAGCGCGGCTCGGTGCCTTCCACGAGGCGCTGAAGGTTGCCGTCATGCTTGTAAATCACCAGCAGAGCGATGGCCAGCGTTCCCACGTTGACGATGATCGGCGGCGCATGACGCGGCGCCCACAGAAAATAGATGAGCAGCGGCATGGCCGCCGCCGCCGCGACCGAGCCCAGCGAAACATAGCGCCAATAGGCTACGCAAAGAATGAAAAGCAACAATGCGCTGACCGCTGCAAGCGGACAGAGGGCAAGAAACACGCCGAGCGCGGTGGCCACGCCTTTGCCGCCTTTGAACTTTAGCCATACCGGGAAACAATGTCCCAGCAATACCGCGAAGGCGGCGATCATCATCCAGGTGGCGCTTTCGTTGGTGTAACGGCCGGCGAGCCAGACGGCTGCTGTACCCTTCACCGTATCGAAAACAAGCGTAAGAATTCCCGCCAGCGGGCCCACGACACGCGCGACGTTAGTTGCGCCGATGTTGCCGCTGCCGGCTTTGCGCACGTCTCCGCTGCCAAATAATTTGGCAAGGAGCAGTCCGAACGGAATCGAGCCAAGAAGATAAGCGGCGAAAGGGATCGCCAGAAGAGTGGCCGAAATCCACACTGAAATCACGCGCTCAGGCCTCCGCCGCCGCAAACGGAAAAGTTTCGACCGTAGTGTACTCCGCGCCGGAGGATTTTAGCTTGCTTTCGATCAGGTGAAATTGGTTGGTGCGGAGCGAACCAAAATCGAGCGCCGCGTTTTCCTGGATCGCCGCGCGAAGTTTTTCTGGCAGCCGGGGAGTTTCGAACCGCGCGAGCGTCAGATGCGGCGAAAAGGGCCGCTTTTCAGGCAGAATGCCAAGTTTTTCCGTGGCCTTGTCGATATCGGCCGCCAGGGTTTTCAGGTTTGGCGAAGCCGCGATGCCTGCCCAGAAAACGCGAGGATGTTTTTCGTTGCGGAAAAAGCCGAGTCCGTGAAAATCGAGCGTGACAGGTTGCTCGGAGCGCACACCAGCAAGTGCACTTCGAATGGCGGCAAGTTTTGTTTCCGGCACTTCGCCGATGAATTTGAGCGTCACGTGAAGATTTTCCGGGCGCACCCAGCGAGTTTGCGGCGATATCGAGCGGAGGGACTTGAGCAACTCTGCGAGATTTTTCCGCACCGTGGAAGGAATCTCCAGTGCGACGAACAATCGCATGAGAAGTCAGGACCTTTTGGCACTGCGTGCCGGCGGCTCCCCGCCGTTGTAGAGGAAATGGATGCGCACCAGATCGAGCGCCAGTTGCGAGGCATGCCAGCGGATGGCTTCGCGATCGCCTGGGAAAACCACGCCGCGCTCTTTGACCCCACCGGCATGTGACAACGCGATGTGTACGGTGCCCACTGGTTTTTCCTCGCTTCCGCCGCCCGGTCCCGCAATGCCGGTGATCCCCACGCCCAGCGTGCTGCCAACGTGGCGGCGAATGCCCTCGGCCAGCGCGATCGCCACTTCACTGCTGACGGCGCCTTTGGACTGAATGAGTTCCGGCGGCACATCCGCCCACGCCGTCTTCAGCTCGTTGCTGTAGCTTACGACGCCGCCCAAAAAATACGATGAGCTCCCCGCGATGCTCGTCAGCCGCTGCGCCAGCAATCCGCCCGTGCAGCTTTCCGCCGCGGAGATGGTCGAGCAATTTCGCGTCAGCAGGCCTGCCACCACCTCTTCCATCGAAGAACCGTCTCGCGAAAAAATGCGGTCGGCCAGAGCGATTTCGAAGCTCTGCACGATTTCGTCCAGCGTTTTTTGCGCGTGCGCCGCGTCGTCGGTCCACACCCGCAAATGGATCTGGATTTCGCCCGGCGCGGCGAGAATCGTGGTGTTCACGTCCGCATAACGTGTGTAAATCGGTTTGATGCGCTGCTCGACGCTCGATTCACCCATCCCCGCCACGCGCAATTCCCGATAAAACATGCGAACGCTCGAGCTGCGCCGGTGCAGCCGCGGCAAAACCTGCTCCTGGTACATGGGCTTCAATTCGCGCGGCGGGCCAGGCAGTAGCGCGATGAAGCGCCCCGCGTCTTCCATCCACAGCCCCGGCGCCGACCCGCGCGGATTCTCGAGCACCTCCGCGCCTTCCGGCACCATCGCTTGCCGCACGTTCACCGCGGGCATCTCCCGGCCAAGCTGCCGGAAGCGCCCTTCGATGTAGCGGAGGATGTCGTTGTTGAGATGCAGCTTGCGGCCCAGAAGCTCCGCAACGGTTTCGCGCGTCAGGTCGTCTTCCGTCGGTCCCAGCCCGCCCGACGCAATGACCAACTCGACGCGCTCCAGCGCTTCCTTGAATGTGGCGCTCAAATAGTCGCGATTGTCTCCGACGATCGACTTGCGCACCACCTCGATGCCGAGCTTGTTCAGCTCTTCGGTCAGGAAGAGCGAGTTGGTGTCCACGCGGTCCGGAGTCAGCAGTTCCGAACCAACCGCGATGATTTCCGCTTTCATCGTTCGAATTATCCGGTCAATGGCAAGCCGCGCACGTCCCAATCCAGCGTGAACAGCGCGTCCGTAGTGGCAAGAATCGCGCGGCCGGAAGGCTGCAGCGCCATGCCCACAATGCCGGAGCCGCTTAACACAATCTCCGCCTGAGCCTGCGGCGTGATTCGCACAATGCCGCGGCGCCCGGCGTAAGAAGCCGCCACATAAAGATTTCCGTCGCGATCCAAAGCGAGGCCCTGGGGCCTGCCGAGGCCGCGAAAGAAAACGCTCACTTCGCCGCCCTGCGTGATTTTGTGGATGCGATCAAAGCTGGAGGTTGTCGGCCCTGCAACATACAAATCGCCACTGGGATGAAACGCAAGGTGATACGCGGCGATGGAGGGCTCAAGCGTGGCAAAGACAAAAATCTCGCGGCTTGGGTTGATCTTAAAAACCGTGCCGCTGCGGTCGCCGACGTACAGATTGCCGTTGTGATCAAACGCTATCCCCGTTGCGATGCCCATGCCTTCGATCCACTGCTCGGCGCGGCCTTCGGGCGTGATCCGATGGATCGTGCCGTCGTTGCGGCAGGAGACGAACAAATTGCCCATGCGATCGAGCGCCAGGCCGCTGGGATTCATCAGCGAAGTGATAAACGGCTTCACACTGTAGTTTGCCGTGATTTTATAGAGCGAAACGGGAACGCGCTGGCCCCGCGGGCCGGAGAACGTGACGTAAATGTTGCCGTCCAAATCCACGGCGGGATTCGCGACGGGATGAAGGTTGTCCGCGATTTGCAGGCCGATGTGTACGGGATGCGGCGGGCTTTCGTGCCCGGCAGTGGCCACGCGCACCACTCCGCCGCTCGCCCCCTCCGGGACTCGCGCCACCAAACGATTCTCGCTGGCCAGCGCAATGCCGGCCTCTGCTTCCCCGAAGCGCACCACCGGGCGCGCCTGTACGCGCGAGACGAAGCCGCGCCCATGAATCGTCATCTCGCCGCCAGGAATAGCCGCGGTGGGCGCAACTCTCTCAATGTGGGGAATGCCGTTTTTTTCTGCCGACGAACCGAACCCGAATTTCATACCCAACCAATGTGAAACGTGAGCAAACCAAAGTGTAACGCCACACGCAGCAGAATTGCAGCGTAGATCCCCGCCATCCAGTCATCGGCCATGATTCCCCAGCCCCCGGGCAGTTTTTCCAGCCGGCGGATGGGCCACGGCTTCCAGATGTCAAACACGCGAAAAAGTATAAAACCGAGCAGCAGGTATTTCCAGTTGAGCAGACTCAACCCGGAATAAAACGCAAATCCAAAGGCCTCATCCGCCGGAAGGAGACGTGTCGGAAGGCCTAGGGGCATGATCGCAAGTACGAGTGTCAAATGCATGCCGGAAACTTCGTCGATCACGACGTATTGCGGATCCTTGACTCCCGCATACTCAACAACACGTGAGCTGCCCCAGACTCCGAATGAACCGACGAATAGAAGAGTGAGGATGGAGGGCAGCAAAATGAGCGCCGGTGCTGGATGCCCGTTAAGCATAGGCGCGTCAAAGCCGATTCCAGCATAGCTCGACCGGAACACGACCAGACTTATTATCAGAAAAAGGCTGACGGGATGAGTAAAAATTGCAACAGCAATTCCCACGAGCGAGCCAAACGTGCCCGGCGCCTTGGGAAGGTAGCCCACGCCAAAAGCCGTGGCGATCGCGAGCGCGAGCCGTGGCTTCTTGCGTGCTGCCTCGGGTACGGCTGTGCCGTCAGTGGTCGGAGTCATTCGGGCTGTCCAAGTCTTCGTCCAGAGGAAGGACGATGGTGTTCCCCTTGCCTTCAGCAACGTCTTCTTCATCGAAGACAGCTTCGGAAACCACGTATTTCTCGCTGGCCCAGTTACCCAAGTCGCGATCCCGGCAACGCTCGCTGCAAAAAGGGAAGTCCGCGTGGACCGCAGAGTCCGTCTTCGCCTTGCAAATGGGGCACTCGTGCATCATGGCGCGATTCTTTTCTTCTCCGCGAACTTTGTGTTTGGCGCCTGCCCCGGCCTTGCCGGGGTGCGCTCCGTGTTGAAAGATTTTACACAGAGGTCACAGAGGCCAAGGTAACGTTATCTTCGAAAGAAGAGTATAGCTCAGGCCAGGACGCGGAGGGGTGCCCCAGTGGCGATGCGATGAAGCTTTTCGGCGGCCGGGACGTGTGGGACGGACACAGCGATCGCGCTATCTCGCGCAGCGGGCCGAGGCAGAATTTCGACGACGCGGCCGATCAGGTCGTAGGCGTCCGTCTTGGTAATTTCCACAAGAGCGACGTCCCCGGCTTCCGCGACCTCTCCACCCGGCAATTCAATATCCGTGAGGTACAGCTTACCATCGATTTCCGGAGCCATGCCTTCGAGCCGTGCTTCCCACACCAGCGGATTGTCCTTCGAAGGGCCTTCAATCAGCGCCGTAAAAGTGCGACTGTTCGACCCCCGCGATTTAGCGCCAAAATACTTCGCTCGCAGATTTTCTCGCGAGATTCTCTTCTGGATAGCCATCAAGCGTTTGCGGCGCTCGCGGATCGTCTCCGCATCCACTTTTTCATCCAACGCGTAGCTCCCCGCATTGTCCACGTCGGAATACTCGAAGACGCCCATCCAATCGAGCTTCGCGGCCTTCACGAAACCGCACAGCTCCTCAAAATCCGCCTCCGTCTCGCCAGGAAATCCCACGATGAACGAAGTGCGCAGCGAAACGCCCGGAATTGTCGTCCTCATGCGCTCCAGCAATTTCAAGAATGCATCGCCGTTCGAACCGCGCTTCATCCTCGCCAGCACGTTGCGGCTGGCGTGCTGCAGCGGCATGTCCATGTACTTGGCGAGCCGCGGATGCGCGGCGATGGCATCCAGCAATTTCTGCGTGACGCGATTCGGATAAGCATACAGAAAGCGCACCCACAGCAAATCGTCAGTCTGCGCAAGTTTTTCCAGCAGTTGCGCGAGGCCGTCACGCAATCCAAGGTCTTCGCCGTACGAAGTCGTGTCCTGCCCGATCAGCGTGATTTCCCGCGCGCCGGACCTCGCCAGATTCTCCGCCTCGCGCACCACCGATTCGAATCGCCGGCTGCGAAACGCGCCGCGAAGCTGGGGAATGATGCAAAACGTGCAGGGATGATCGCAGCCTTCCGCGATTTTGATGTACGCCGCGTGCTTCGGCGTCGTAACGATGCGCGGCGTCAAGTCGTGGTAAAGAAACACGGGCGGCTGCGCCGGAAGGACGCGAAGATCGCCTTCCACCGCTTGCATAATGCGTTCGACTTCGCCGGTGCCGACGACCGCGTCCACTTCCGGTACTTGCTCCAAAATCTGCGTGCGAAACCGTTCCACCAGGCAGCCCGCCACGATCAGTTTTTTTGCCGCGCCGAATTTTTTGTGCTCCGCCATTTCCAGAATGGCGTCTACGGATTCCTTTTGCGCCGCTTCAATAAAGCTGCAAGTATTCACGACCAGTATTTCGGCTTCATCGGCGCGCGGCGACAGTTCATAACCTTCGCGCGCAAGAATACCCATCATCACCTCGCTGTCCACGAGGTTCTTTGGGCATCCCAGGCTGACGAATCCGACCTTAGTCATAGGCAGTAAAATTGCGCCTTCGCGCAATTCTGAATTGTAACATGAGCCATTGGTTCTGATGTTTGCAGGCGGGCGCTTTCTTGGCAGGATGTAATTTGTCTTTAGCGCGCCCGCAATGCTGCGCGAACCTGGTCGAGAAGCTGGCGCAAGCGCGTCGTATCGCAAGGCGCATCGCCGAATCGCGCGTGGGCGTAGAGTTGCGTGAATTCCCTGACGGGAGGCGCGAGATTTGGCGCATCCACCGCTGCGGCAAATTCAAGCGGAGTTTGTGTTTCTCGCCGTGCCATCCCCCGCCGCGCCAGCACACGCAAAAGTTCAACATACAACCCAGACGCAAGTTGAGGATTTGAGCGCGCCGCCTTCCGTGACCGAATCTGCCACGACAACCACAGCCGCCGCAGCATCGCGGACAGTGCTTCGAAGCGGAGCAAGATCAGGAACGCCAGAACAGTAAGGGGAATCAGCACACCAAGCCCGTTGTGCCAGGACTTCATCCATCGTCTGCCTCGGAGCTGCTGCCGTGCGTACCAGGCGCGCAGCGAATCCGAAAAGTCGCGCGAACTGCGCTGCACCGTTTGCGCCATCACCATCTGGTGCGCGAAGTCGTAGCCGATCACCCATTCACTCCAGGTGATCTCCATCCAGTCGGCGTACTGCCCCAGGCGGGTCAAGAAGCCGGTCTCGTTCTCCGGAGCCGCCGGCGTGGGATCGAATGTTTGCCAGTCCATGCCCGGAAAGTAGACCTCCACCCAACTGTGCGCATCGCTTGCGCGGACGATGTAATCTCCGCCCAGGTCGTTGTACTCGCCCGGCAGGAAACCGTTTACTTCGCGTGAAGGAACGCCGAGCGTGCGCAGCATGATGGTCATTGCCGAAGCAAAGTATTCGCAGTGGCCCGCGCGAGTTTCGAATAGAAAATGAGCGAGCGGATCGTCCCCGGGTTTCCCGGTCAGTTTCAAGGTGTACGTGAAACGATTGCGCAGGTAGCTTTCGATCGCCAGGGACTTGTCAAAAGGAGTCCGGGCGTTTTTCGTAATCTGTTTGGCAAGCTCCGTGATGCGCGGGTCCAATTCCGGCGGAAGCTGAAGATAGGTCGAAGCGACATCGCTGGAATATTCCGTGGAAGCAGCGCGGAGTTTTGCGGCGTCCATCGGAAGCAAGAGCGAAAAACCCGCATACCGGATGGCCGAGTAGTTGTGAAAGGGATTCAGCAGGGTATCCGTGGAATCCCGGAAAATATAAGTTCGGCGAATCGCCGCGAACGAGTTGCTGTTTTCGCCGTTGAAATTTCCTTTGAGTGAAATGACCTTGCCGGGAACGAAAATAGCGTCGGTGGCCAGGGGCTCGAGGTAAACGGTGTAGATCATTCCCGGCTTCGGAGAATCTGTTTTCCGCGGTACATCCGCGGCGCGAATCCAGCCGTCATCATCCGGCTGCAATTTTTGCGCATTGTGCTCCGGGGAGCTCCACCGTCTGCCGTCGAAAGTCGTAAGCGCGATGCCCCTCCAACGCAGCCGGTCGTAACCAATCGGCTTGCCGGTTTGTACGCGCATGACGACCGCGGAATTCTTTTTGATTTCGCCGATTTGACCGAGTTCGACGTTTTCCGTGAAACCGGACATGAGGGAGGGGCTGAAACTGGCACGCCCGAGGTAGCCGGCGCTGAAACGCGGGAAAAAGAAAAAAAGCACGCCGCCGATAACGATGGATCCGCAGGCCACGCTGAGAGCGGAAAGACTCAGCGCACGATTCAATTTTCGATCGCGCTCGGTGTGAAGATGGAGGGCAGGCGAAACCGCGCCAAGGGCTCCGCGGCGCAATTCCATTCCGACAAAAGTGGAAATACCGAACAGGAGAAAGGTGAAAAAAAGAATCAGGAAAGTGGTATCGACGGTAAGAACGGCTGCGGCGAGAATACTCGCGAAAGACAGCATCGAGAGAAAGAGCGCGTCGCGGTCCGTGACGGCGCTATAGAAACGGACGATGCTGACGAAAATCAGAAAATGCACGGTTGCAAGAAGCCAGGCGAACAGCGGCGGATTGGCCGAATTTCCAACCGAGAGACGCGAAAGAAACAGGGCATCCACGGGGAAGAACGCCAAGTACGCGAGCACGCACCAGGTGGCGGCGCGGTGCGAAAGTTCGGATGGGCGTCCATGCCACCAGCGAATCCCTTTGTAAAGCACGATGAGGGGAGCCGCAAAACTGCTGACGATGTCAAGCTTTCCGGTGCTGACGAGCGTGACCGTCGAAGTAAGCATAAGCAGTGAAAGCGAGGTACGGAAGAAACGCTCGGCGGGCAGAGCGTGGTCACTCGGTGCTGTGAGAGAGGCGGCCATGGCCGAATTTTTATCATAACACCTGTGTGGTGCGGCCGGAATGCGGCTGGGCGAAAGTATAACTCTCAGCGCTTGGCCGTAATGGAAGCCGCTATTGCCAGAGCGGCGCGGGCGACTTTCCTGGTGAGGTTGGAGACCGGCAGGCTGGAGACGTCACTGAGCGGAACCTGCTTCGCGCCGGGGATGTGGGGGAGGTTTTTTACGTTGATGAGAAAAGGGAAAAGGGTGATGGCACGGTACGTTACCGCGTGCCGGACTTTGCCGGCTGGAACGAGCTGCCATTTGCGCCTTTGAACGCCCGGCAACATTTCTCGGAGGAAGGCGATGAGGTTTCCGGCTGGTTCACCGGTCACCGAGAGCGTCGGGAAATGCGACATTTTTGAGACCAGCGTCGGCACGTGATCGGCGGCTGCTTTCTCTTTTGTATTTTTCGGCGGTGGAAACAGCAGCGTTTGTCCTTTTTCATCAGCGAATACCGCCGCGGCGAGAGTGACTTCCACGGTGGCGCGCTTCTTCCGTTTTTCGGGCAAGGTTTCGGCGATGCCAAGTTTGCGGCCTTGGCAAAATTGCGCGACCGGGCAGAGCAGGCATTGCGGAGATTTTGGAGCGCACAGCGTCGCGCCGAGTTCCATCACGGCTTGATTCCAATCGCCCGGTGATTTCGGTTCAAGCAAGCGCTCCGCTGTTTTTTGCAACTCCTGCCAACGCTGTGGCTCGCGGAGGTCGCCGTGAATTGCGCCGAGGCGCACAAGGACCCGCGCGACGTTGCCGTCGAGGACGGCATATTTTTCGCCGAATGCGATGCTCAGAATTGCCGCGGCGGTGTAGTTTCCGATGCCGGGCAATGCGAGGGCATCATCCAAACGAGCGGGAAACTGTCCTCCGTATTTCGCAACGATTTGCTGCGCGGCTTTTTGCAGATTGCGCGCGCGGCTGTAATAGCCCAGGCCGGACCAGAGCCGCAGGACTTCTTCCTGCGGGGCAGCGGCGAGTGCGTGAACGTCTGGAAAGCGCTGCAAGAATCGCTCGTAGTAGGGGATCGCGGCCGCGACGCGCGTTTGTTGAAGCATGATTTCCGACAGCCAAATTCGGTAAGGGTCTTTGGTGCGGCGCCACGGCAAGTCACGCTGGAATTCGCGGAACCAGCCGAGCAATTGTTTGCGAAAAATGGCGAGTTCGCGGCCGTTCAACATAGTGCTGGCACATTCTCGCACACTCACTGGTTACCGGCTGGTCTTGGAGTGCTTGAGCCTTGCTCCCGCTTTTGCTGGGAAAGAATCCGAATTGCGATCGTGACCCTCAAAGAGAAGAAAAGCGGCGGCTAGCCGCCGCAATCCGAAAAAGAAGCGCGGCGAACTATCAGCGCTGGGGGTCGTCGAGGAAGACGACGTAGGAGGAGCTCCAGACGGAGGCGGGGACGGAGCCGTGGGGCTGGCTGGTTACGATGATTTTGAAAAGTTCGGGTGAGGCGGCGAGATCGGCCATTAGCGATTGGCGGGGGTCGGGTGGCAGAGGTTGCGCGACAGCCAGGTGCTCGAGAATTGCGAAAATGAGTTCGTCGGCGGGAGCAAGAGGAGTTTCGACGCCAGCGCTCCGGAATTGCACTAAAGAATTGTTTTCATAAAAATGCCAGGCCAGGCTGGCGCAGATGGTGACGGCGCGCTCGAAGCGCTCGTTCGTCGCGGCAACTCCCAGCTTCAGCAAGGAGGAATCTTCCGCGGACAGGTGAGGATCGAGAACGAGAAGGATGCGGCAGTCGTCTTCGCGGGTGAATTCGCGGACCATCAATGAACCGGAGCGCGCGGACGCTTTCCAGTGCACGTGGCGCGCACTGTCCGTGGGGAGGTAATCCCGCAACGCGTATAGGTCCTGACCGCGGCCTTTGGTGAGGCTTTCCAGAGCCCCTTGCAGGCCGGGCAGGATTTCCAGGTATTCAGCGGTTGGTTCCACGGAGGGATAGACCAGCGCTTCGGTTTTCAAGTTCAGTTGGCGCGCTTTCCTAAGGAAGCCAAAGGGGAAACGGGTTACGATGCGGAAAGCTTCCTGGCGATAGACGCCGCGCCGGGGAAACGTCACGGGAATAGTTTGCTGCACGCGGTCGTGTTTTGGGAGATAAGGAAAATAGACCGGCGTTTCGAGCATGGCAGCGGCGTGGGCCTGTTTTGTCTTGGCGGCTTCGACCCGCAGCGAGAACGATGGAAGCGTCAGCTTTTCATTTTCGAGTTCGACCATGGCGCGAACCGGCTGGCCGGCGAAAATATGTTCAGGCAACACGAGCCGCAGTCCGATGCCCGAGAGCGTGATGGAAGAGAGAATTCCGGACATCAAAACGATGGCGATGAGGCTCGCAAGAATCAGGAAGAGGAGATTGTTGCCAGTGTTCAGCGCCGCGAGCGCGACAAGAATGATCCCGCCGAGATAGATCCAACCCTCGAAGGTGACGCGGTACTCCATTTTGTGACCGATCCAGCGGAGCGGCGTGCGCTTCGCCAGGATGGGAACGAGCGTCACACCTACCCAGCCGGCGATGACCAGCGCGGCAAGCGCCGAAGCGCTGGCGATGGCGAGTTGGCCAACCTCCGCAGCGGCGCCGGAATACAGCGCCAGAAGAAGCGCCGCGGTGAGTGCGGTGATGGAGAGAAGGAACGCGCGCACGGCGGGGCGGTCGGCTTTGGCCCAGAGTTGCGCGATTGTGGATTTGCTAACACTCATTTTGGCGGCGATAGAAGGCAGAAGCAGATTCCTCGCTGCGCTCGGAATGACAGTTGTTTGAGTATGAGAATTAATTCCACTGAATTGCTCAGACCTACAGAGGAACGGGAACGGATTCGACGATCTCGCGAAGAACGGAATCGGTGGTTTCCGACTTTTTCTGCAGAGAGGCGTGGCGCGAACTGGTGACGACGCGGTGTGAGAAAACGGAAACGGCTAGCTGTTTGAAGTCGTCGGGGAGGCAATAGTCGCGGCCATCGAGATAGGCGCGAGCTTGCGCGGCGCGCTGGAGCATGAGTGTGCCGCGCGGGCTGACGCCGAGCGCAAGCTGCTCGCTCTTGCGCGTGCGGTTGACGATTTCGAGAGCGTAGTCGTGCAGGCTGGAGTCGACTTTGACGTGCGCGACGGCGTCCTGCATGGCCAGCACATCGCTGACATCGGCGACGG
>WNFB01005022.1_pt1 | contig 11802 bp, 14 predicted proteins | sample 5400501 | NCBI WGS metagenome assembly WNFB01 (sample SAMN13153341, study PRJNA577476) | soil metagenome | isolation source: 200 cm saprolite under Douglas fir tree site 2 hole 1 | place: USA:California | collected 2015-04-18 | reverse complement strand
TCATCTTCCATCCGAGTGTCGCAGCGGCAATTCGTGCCGTCCCAATCGCATGGCCTGCATCATGGTTGCAATAACGAAAGGCTCGCTCGCCATACTTCCACGCTTCCCGCCAATGAATCGAGGTCAACCCGATCAGAAACGACTGAGGAGGAAATGGCGCGAGGCAGCGAGCCACCTGATAGACAGGAAACTCCTCTCTCAATTCCAACCCATGTTCCTTCGGTGCGTAATGGTAGAGACCATGCCGCAGATCGAGTCCCTCAATCTGTGGCAGGACCAGATAGCCCTCTGTGGGGTGCAGATTCCCCGATGAGGGATTGCTGCGCAGGGCCCACTGAGTGTCCCCTGCTCGTTTCCAAGCCGAGAGGGCTAAGGCAAATTCGAGAAAGCGCGAAAGCGTCGGAACGGTGACAGCCTGACTCCGCGCAGCACCTCGTTGATAAATCGCATCGTATGATGGTGAAACTGGCTCGTCATCCGGCTTCAGCAGCGGCAGGGATATGAGTGGCGCCCCCTCGAAGCGGCGAAAGGGATCGGGCTGGTTCGCCCAATCTAGATAACCAAGTGCGCGGGCATACCGATTGAAATGATGCTTGGTCTGGATGTGATAGCGGATAACCCGATCGACGGGATCGGTCGAGACAGGCTCGGCTGCTGTAGCGGGTTCTGGCTTCTCGGTGCTCATTGTAATAATGAAGGCAGTCTACAGAGCGGCAGGGAGGAATGTAAACGTAGAGAGCCAGAGATGCGCTATAGACTGGTAGCAGGGGTTCCACCATATGATGACGTAGTGGACAAGCGTTGGAATTTTCTGTAGGTTCTGCCGTCAGCATCTCACTGAAACCTATTTGCATAGGCCTATCTAATTGGGTGACGCGTGAAATCTGGCAAGGCTAAAGGACCTAAATTTATCCGCTTCTTCCGACCAATTCTTAAATTGCTTCTCGAATCTGGTGGAACCAGCACGCCTGCAGAGATTGTTGATCGTTCAATTGAAATTGCAAATGTTTCCGAATCAGAGCAGGAAGCCGTCAATAAGAACGGACAGTCACGGATTAAGAACCAAGTTCACTGGGCACGCCAGTACCTAGTCTGGGATGACTATCTGGATTCTTCTCGACGAGGCGTCTGGAGTCTTACCGACAAGGGTAGAAACGTCGAAGTAAACAGATTGGATCCACTTGAAATATTCAAGAATGTTCAAAAGACCCGTTCCCGATCTAAGCAGTCTCAAGAGCTGAAAGCTCCTTTGATGGACGAAGCTCCTCCTGATGACCTAGCGGGTCAAGACCACAGGACTCGGCTGATCGCGCTAATTCGATCTATATCACCAGATGGGTTTGAGCGCCTAAGTCAGCGGCTCTTACGAGAATCAGGATTTCAACACGTTACCGTTTCTGGAAGAGCAGGAGATGGTGGTATAGACGGGATTGGCACCCTCCAGGTTAATCCCTTCGTGAGCTTCAATGTCCTATTTCAGTGCAAACGATATCAAGGCGCGGTAACACCATCTCATGTTCGCGATTTTCGCGGTGCCATGATGGGGCGTGCCGATAAGGGTATAATTTTAACCACGGGAACGTTCACACTAGAAGCCAAGAAGGAAGCACGGCGTGATGGAGTTCCCCCAATTGAGCTTGTTGACGGGGATGTTCTTGTTGACATGTTTGAGCGTCTTGAATTGGGCCTCATACCAAAACGAAGCTTCGATATTGATGAAAAGTTTTTCGATGAGTATAAGAAATGATCATCCAAGCCGGTTGAGTGGGCAAAGCTTCTTACCGCAGCATTGAAATCCCATTCTACCGTGCTGCTCTATCCTGCATGGAAAATCGGGAACGCTCTAACGGCCTGACTTGGATCAACTCAGAGTTCGCAACATCCATGCAATTCGACGCCGCACTTGCTGCACAAGAGACATTCAGACGAGCCGAAGCTGAACTCGGCGCTGACTGGGATACGGCTGTTGAGTTGGAAGACACCTTTTCATCCAACGCTGGATCGACAGCGCGCGAGGCCTATGAGGGATTGCTTGCACTCGCCGCTCGCTACCCGAAGGCCCACTCCTTCCAGGCTTTCTGTATCTTCATCACCTGGCAGCAGGTGACGGAAGAGACCATTGCCCATCATTTTCAGACAGGCCTCCGGCTCTGCGAAACATTTCTGGCTTCTCCTGATGGGAGGCATCGAGCAGACGTCGAGCAGATCACCGAACTCTATGGTTCATTTCGTGACGGATTGGGGCTCGATGAAGAGGATGAGATTCAAGTCGAATTTCGACGCGACACGCCCAAAGGCGGCGATTGACGGGTGCAGATTCGTTAGGCGTGAGACGTAAGGCGTAATGAGCAAGAGAACGTCGCCGTCAAGCTGGCATCGTTCTGATTTTATCTTGTCCTGAATTGCACCTTACGCCTCACCCTTTACCCCTCACGGCATTGAAGATGTCCGACGCCGACAAACATCGCGCGCGAATTTTTCTCCACCGCGGTCAACTGGCGCAGGCCAAAGCCGCGTATGAACAAGCGGTCGCGGATGATCGCCTGGCCAAGGACCACCGCGCCCTCTCCGATTCGCTCGGCAATCTGGGCAACGTCTGCGCCCTCTCGGGCGATCTGGATCGTGCAGAAGCCTGCTACCGGGAAGTACTCACGATCCAACGCACCGAACGGAATCAGCATGCCATCGCCCATACCCTCGTGAACCTCGGCAACCTGCACGTCGGAGCCGGCACACCAGAAAAGGCCCGTCCCTACTATCTCGAAGCCCTCGACCTCCTCTCACCCCTGAACGATTACCGGGCGCTCGGCATCCTCTACCACAACCTCGGGATGGAAGAGGCCCGCCGGACACAGTGGGATGAAGCCACCGCATACTTTACCCAAGCCCTGGATGCGCATCGCATCGTCGGCAATGAGGAAGGGCTGGCACTCACCTATAGTCAGCTGGGCAAAATGTTTCTGGATGCCGGCGACGTGCGAAAGGCGGAGAAATGTTTCAACAACGCTTCGGAACATTTTATCAAGCTCGGAAACGCCCCGGGTGAAGCCGCGGTGCTGCGCCTGTTAGCTGACGTGTATATCCACGTTGCCGATCGAGTATCGGCCATCCGTTGCCTCGAACGCGTCGTGTTCCTCGCGACACATTATAAACTGCCGGAGTTGAACCGTGATCTGGAAGCTTTGAACCGTATCCGCCAATCTGCCGCTCGCCCCTAAGCCACACCTCTTCATTAGTTTCAGATCAGTCGCCCGGCGGAATCTCGCATCTTACTGGACAGATTGAGGTCCTCTGCTAATGTGAGAGCTGTCACACCTGTCCATCAAGTTTCACCTCCCAAAAGCCGACAGGATACTGACATGAACTTCGCAGACAGGTGGGGACATTGCTCGTCTTTATTCTTTTGATCACGCTCATGGCTGGCCTGTCCTCCCCTCTTAACGCCGCCGACCCCACGCCCAAGATTACGGTGGGCACTCAAGAAGTCGGCCTCTCGGTAGGGTATCTTTTGCCTCATCGTCTCACACAGGATCACACCACGAAGCAGCAAGGAATTGCCTTTATGCCCTCCTGGATGATGACGCTGACCGATCCCATCGGCGACAGTTGGTATCGGGGTCAAGTCTCACTCGGCGCCGAGATGGTCTATATCCAGTTCCAGGAACCGTTTCTCACGCACGGTGTCGGCTTCACTCCGAAAATCAAATACAGCTTCGTCGCACTGGACCGGATCCGGCCCTATGCCGAATTCGCCGGAGGTCCATTTTGGACCGATCTCGCCGGGAAGATCCCGGAAGAGTCCAGCCGATTCAACTTCGTCTTAACGGCCGGATTCGGGGTCTCCTATTTCCTGACCGACCAGGCCGCACTCAACGTCGGCTATCGCTTTCAGCATATTTCAAATGGCGGCACGCGCTACCCGAACCTCGGACTCAATGCCAGCCTGCCCTTTGGGGGGTTTTCCTTCTACTTCTAAACCAGGAGCGTGCAGGATGATAGGCCGGTTTTTTTCACGACCATTGATCAGCAGCGTTCTCGCCATGACACTAGGCCTTGGAACCGGCTGTTCCCATTGGATTGAACTGGCTGTCCCCACAGACGCCGCGCCGCCCACCGGTACTACGGTGGCCACCGATGCACGAGTGCCTCTGCTGCTTGAGACGATACGGGTGACCCACAACGGCTCGTCAATCGCTCCGCCCGCAATCCTCGAACGGCAGGTACTCGGTGCCATCGAAGCCATTCGCCTGTTCTCTCAACATTATCAATCAGGGTACACTCAACCGGGAGCGGACCAGGCTCACGTTACTGTGCGCCTGTCGATCGACAATCTTGTAGAGCCCCATGCCGGCCAAGCTGCCTGGAGAGGCTTCGTCGTCGGCGCTTCGATGTTTGCTTTGGCGCCGTTCATCTCCCTCAATTACGACTACGGCACCGAGATGTCGCTTGAGATGGAACGATGGGACGGGCAGATCAAGCAATACACCGCCACATCCAATGGATCGGCTCACTACAATCTGTTCGGCGCGAGCCCTGACGTCATCGAACAGTTGAAAGGTCAGGTCACGGAAGCCTGCCTGTCGTCCCTGCTCAATCAAGTGATTCAGGACTCGCCCTTCTACCTTGCCAGCAGCGAGCAACCCCAGGGCAACCCAATTCGCACCGTCTCGGTCGGAGTCCGCCACTCGTCCACCCGTACGATCCCCGTATCCCAACCGATCGCAGACTCTTCTCCTCGGTAGCCCCACGCAAAACCGTTCATCATTCTTCAGAGGTCTGGTTCTCCCCTTCCTTGCAGTGGTATCATGCGCCCTGCACTCACGAGGAGGCCGGCGTGGATCTTGACGCGTTCAGACAGATGGTCGCCAAAAACCCACAGGGCTTTCTCGGCCGTTACGGGCTCGGGAATAAACTCCTTCAGGAAGGCAGGAATCTCGAAGAGGCGGTCGAGCACCTCACCGTCGCCACGCAGCTGGACCCGACCCACGTTGCTTCGCACCTGGGCCTCGGGCGGGCCTTAGTCTCTTTGGGACGGAAGGACGAAGCGAAGCCCATCTTGCAAGCCGGCATCGACGCCGCACGCTCCGGTCGATCCAACGGAGGGGTGGACTTAGTCCCTGAGATGCAAGCGTTGCTACGGACGTTGGGATAACGAATCGGATCGTGATGGAGTGAGGAGTGCCCCATGAAGATTGAAGAAGCCAGACAGCGAATCGAAATGGCGATGACGCAGTACGGGGCACAGGCCGGGATGGCGATCGATCTTGTGATCAACGAGGTGCGCTCCGATCTCGGCGCTGGCACGGCCAATGAATTGATCGACGAGTTCGACCTCGAGCTGCAATACAATATCGCGCCGTTAGAATCGGATCACTCCAACAGCTAGCCGGAAACTATCCGCCTTGCCCAGCATTTGGTGTGCGATCTCCGGACACGGCTACGGTCACGCTGCGCAAGTGGTGCCCGTACTCAATGCACTGGGTATTTTCGTGCCCGGAGTGACCGCCATCTTCCGCACCATGGTCCCCGCCTCGTTTTTCCGCGACCGCCTGGCGATCCAGTGGGAACTCAGTCCCGCGCAACAGGACATCGGCTGTGTCCAAGACGGCCCCCTCAAGATCGACATCGACGCGACCTGGGCGTCGCACCAGCGCTTCCACAAAACCTGGGAGGAACGCCTGTCCAACGAAGTCGCCGCCATGCAGGCGGCATCGCCCGCGTTGGTCATTGCCGACACGCCCTACCTCGCCATCGAGGCCGGCTCCCGCGCACAGATACCGACCGTCGCCTTGGCGAGCTTTACCTGGGACATCGTGCTCAACGAGTACTGCAACGCCATAGACAATTCACACCAGCAGTTGATTCAGTGCATCCGTGAGTCCTATGCAAAAGCCCACATTGTCCTTCGCATCACCCCTGCTCCCAGAATCAATGCCTTCTCCAACATTATCGATATTGGCCCGATCGCCAGCCTCACCTCCCCTGAACGAGACCGACTTGCCTCAGCCCTCGCCCTGGCGCCCAACGAACGGACCGTCTTGGTGGGATTCGGCGGTATTCCTCTGACGTCCCTCCCACTTGAACAGATCGAACAGCTGCGCCACTATCGCTTCCTCTTCGACGGCCCAGTCCCACCGGGATATTCCCGTATTCACTCCACTGCGACGCTTCCATTCTCTTTTAAGACCCTGCTTGCCTCTGTCGATGTCATCATGAGCAAACCCGGTTACGGCACCATCGTTGAGGCGGTCGCACTTCAGCAGCCAGTCGTGTACGTCCGCCGATACAATTTTGCCGATGAACCGCCGCTGGTCGACTATCTCCATCGCTACGGACGTGGCATTGAACTATCGCTCGATGACTTCACACAAGGCCGGTGGGAGCCAGCGCTCAGAAAGGTCGTTGATCTCCCGATGCCCGCAGCACCCCCGCCCCTAACATCAGGGGCAGCGGACGCGGCCACAATTCTGGCAAAGTTACTGTAGAAAACCTTGCCTCCTGGCGCACACTCGCGCGCAGTCACGTACCCGGGCGTCTTGACACTCCCTCGACCTGAGGCTATCGTGGAGCCATTATGCTCCGTATCATGGGCACGACTCATGCGCTTACGTATCGCTGACGATATAGTGTTTCGGGACTTGGCGGGAGAATCCGTGCTGCTGAATCTCAGCACGGGTACCTACTTCGGGCTCGATGCAATGGGCACTCGCCTGTGGCACCTTGTTGCCGAACATGGTTCAACCGCATTGGTCATCGAAACCCTCCTCGCCGAATACGACGTGGACGCGCTCCGGCTCCAGAAAGACGTGGAAGGCCTGATCGATCAGCTCCTAGCCAAGGGGTTACTGACGACCGATGCTGAGCAAACTCCAACGGCTCGCTAATCTCACGCTCGTCGAACACGCACTCCTCCTGCAACTTACCGTATTGTCTCTTGGGCTCAGAGTCGTGCTCACCGCCATGGCTCTCCCGCGCCTCACTTCCCTCCTGTCGCGCACCGCCTCATCTCCTCTGCTCAGCCAGGTTCCCTTGTTCCATACTCGCTGCACAGTGGATCAATTATTCACGCTAATCGACCTGGCGACGGCGGTGAGTCACAGAGATGGTCGCTGCCTCCCACGCTCACTTCTCCTCTTCTGGCTGTTATGCGCGCGACAAGAATCTGTCGAGCTCTGTCTCGGCGTCAGCAAGAATATGGCCACCCTGGAAGGACATGCATGGGTCGAACAAGGTGGCATCGTTTTGGGTGACACGCTCTCCTTCACAAACCGCTATGCGCTCTTCCTTCGGTTATCAGCATGAGTGGACTGGCTGGGGTCTATCACCTCGACGGAAGACCGGCTGACCCCGCCCTTCTGCAGCGCATGATCCATCGGCTTGCCCACCGCGGACCTGACGCTTCGGATTACTGGATTGAAGGGTCCGTGGGCATAGGCCATGTGATGCTCCACACTACTCCGGAATCGCTCTATGAACGGCAACCGTGGTCGGATGAAACGGGAACCTTTTGCCTGGCGCTGGATGGACGGATAGACAATCGAGAAGACCTCGTCCTCTCCCTGGATGCCGCAGGCTTCCACCTTCGCACCAATACGGATACAGAGTTGATGCTCCGCGCCTATCAGCGTTGGGGAGTGCATTGTCCCGAACACGTCATCGGCGACTTCGCATTGGTGGTCTGGGACGGCCGACGTCAGCAGCTCTTCTGCGCACGCGACATTCTGGGCCTCAAGCCTTTTTATTATTGTCTTCAGGGAACAACCTTTTGCTGGGCATCCGAAATTCCGCCGCTCTTCGAACACGATGCGACCCCGCGCCGGCCCAATGAGGCGATGATCGCCGAATTCCTGACCGGAACCGTCGTCACCAATGCCGAGACCCTCTACGAGGGGATCTCCCGGCTTGAACCGGCTCACACTCTCGTCGTTCGCCCTGATCGGAGCGAGACACGCCGCTATTGGACGATCGATCCACACCGCCGGATTGAATATTCAAATGACGACGACTACGCCCAGCATTTTTACGAGCTCTTCAGTAGGGCTGTGCAATGCCGGCTGCGCAGTCACAAGCCCATCGGCCTGGAGTTGAGCGGCGGCCTCGACTCCTCATCCGTGGTAAGTCTACTGCAAGCCCTCTCCCGGACGAATCCGCAAGATCGAGATCGCTTCCACACCTTTTCCCTCATTTTTCCAGGCCTGCCTTGCGATGAACGCGCGTTCATCGACGACGTGACCGCACAGGGCCTCTTCCCCTCACACCGCATCCGCCCACAGGCGCCAGCCCTGGCCAGCTTTCTTGACGATGTACTCCGCTACCAGGACCTTCCCGACCACCCGAATGGCGCCATGAGCAACTCGCTTCGGGCATTGGCTCAGCAGCAGGGTTGCCGCGTTCTCCTGACAGGATCTGGGGGAGACGACTGGCTGACCGGCAGCTTTTTTCATTATGCTGACCTGCTCCGCACGTTGAAGCTAGGAACGCTGCTCCGACGGCTCCATGCAGATCGCCCGTTGTACTGTGACCGTTCCTCGCGCGACGTCTTTTCTTCGCCGCTTATGCAATTCGGCCTCCTCCCGCTCATTCCTCAATCCTGTCGGAATCTTGGGAAATGGCTCCTCGGACGCACAAACATTCCCGACTGGATATCCCCTGAGTTTTGGCACCGGACGCACATGCAGGAACGCATTCGCCAGGCCTCCTTCGCACCTCCCTTTTCCAGCTATGCCCAGCAAGACCTATTCCGGTCAACCATACACGGCTTGGGCATTCACGGGACCGAAATGGACGAACGCGCTTCATCGTCCTTTGCGTTGGAGAAACGCCATCCATTTAACGACCGACGCATCATTGAGTTCGCCCTTGCCTTGCCGGAAGAGCAGCGGTGGCGGGACAACCCAAAGTTTATTCTGCGCAAAGCCCTGGGCGAGCGACTCCCGACATCGGTGCGCGAAAGAGTCCACAAGGCCGACTTCTCCTGCATGTTTGCCCAAGCACTCCTCGCTGAATCGAGCGCGGCCATCTTCCAGTCGCTGTCCGTTGCCTCCATGGGGTGGGTTGATGGCGGCCAAATCTGGACCGCCTATCAAACGATGGCTCACTGCTACAGCCGTGGGGACGAGGCCTATCGGTTTCACGTCGCTTCTCTCTGGATGATTTTTGGAGTCGAGCTGTGGTTCCGCACGCTCTTCCTGGAACATCGCGTGCATTCCGATCTGCCAACCCGCCAGGAGGTCGCGCCCTCATATTCTGCCTAGCCATCGCGCAAGGAGTTCGGTACAATCGCTGCAACAGAGGGAGGGTCCCCTATGACACGAGAGACTAAAGCCGATCCGAAGAAGACTCAGCCGAAGAAACCTTACACAACACCGACTCTTGTGGAGTACGGCGACATTGCCAAATTGACTCAGGGTAACCCATCTGGGCCGTTTGCGGATGGTGCGTCAGCGATGTTCATGACTACGGCCTGTCTCTAGCCCGGACAGGCCACAAGATCCAACCAGTTTGCGCTACCTCGAACCTTTGCCCTCGCGGGGTCCCTGCTGTGTCGCTCGTTGTCGATGAACATCGCCACTATCTAGAGGATCAGGTCCGTCTCACCGCTTTCCGTCGCGCGATTCATGAATCGGTCCCGCCAGGTGCGGTCGTAGTTGACCTCGGCAGCGGAACCGGTGTCTTAGGCCTCTTGGCCTGCCAGGCGGGAGCGAAACGCGTCTATTCGATTGAAGAAAGCGGCCTGATCGAGCTGGCTCGTGACATCTGCCAGGCCAACGGATTCGCAGACCGGATTCGTTTCATCAAGGGGCTTTCGACGCGCGTCGACTTACCAGAGCCGGCGGATGTGATCCTCGCCGACCAGATCGGGCACTTCGGGTTTGAGGCCGGACTCTTCGACTATTTCAGCGATGCCCGCCGCCGTTTTCTCAAACCAAGCGGCGTAACGATTCCGCAACGCATCACCTTCTGCATAGCTCCCGTCGAACACGGGCCGCTGTGGCAGCAGGTTGAATTCTGGAATGGGTCCTCTGCGGGGTTCGACGTTCACCCAGCTCGCGCGCTCGCATCGAATACGGGCTATCCGGTCAAACTGCTCCCCGAGCAGTTACTGGGCTCGTCGGTGGAACCATTCTCCGTGGACCCGAGCACCTCGGGCTCCCATCCGCTTCATTTTGGATGCACGCTGCCGATTACCCGAACCGGAACGCTGCATGGTCTGGGGTGTTGGTTCGTGGCTCAACTGTCTCCATCGGTCACAATGTCGAATTCGCCGTTGAGCGAACAGCGTGTCGATCGACGCAACGTCTTCTTTCCTCTCGACCGACCCGTCCCTGTCCAAGCGGGTGATTCCGTTACAGTGACCATGCAGATCCTCCCTGTTCAAATCGCCGTGACCTGGAAGGTCGACATTCGAAAGAAGGATCGCCCTGAAGCAGAGCTGCTTCGCTTTGTCCATTCCACGCTGAAGGGCATGCTCATTGCCAGGGAAGATTTGCAACGTACTCACCCGGCCTTTGTTCCAACCCTCTCTCCATGCGGCACGGCCCGTCTAACCGTGCTGACACTCTGTGATGGAACACGACCCCTGGCGCAGATCGAGCGCGAACTTCTTCGTCGTCATCCCGACCTCTTTCGTTCCCTCTCCAACGCGGCCACCTTTGTGGCCGAAGTCGTCACCAGGTATTCTGTATGACCGTTGAGGCACATCGGCAGGAAACAGCGGTGCGGTATCGCGTGTACGGCCATATTCTGAGTTGTAACGCGCCACTGCACGAATTGGAACAGACCCCATCTCCGGATTCTACGGAAAACACTGACTTGCGAATCCTGTTTTCGTCGGCCGACGAGCCCATCCCCTCTCCCTCATCCCGGTACCTGACCATCTCGCTCACCGACGGCACTCCCTGGCTGCATTGCGCCAAGGTCTCCCCCGGCTACCTTCTGCACTTTCCAAATCTGGCCAGCTTTGTGTTCGACACGTCGAGTGATGTGCTTCGCTGCGTTCCACAGCAGCAGACACCCCCAAACACATTGCGCCACCTTCTCTTGGATCAGGTCCTTCCACTCGTGCTCAACTACAAAGGGAAAGAGGTTTTGCATGGGGCCGCTGTCGTCACGCCCTATGGAGCTTGTGCATTCGTTGGTCCGACCGGCGCAGGGAAATCAACTTTGGCGGCAAGTTTTCTGTCCGCGGGATACTCCGTGTTAACCGATGACTGTGTCGTCCTCGACGCTCGCGGCGGAGACATTGTCGCCATCCCCGCCTATCCTGGTCTCAGGCTCTGGGATGATGCGCTCGCCGCCCTCTTTGGCACAACTGGATTTTGTGCACCGGTGGCGCACTACACCCCCAAGCAGCGATTCACTGCCGCTCTATCCGCGACACCCTTTTGCTCTTCGGCAATTCCATTAGCCGGCATCTACGTGCTGGGTATAAGCGATGCCGAGCAAGCGATCCCGGCCTCCACTCCAGAGATGTACCCCCTCGCGGAGCGGGAGGCGCTCATGACACTCCTCTCACTGGCGTTCAAGCTGGATATTCTGGACCACCGCATGTTAAGGCGAGAATTCGATTTTCTCCAACGTCTCGTCACCCAGATCCCCGTTCGTCGCTTGACCGTCCCTGATTCATTCGCGGCACTTCCTGCTGTGCATGCTGCCGTCCTCCACGATCTAGCGATTTCATGCTGACCCTCCCATCGGTGCATCCCTTTCTGATGACCCTGTTGATGGAGGGACAGACGGAGAGGGAACAGCTCACGGCCTTTCCGCACCATTCCTATAAGACGATCATCGAGGAAGCAATTG
>WNFB01008125.1_pt1 | contig 11803 bp, 13 predicted proteins | sample 5400501 | NCBI WGS metagenome assembly WNFB01 (sample SAMN13153341, study PRJNA577476) | soil metagenome | isolation source: 200 cm saprolite under Douglas fir tree site 2 hole 1 | place: USA:California | collected 2015-04-18 | reverse complement strand
CGCTCGTAGGAAGGGCCCATTGATCTCCCACCCAGCTTGGAACGCCATCTTGAACGCTTCGAGCGCGGTCTTACTGGCCGCGGGGTATTCCATGATCCGCGCCAAACGAATCGTGGCCCACAAAGTGTGCATGCTGGGAGCGGCAGCGACCTCCGCGGCATTCCTCATCTCTTACGTGGTGTACCATTCCCGGGCGGGCCTTATCCGGTTCCAGGGCCAGGGTTTGATTCGCCCCGTCTATTTCACCATCCTGGGAACGCATACTTTCCTCGCAGTGACGACTGTGCCGCTGGTCATCGTGACACTGCGCCGGGCTTTTCGTGCCAATTTCACGGCGCACAAGCGCATTGCGCATTGGACACTGCCGATTTGGGGATATGTCTCGGTCACAGGAGTGATCGTCTACTTCCTGCTGTACGAGATCTACGCGTCCCCCGTCCGTTGAATCGCCATGCAAGACTTGCCGCATCCAACACCCGTTCCCCCGGCAACCTCAAAGCCCGCTGTCGCCAGGAAGTGGCTCGTTGCAATCCTTGTCCTGGCGTTCGCCTTTGTGCTCATGCCGTTCCTGCTCTGGTATATGACGACCTTCAGCCGGCCCCTCACGGACGCCGGTCTCGCCTCCTACTTCTCCGATAAAGAGCACCCCCGGCGGGCCCAGCATGCCCTATCTCAGGTGGCCGACCGCATCGTAAGCCCCAATCCCGCCACTCGCGACTCCGCGAAGGTTTGGTACCCGGAAGTTTTGAGGCTTTCCGTTCAAGGTAGCGACGAGGTGCGCGTCACCGCCGCCTGGGTCATGGGCCAGGACAACCATTCCCCTGAGTTCCATGCGGCGCTGCTCACCCAATTGTTTGATCCCAACCCCATGGTCACCAGAAACGCCGCTCTTTCCCTGGTGCGTTTCGGCGACGCGGTCGGCCACGACAAAATTGCGAGCATGCTGGATCTCTATACGATGGGCGCTCCGCGAACCGGCACGCTCATGTTGAGGCTCAAGCCCGGCGACGCCATTACGCCTGGGACGATGGTCGCCCAAATCCTTGCCAACGGTGAAAAAACGGAAGTTCGCTCTCCCGTTCCAGGCACAATCGAGCGATGGATCGCGGCCGAGGGATCCGGAGTAGAGGCGGGTCAGCCCATGTTACTCGTGAGTCCGAGTTCTGACATGGTCTGGGAGTCTTTGCGCGCACTGTACCTTATTGGACGGACCGATGACTTGCCGAAAGTGGAGAATTATGCGCGGGGCGCGGAAGGGATGCCGCCCCAGGTACAACAACAAGCGGAACTCACTGTGCAGGCCATTTCTTCTCATTCGTCGAAGTAAGGAAATTCAGCGTCCCTGAGTGAACGACCGACGAAGCTAAAAGGGAAGCGAGCCGGCATTGGCTTCAAACTCTGCCAGAGGCACCATATCGATCGCATCCCACGGGCAGCCTTCCAGGAACGCGCCGTCTGGCCCTTTGCTGGTGCACAGCTTGCAGCCAATGCAAAGCAGAGGGTCCACGATGATGCGGCCAAAGGGTGGATGGTCGAAGTCGGGCGACCAGTACATGCAGTCGCTCACGGGGCAATACTCCACGCACGCCGGAGACCCCGCGCACCCCGTGCAGCACTCGTTGATGACTGCGAGGATGTGCGGTTTACGCTTCCGCTGGGTGGTCGTGCCGGTGGACATCGGCGCATACTTGACGACATTCCCAGCTTGGAACTCCTCTATGCTTGGTGCGTTGTACGCCACGTAGAGCCTCCACAATACGTCGCAACCTCTCATTTTTGCTGACGGCGTCGAAGTTGTCAATCCGCGAGAAACGTAGATTTTCGCCAGCCGGTCAATAAGTTCAGCAACGACCAGTTCGTGGGCAGATGCTTGGAACTTCCCCCGGGTGCTCTGCATCGAATTATAGGTGGTGAACATCCGGTTGAGCACTATGGCGCCAGGTTTTGGCGACCTATGATAGAATGTGGATGGAAGATCTGTAACGCCGGTGATCCGGCAGGGAGCGGAAGGGCAAACATGATCACAGTTACGCCGGTGGCAACAACTAAAGTCAAGGAAATCATGAATCAGCAGAACCCGACGCCTGTGGCGCTGCGTGTCGCCGTCGTTGGCGGCGGCTGTTCGGGGTTTAGCTATCACATGGCGTTCGAGAACCAGGAAAACCCCACCGATAACGTGTACGAGTTTGACGGGCTCAAAGTGCTGGTAGACCAAATGAGCGAGATGTACCTCGACGGGATCTCCATCGACTACATCGAGACGCTGGAGGGCGCCGGGTTCAAGTTCAACAACCCGAACGTGAAGAGCACTTGCGGCTGCGGAAGCTCCTTTAGCGTCTAAGCGCAGACTGCTCCTCGATTTCCTGCAAACCACAAGTTTCACGGGCCCTCGCGTCTGGTTGCGAGGGCCTTTTTTCTTGGGGAATCCTCTGTCGTCCGGGTCTACTCGTTGCAAACCACGGCCTTGGCCCGTATTCTAGAAGCCTCTCATGAAGATCGCGCTCGCACAGTTGAATCCGACTGTTGGCGACTTCGCCGGCAACTCCGCGAAGATCTTGGACTTCGCCCATCGCGCGCGCAATCGCGGCGCGGACCTGGTCGTGTTCTCCGAGTTGTGCCTCTGCGGTTATCTTCCCCTGGACCTCATTGAGCGTCCTCAATTTATCGCCCGAAACGAAAGGGAATTGAACTGCCTGGCCGCGAAGTTGCCTCTCCCCGCGATTATCGGGTTCGCAGGCCGTTCAAACGAATCGACTGGGAAAGCCTCCGCAAACGCCGCTGCCCTGCTTGAGGATGGCCGCATCGCCTTCGTGCAGCGCAAGATGCTCCTGCCGACCTACGACGTCTTCGATGAATCTCGCTACTTTCAACCAGCACGCCAACAAGATACCTACTCCTTTCGCTGCCAAAAGTTGGGGATCACGATCTGCGAAGATATTTGGAATGACAAAACGTTTTGGGCCAAGCAGCTCTATGAACGCGACCCCGTCACCGAGCTCGTCGGGAAGGGCGCCACGGTGCTCATCAACATTTCAGCGTCGCCCTATACGATCGACAAGCGCGCCCTGCGCACCGACATGCTCCGATCTCTGGCGCGGGCGCACGCTCGCCCCGTAGCTTATGTGAATCAAGTCGGCGGCAATGACAGCTTGGTCTTTGATGGGTGTAGCGCCGTCGTCCTGGCCGACGGTCGCGTTGCTGCGCAGGCTAAATGCTTTGATGAAGACCTCGTACTGTTCGACACGGAGACGAATACCGGCGACATAAGCCCTCAGCCCCGCGAAGAAATCGAAGTTGCCTTCCAGGCGTTGATCTGCGGGACCCGCGACTACGTCCTCAAGTCCGGCTTCCGGAAAGTCGTCGTCGGCCTGAGTGGAGGTATCGATTCCTCCGTGGTCGCAGCTATTGCGGTCGCTGCCCTGGGCAGCGAGAACGTGCTGGGGGTCTCCATGCCCGGCCCGTACTCTTCCGAAGGCAGCCGGGCCGACGCGAAGCAGCTGGCCCGCAATCTGGGGATTGAATTCCTGACCCTCCCCATCACAGACGTATTTTCAGCCTACCGGGCAGCTTTTGCGGAACCGTTCAAAGGGCTGCAGGAAGATGTTACTGAAGAAAATCTGCAAGCTAGAATTCGGGGAAATTTTCTGATGGCGTTGTCCAACAAATTTGGTTCCATGGTCCTCAGCACTGGAAATAAATCAGAGGTGGCCGTAGGCTACTGCACCCTTTATGGTGACATGGCCGGTGGCCTTGCATTACTCTCGGATGTCCCGAAGACGATGGTGTACGCTCTGGCTGAACAGATGAATCGCGAGAGGGAATTGATTCCCCGCGCGTCCATCGAAAAGCCGCCTTCGGCCGAACTTCGGCCCAATCAAAAGGACGTGGATTCCCTTCCTCCTTACGAGATCCTCGATCGCATTCTCAAGGCATATATTGAAGAAGTGAGGACGCCCGAGGAGATCGCCGACCACTATGGCTTCGATCTCACACTAACCCGCTCTATCGCAACCCGGGTGGACCGCAACGAATATAAGCGCCGCCAAGCGCCGCCCGGGTTGAAGATCACTTCCCGAGCCTTCGGGCTCGGACGCCCGTTTCCCATTGTCCAAAAATTCGCGCCTTAACAGGGGTGTCACCATGCTTCGACAAATTCTTGCTCTTGCCTGTTTGTTGCCCTGGTTCGCTTCTACCGCCGCGGCCCAGAAATCTTCCACAGATCAACGTCCGCCTTCCAAAACCCAGGTGCCGCCATCGCCACCCGTTAATACAGGTACTCTGGAACAACGCGTCGAGCAATACCTCAGAAACTATTACGCATGGGACCCGTCGTACGAGGTCAAAGTGGGCCCTGCGAAACCAACCCCCGTTCCCGAGATCCTCGAAGTCCCTGTGACTGTCACGATGGGAGGGCAAGGGGATACCGCATCGGTCTACGTAAGTAAGGACGGAAAATTTATGTTCCGCGGGGAACTCACTGACATGTCTGCCGACCCCTTCGCCGAAGCCCGGGCAAAGCTCCAACTGGGAAACTCCCCGTCGATCGGACCCGCCAATGCAAAGGTGACCCTGGTGGAATTCGCTGATTTCGAGTGCCCATCTTGCCGCGAGTTGGACCGGATCCTAAGGGAGGTACTTCCAAGCCACCCGGAAGTTCGCCTCGTCTATAAAGATTACCCGCTCACCGAAATCCACCCTTGGGCAATGACCGCGGCGATTGCCGGCCAGTGCGCCAACCAGCAAAACACTCAGGCGTTTTGGAAGCTGCACGATTCCATATTCGATGCCCAGCAGGTAATTTCGCCCTCCAACGCCTCGGACAAGATCAATGACCTTGCAAGTCATGCTGGGCTGAACCTTGACGCCTTCCGAACCTGCATCGCCAGCCCTGAGCCCACGCATGCCATAGAAGGAAGCATCGAACAGGGGCACACACTAAACGTCAACAGCACCCCAACCGTCTTTGTGAATGGGAGACGCATCGTCGGCGCTGATCGGGTCCTTCTGGATCACCTCATTGAATTTGAGCTTTCCAACTAACATAATATCGCTTATCTGACATGATTTGTCGAGACCCAGTTTCGGACGGGGCACGTGCCGATTGGCTAGGATGGGACAGACAATAGATAGCCCGGCTTCCGCGCTATGGTACAACCCGGATTTCTGGTTCGAGCAAATTCTCGGGCTGGTTCGGGCTGAGAGGTTGTAAGCTTGCTGTTGCCTGCTTGAGTTCTTAACCTGAATTCCGAAATTAGGGAGCACTGTTTTGTCCCAACTCGGTTATGTTTCAGTTAGGATAGAAGTAACGCCGTGGAAAACAAAACAGTGCATACGCAAATTACCGCGCTTTGGGGCGAGACGAAAGTGGCATTGCGCGAGACCCGGCGGGCGGTGACGCCGTTCGGCGGGCTGGTGGTGTTCTTCGAGTCTCTGCGGCGGGTGGGTTACCTCGAGGTGGTGAGCGAGCACTTGCCGTTTGCTCTGAGTTCTCCCAACACCATCGATCCCGTGCACACCTTCACCGCGTTTTTGCTTTCGGGGTTGGCGGGTGCGCGGCGGTTTGCGCACGCCAGTCTGCTGCGCGCCGACGCGGCCTTGCACCAGGTACTGGGGATGAAGCGTTTCCCACCGACGACACCATTCGTAATCTGTTCAAGCGTTTTGGCCAAGGGCAGTGCCAGCGTTTTTTCTCGGGGTTGTGGAACTGGCTACTCGCACGGCTTCCGGAATGTTCCGCCGGGTACAGCCTGGACCTGGACTCGACGGTGTTGGAAACGGTACGGCCGGCAGCAAGGCACGTTGCGCGGGCCGAATCCGCGCAAGCCCGGACGGCCCTCGCATCATCCGTTGGTGGCGGTGCTGGCCGAGGCCCACTTCCTGTTGCATGGCTGGCTGCGCAGCGGGAACTGCGGCACCGCTCGCGGGGTGGTGGAATTTCTGAAGGAAGGGTTGGCGCTGCTTCCGGAGAATCATTCTCTCCGGGGGGTGCGGGCCGATGCGGGCTTTTTTGACCAGCAATTACTTGGGTTTCTGGAGCAGCGCGGCCTGCACTACATCGTGGTCGCGCGGCTGACGCGTTGGCTCAAGCGCGAGGCCGCGCGCATCCCGCAGTGGCGTGCGCTGGACGAACCTTACGCGGTAGGTGAGTTTTCCTTGTAACTCTACGGGTGGGATCGCCCCCGCCGTTTTGTGTGATTCGTGAGCAGTTGCGTGAGGAGCGCGCCTCACTGAGAAGAAAGCTCTTCGAGGTGCCCGGCTACCCCTTCCGCGTGTTCGTCACCCATCTCGCGCTGCCGCCCGAGCTGATTTGGCGCGACTACAACCGCCGAGCTGATATGGAGAACCGCACCGCCGAACTCAAACAAGATCTGGCCGCCGACGATTTTTGACTGCACGAGTTCTGTGCGACCGAGGCGGCGTTCCGCAGCATCCTGCTGCTGTTTAATTTGCTCGGAGAATTTCAGCGCGCCAGCCGTCTGACACCGCATCGTTGGCCCGCAACGCTACGCGCACACGTGTTTCTTGGCGGCGCTTTGCTCGGGCGCGCGGGCCACCGTTTGGTCCTGCATTTGTCCACCGCCTGGGGCGGCCTGCACAAGCGCAAACCACTGCTGGAAAACATCTCATTCTACGCCAACCCAACTTCGCAGAAGTTGACCCTCCAACCCTCTCCATGAACCCAAAATCGCTCACCTCAACCCCATGAAACCGCCTGCAACTTCGGCATTCAGGCTTAATGCATGTCGCCCTGCGTGTAGGCATGTCCTTGTAGTGAAAACCAACAATTTTAAAAGGGACTCAGAGATTCGTAGGGACCGCACATGGGCCTGGCCTGCCGCGTTCTCCCGATAACATGCGCCGGGACTGATGGGGCGCCGGCCGAGAATTATTGCGCCTCGCGTGTGCGGCGGCGAGTGGCGGCCAACTTCGGGATGATGATGCAGCAGGGGGCTGGGCGTTCACCGACAGGCGGCCCGTGTGGCTCCGTGGCTCAGCGGGATTGTTTCGCGAGTTCAAGTCGCTGTGAGTCGAAGTCGTTGTGAATCGGATCACGGTGGAATGGAAGCGGGCGTTCGGTGGCGTCTGGGCCGGGGTCGGGTTGGGCGGCAAATGGGACTGGCCAACTTTCCGGACCAGACTCTGGCTGCCGGACAAAAAGCGATTCCCTGGTCGGTGATCGCGCAGGTTCTGGCACCCTTGTGTGGCCTTTCGAGTTCGCTCAAGGCTGGCGCCATTACTGCCAAACATCCCCAGAGGTTCTCATTCGCGCGCATTCCTGCATGATGCGGAATCCTTTGCGGGGAATGCAGACTCGAGGGCGCAGATTTCCGTGACACTGGGTGCGTTGCGCTCCATTTGGCGAAGACGGTCCGTCGGACTCTTCAATGGTGGGAGGCGGAGGCCGCGGCTGCGCCGAGGGCGATGCCGATGGCGAACCACTTGGCGCCTCGCCGTAGCCTCGACCAAAATGCGCCGCCGCGCGCTGCGGCGATTGCGGCGTCGCGTTCGCGAAGCAGTCCTGTGGTCTTGGCCTGCTCGTCGGCGAGATCCTTTATGAGGACGTCGCGCTGGAGCGCGCAGGCGCGGCAGTCGGCGAGGGCGTCGTACAGCGGCTTGAGGTCGGCTTGGGGGACGGAGGCGGAAGCGGGGGCGGGCTCGGTCGAGGTGGGCGCGGCCATGAGATCGGGCAGGCGGAGGGAAATGGGCAGGGGCAGCGGAGGCAGGACGGAGGAAAGCGCTTCGGCGGCCTGCTGGGGAGTTTGGATGCGGCGCTTCTCTGCTGCGATTTGTGCGAGCGCGGAAGCGAGTTGCGCGTCGCGCTGATGTTCGCGCTCGGAGGCTTGCGCGAGCAGCGCGTTTTGCGACGCGAGCGCCGCCGCCAATTGCGAGGAGGCTCGGCGCGCGGCAAGCCAGGAGTCCGCGGCGAGCGCCGCAGCGAGCAGAGCGGCGCCGGCGGCGAAGGCGTGCCAAGGGGGTTTCATGGGAAATGTGATGGGGGAGTCGGTTCGTTTTCAGTCAGCGGGACAGCAAGAGAGATGAAAGGCAATTTCAGATTTGAAATTTCAGATTTGAAATTTCAGATTTGAAATTTGAGAGCGAAGAAGAGTCCGGAACCTTGGTCGAACCAGCTCGTCTGAGGGCGGCCAAGGTGTGAGGGGGAGTCGGTTCCCTTTCAAACCATGGGACAGTAGAGGAGATGAAGGGCAATTTCAGATTTGAAATTTCAGATTTGAGGTTGGAAAGCGACGAGAGGTCAGAGCTGCTCACCGCTCTAGGGTGATTTTGCAGAATAGTTGCGCGTGCGGGCGAGGACTTCGGCCGGGTAGTTGGAGTTGGCGCCGCCGTTCCACGCAAGCAGCGCGGCGTTGGCGTCGCCGCGGGCGCGCACCAGGCGCGCGGCGAGGATGCGGCAGCCGAAGTCCACGCCCACGGCTGGATCGCAGAGTTCGGCGAGGGAATCGCCGTCGAAGCCGTGCTCGCGCGCGACCTGGCCCATCACTTGCATGAGGCCCCAGGACATGGAGCGGGCGTAGGCTTCTGTGGCCGTCAACTTCCCTGCTGTGTAGAGCGGCGCGACGTAGCGCGACAAAAACGCTGGCTCATAGCGCAGCGCCCACGGGTTCCAGGCGGACTCTTGCTCGACGACGGCGCAGACCAGGGCGGGGTCGAGGTCGTGCGCCGCGGCGATTTCGCGAGTGAGGTCGATGAGTTCGGGAGGGACGAGGGGAGACATGGCGGGAGAATTTCAAATTTGAGATTTGAGATTTGAAATTTCAGATTTGAGATTTCAGATTGCAGATTTGACATACTAAAATTGAGAGCCGAGGGGCGGGTCTGCGGGTCACGTTCTGCGAACTACCCAGTGTGCCTGCGCGAAACCTTTCTTCCCGAGCAGCTGGCGGAAACTTCGCGCGAAAGGGTTCACCGTTCACTCCGAGGCGGTCACGGCAAGCCGTTCGCCGCGAGTTTTCGCGGCATGGCACTCACTGCGAGGTGTTCATCGCAAGCCACTTGCCGCAAGGCGCTCGCTGCAAGCCTGTTCACTGCGACGCGCGCATGGCGGTCCTAGCGAGGCGTTCACGGCGTGCCATGTACAGAAAGGCGGCCATGGCAAGCTGCTCCCTGTGAGGCGCAAGCGGGCCGCAGAGTGCGGTCACTCTTTCCGGGCAGGCCCGTTCAGCTCCAGGAATTGTACGGGGGGCGGCTCTTCGAGTTCCAGGCCCAAGTGGCTGGCGATCTGCCGCAGCGCATGGTAGAGGTGCGGCAAGTGGTTGAGGGCCATGTCGCGGACAAAGGCGCGGCGGATTTCGTCGTCGCGCGTGCGGCGAGCTGCGGGCGACCACGCGGGTTACCCGTTCATGCCGAAGGACAGGCCGCCGGGTCCGAAGCCGAGGCGGAAGCCGGTGCTGGCGGCGTTGCGCGCGCTGGCGTCGAGGAGTTGCGCGGGGATGCCGAGGGCGCGGCCGAGCAAGGACGTGTCTGTGCCATACAGCCCGGAGAGGCCGGCTAGCGCGGAGAGCGTGTCCGAGCGGGCGGCGTTGCCGAAGCCGAGCTGGTTCTGCTGCGCCAGGTTGGCCTGCTGCTGGCTCAGTGTGCGCGCGAGCGAGTCGAGCAGCTCGCCGTAGCCGGCGGAGTTGCGCGTGCGCGCGGCGCGGTTGGCGGCGTTCTGCGCGAGCGCGTTGAACGCCGAAGACAGCGCCGACTGCGACAAGTTGGTGATCGCCGACTGTTGCGCGCCGGAGAAGCCGGGATTCGCGAGCAGGTTCTGGAAGCCCACGGCAGCGCGCGAGCCGAGCGCCTCGCTCGAACCATACATTTCCTGGTTCATGGCGTTCTGTTGCGCGAGCTGTTGGTCAATCATCTGCTGGGTCTGCGCTTGTGCGCCGCGTCCCATGGGACACCTCCAAGTAGTCTCAGTGCCTCTGCGTCTCGGTGGCAATACGTTGCTAGGGCAGGCGGAGCGAAAAGCAGGGCCACGGATCGCGCCTCCAGCCGAGGCGCTCGAGGCGCCGGCCGAACGCGCGTGCAATCCGCGGCGGGAGAAACGCTTGCACGTCGTCGAGCCCGCGCGCGGCGGCAGCGTGGCGCGGCCTCGTGCAGGGCGAGGAAATTTTGCCAGCGGCGCCGCGGCGTGCCCGCAGAGGAGTCGTGCAGCAAGTAGGTTTCGGCGGTCAGGCGCACGAGAATCGCCATCGTCAGCTCGGCGTGAGCGCTGCCTGTGAGTGGTTCTGCGTTCGTCGCGAGCGGGGAATTCGCATCCGCCTCTTCCCTTCCCTCAGCGGCCACTTCCCTGCTGTCTTCCAGCACCAGTTTCGACACAAACAGCGGACTTTCGAGGTCGGGCAGCGGATAGGCAAAGCCTTGCGCGGCGTGCAGGCGTCGCAGCCCTTCAAAATCCGCCGACGTGTATTCGCGGATGCGCATGAGGTAGCAAACGCTTCTTTGTAGTGCAGGGCTTCAGCCGTGCCGTTCGGGGCGAGAAAATTAGAGCGGCTTCAGCCGCTGGCCTGACGGGCTGGGAGTTCCCGCACTGGCTATTTATGATTGTTGCCGCGGACAATCGCGCTGCACAGGCTGAAGAGTGTGTGTGACAACTCACTGTCGAGAGTGCCAGCGGCTAAACAGTTTGCGGAAAAAGTCCATTTGAGACGCGCTTTTGTAGCACAGGCACTCTTGCCTGTGCTCTGTTTTCTGCTACTTAGCAATCGGCGCACAGCCAAGAGAGGTTGTGCTACAGACTTTTTCCGCAAACTGTAAAGCCGCTTTGATTTTCCAGCGTTTAACGGCACGGCAGAAGCCGTGCCCTACAAGGCCCGGTGTTCGCATACCAAACCCGCACAGGCTGAAGCCTGTGCCACCCCAGAAACCTGTGCCACTACGTAAGCACTTGGCACTACCGAAGGATCAGCGGGCCGGAAGCGCTCTCGACGAGGCGGCCGAAGCCGGAGCCGCCAGCGGAGCCTGCCGCGGTGCCGCTGCCCTGGGACGCCTGCCACTGCGGGCCCGCCGCGGTGCCTCCGCCGGAAACGGCCGCGGGCGGCGTGCCGAATGTCACCGGCGCGGACGGGTCCGAGCCGAGATATTGCGAGTACGCACGCCAGTAGAGCGTCTGATTGCCAAGTGCCACGCGCAGATTGCGCGAGCTGCCCAGGAAATAGACGCGCGGCGCGCCGAACGCGGGCGTCGTGTCGGACTCCGCGAAGTAGAAAATGCCGCGGTGCACCGCCGAGTTGTCGGTGATGGCGAGGTCGAAGATGCCGTCGGCTCCCTTGACGCTTACGCTGCCGATGCGCGCCGGCGACGCGATTGAGCCCGCAGGGTCCACGCCCGTGGCGCGGCCGAGCGAGTTCATCGCGTTGACGAGCTGCGTCAGCGCCTCGTACACGTAGGGCGACTCGCCCTTGATCTGCGCGAGCTGGGCAATCTTCAGCATGGGCTATGACGGAGGAAAAAGCATTCACCACAGCGCGGCGGAGCCGCAACCAAACTTGTACATACCATACACCGGCGGGCATTGTCACCGAGGGCAACATTTCTGCGCGGCTTGCAACGAATTTGAGGATTAGTAGTACAGAGGGCACAGAGAAAACCTTTAGGCGTCGTCCGTACAACTTACATCCCCTGTAAGCTATATTATAGTAAGTTAATAACCGACTTCGTGAACTCTGATGTCATGACACACGCGCCCCCTGGGGCGAGAGCTGTTACTCTCGCCCACAGTCGTTTGGCTTCGGCTTGGACAGGAGGCGCAGATGACAGTGTACATCGGAGTCGATTTGCATGTCCGCACCCAAACCGTCTG
>WNFB01008976.1_pt1 | contig 11804 bp, 8 predicted proteins | sample 5400501 | NCBI WGS metagenome assembly WNFB01 (sample SAMN13153341, study PRJNA577476) | soil metagenome | isolation source: 200 cm saprolite under Douglas fir tree site 2 hole 1 | place: USA:California | collected 2015-04-18 | reverse complement strand
GCTGACGGCTATGGAGCCGAAGGAGGAAGCCCGCCAAGCCATCACGCAGGCTCGTCCGTCACTGCTTGCCCTGAGTCGAAGCATCCATGCGCAGCCTGAGCTGGGATTCCAGGAACGCAAAGCATGCGCTCAGATCACCGATTTGCTCGAGAGCAGGGGGCTTCCCGTCCAGCGTCAGGTCGGCGGCTTGGAGACGGCCTTTGCCGCGCGAATCGGGAACGGCCCGCTCCGGGTCGTGATTTGCGCCGAGTACGACGCGCTACCGGGTGTCGGGCACGCGTGCGGCCACAACCTGATCGCCGCGATGGCGGTCGGGGCCGGCCTCGGCCTCGCCAAGGTAGTCGACGACCTCGGGTTGACAGTGACGATCCTGGGGACGCCCGCCGAAGAGAACGGAGGCGGAAAAGTCCTGCTCCTGCGTGCCGGCGCCCTTGCAAACACCCACGCCGCGATGATGGTGCATCCCGGACCGGTGGACGTGCTCACACCGCCAATCATTGCGTTGTCCTGGTTCGATGTCGCGTACACCGGAAAGGAGGCGCACGCCTCGGCCTTCCCGGAACTGGGGGTGAATGCCGCCGATGCCCTGACGGTGGCGCAAACCTCGATCGGCCTGCTTCGGCAACACTTGCGGCCAACCGACCGCGTGCATGGCATCACCATCAAGGGCGGCGATGCCCCCAACATCATCCCCGCCCACACGGAGGCGACCTATATGGTCCGAGCGCAAACCATTGGCGATCTCCAGGGTCTTCAAAAAAAGGTCGAGCGCTGCTTCGAGGCAGGAGCGGTTGCGACGGGGGCAACGGTCGAGATCCGACCGCGGCAGGATGCCTACGCGAACATGCTCCATGACGCGGATATGGCCGAGGCGTACCGACGCAATGCGGAGTCGCTGGGCCGAATCTTCCCCGATGATGGACGGGCCAAGGCTGCAGCGTCCACCGACATGGGCAACGTTTCCCAAGTGATCCCGAGCATTCACCCGATCATCGGCATCGACTCGTATCCGGTGGTGAACCATCAGCCCGAGTTTGCCGCTGCCTGTGTCACCCCGAGGGCGGACCAGGCATTGATCGACGGGTCGGTCGCGATGGCCTGGACGGTCATTGATCTCGCCACCCACGAACGGCTGCGTCAGCGCCTGATAAAATCCGCCGCCCGTAAAGCGGCGGCGGTCTCCTAGCGGGGTCTTGACCACGCTGGATCACCTCGTCTACGGCGTTGCGTCGCTTGAGGCCGGTGCAGGCTCGCTCGCCGGATCGTTCGGCATTCGAGCGACTGCAGGCGGCAAGCACCTAGGGCGAGGAACCCACAACGCGTTGATCTCCTTGGGTGATGTGTCGTACCTCGAGCTGATCGCTCCGGATCCCGAACAGGAACTGCCGGCGCTCGGCCTACCGTTCGGTCTCGAACGGCTCGGCGAGCCCCGGCTGGTCGGGTGGGCTTTCGGGACCGAGCACATCGATGAGCTTGTGGAACGGGCGCGTGCCCGCCGCTACGATCCCGGCGCGATCGAATCGATGGAACGCGTTCGGCCGGATGGGATCAGGCTTAGGTGGCGCCCGACGCGCCCGCCGTCGCGGCAAAAAGCGCGAGGGCTGGTCAAATCGCCACTTGACTCCGCACAATACCTGTCGTGGACTAGGCGCCGGGTGATAGAGCGTATGAGTTGGTCAAGGGGTTTCGGGCCCCGCAGTTTGTTCGTCCCGGCGCCCGGCTGCGGGTCTCCGTCCGTCTTGCCATCGGGCCGCTTTCGGCGGAAGACTTGGCGCTGGTACAGGCATCGATGCCGACCGCCCGCACCGCATCCTCCGTGGGGCTGGCCGGACCAGGCGTACTCGTGGAAACGGGACCACCCTCATGGAAACAATGCGCACCCCGGGTCCCAGCTGAATCAGAGCATACTCGTGGCGAGCGGGCCAGGCTGGAATGATGCTGCCTCGCGAACTGATGAGGGATCTGAAGAAGGCCGAGCCGCCATGACGCAAGGCGCATTCGACGAGGTCTCGGTGACGGAGTTGCGCCGCCGCGGCAGCTACAAGTGGCGCGCCTTTCCGGACGACATCCTGCCTGCATTCGTCGCCGAGATGGACTTCCCGCTCGCCCCGCCGGTTGCTGCCGCCATCGTGGATGCCGTCGCGCTAGGTGACGCCGGCTACGCGTGGCCCATCCAGGAGCTCGGCGAAGCGGTGTCCGGCTTCCTGCAGGCGCGATTTCAATGGACCGTGGAGCCGACGGATGTCACCCTCCTCCCGGACGTCATGGTTGGCATCACCGAGGTCCTCAGGCTCGCGGTCAATCCGTCAGGCGGAGTGGTGATCAACACGCCGGTGTACCCGCCGTTTTTCAACCACATCGTCGAGGCCGGTTGCAAGGTCGTGGAGGCGCCGCTGGCGGACAGCCCCCACGGCTATGAGCTGGACTTCGCCACCCTCGAGCGGGCTTTCACCTCCGGAGGGGGGGTCTACCTCCTCTGCAATCCTCACAATCCGACCGGGCGTGTCTTCTCGCGTTCCGAGCTTGAGCGTATCGCCGAGCTCGCCGAGCTGCATGACGTCCTAGTACTCTCTGACGAGATCCACGCGCCCCTTGCACTCCAGGGCGCCGTTCATACGCCCTTCCTGTCGTTGGGCGAATACGCTGCTGAGAGGGCGGTTGCATTCATCTCCGCCTCGAAGGCGTGGAACATCCCTGGGCTCAAATGCGCGCAGGTCGTGGCCACGTCCGACGCCACGCGGGCGCTGGTCGGGCGGCTGCCGGAAGGCATGGGGTTTCGGGCCGGCAATCTCGGCGTCATCGCTAGCATTGCGGCCTATCGCGACGGGAGTCCTTGGCTCGACGAGCTGCTCGCAGTGCTCGACCGCAACCGGCGATTGTTGGGCGACCTGCTTGCGGAGCACCTGCCCGCTGTGCGCTACGCGCCGCCACAGGGAACCTACCTCGCTTGGCTCGACTGTAGAGGCCTTGGGCTCGAGGATGAGCCGGTGGATGTTTTCCGAGAGCGTGGTCGAGTGGCGCTGGGACCGGGGCCGAAGTTCGGCGCCCACGGGACTGGACACGTGCGCGTCACGATGGGGACATCGGCCGGAATCCTCCGCACTATCGTCGAGCGAATGCGCTCGGCTGTTGCGAAAGCGGGCGCCTGACGGCCGTTTCCGACTGCGGACCTGCTCGCTGATAGGCGGCCGGGCAACCGCGATCCAGAGCCCGGCGCACTGATGCTGCGAATACCTCATTCAAGTCGGATAAAAGTGTTGCCAACTCTGACCAACTGGCCCAGCCAGCGCCTTCATTGAGATGCCGCAAGCAGGCTCCTGGACTAACCAGCCATAGCACGACGCAGTGGTCCGGTCGTACGGGGGCCGTAACTGAGCGTCGTCAAACTTGACATCAGGGCCACAGGTGGTATTCTGACTCTCAGCTCAGCGCGCCATATTTCACTGACAGTGCAGCTAGGAGGGAGGGTGACTTCGGGCCATCGCTTGGTTCGCGTGAGTCGTATCGGCGGGCGAGCGGTGTGAGGCGAAGTGACCCTGGGAGCTGGCAGGCAGAAACGGACGTGGGAACCCCTCCAGCGAAATGAGGCCAAGTCCACAACCGGAAACGTGCGGTGAGGCAATTCTAGGACGAGCCGTGCATGTAGTTGGAGGTTCGCTAGCCGCGGATGAGGTCAGTGTCGGGGAGGTGATGTGGAAAGGAAACTACTCGATGTTCAACCGAAGTCACCATGATGGGGGGTCCAAGGCTAGGGGGACCAAGGAGGGAGGTTCATGTCGAAACGTATGAAACGATTCGCCGCTCTGGCCGTGTTCGTGCTGCCGCTTGCGGCGCTGACCGCTATCCCGGGAGCAGCCGTTAACAGTACGGGGGCGTTCGAGCTCGACGGCAACGCGTCGTCAAGCACCACGAATGCGGGGCCCCCCGACGACTGGGATCGGGTCTGCCACCAGATCATCGGTTCTGACTGTTCGACAACTTTCAACACCAACGGCGCGACCGCGGTGGCGTTCGGCAGCCAAACCGTCGCCACCGGCACCGCCTTCACCGGCGGCGGCTCCAAGGACCCAATCGACATCTCGAGCTGGGCCTGGACTACTGGGATCGGCGGCCTGCCGGGCAAGGACGCCCTCCTGAACGGCTTCGCCGCCAGGTACAGCCTGCCCGCGAACGGCAGCACCTGTCCGTCGAACACTTCGACCTGCAACGTCGTGTTTTTCGGCATGGACCGATTTGACAACAGCGGTGACGCACAGAACGGGTTCTGGTTCTTCCAGAACAAGATCACGACGCTCGGCACCGGCACGTCAGGCTCCGGCTCTCCCTTCATGGGCGTCCATAAGAACGGCGACGTCCTGGTGGTCAGCGACTTCAGCATCGGAGGCGTGACGTCAACGATCAGCGTCTACGTGTGGAATACCACCTGCACGGCCACCAACAAACCACCGCTCATGAACTGCGCTGACAGCAACCTGCAGCTGCTGCAGACCTCCACCGCTGCCAACTGCGCGACATCCGCGGCAAACGCGGCCTTCTGCGGGATCGTCAACCCAGCGAACGGCACGACGGCGCCCTGGTCGTTCACGGACAAGTCCGGAAACACCAGCTTCCAGGCAGGCGAGTTCTATGAGGGCGGCATCAACCTCTCAGCGTTTCCCGCGCTCGCGAACGAGTGTTTCGCGAGCACGCTCGCCGAGAGCCGCTCGTCGACCTCGACAAGCGCGACGCTGAAGAGCTTCGTCCTGGAGAACTTCGGCGCCTGCGGCTCAAAGACCGTGACGACTCCGAGCCAAAGCGGGGCTAAGCAGATCCCGACAACAGCTGCGGTCTCACCTTCCTCGCTGAGTGAGACCGACTCCGCAACTATCACGGTCACCGGAATTTCAAGCTTTGGTGGAACGGTCCAGTTCTCGCTTTGCTTCAACCCCGCAACCAACTGTGTAAGCGGCGGCAGCCCGATCGGGTCTCCGGTAGGGGTTAGCGGCAGCAATGGCACGGCGACGGTCACGTCACCAATTGCCATTGTCACAAGTGTCGGCACCTACTGTTGGCGCGCGGACTACTCCGGAGACTCACAGGTAGGGGTGCCCCCTTCCAGCGATCCAGCAGCGGGTTCCACCAGCCTAAGTGAGTGCTTTAGCGTGACCCCGGTTACGCCAAGTTTGGGAACCGCGGCAGGCGCGAGCTCAGTGCTTCTCGGGCAGCCGGTCACTGACACGGCGAGCCTTTCGGGGACTGCAAACCAGCCGGGGACTCCAGTCATCAATCCAACCACCGCAGGCGCTCTTGCGGGCGGAACGATCACCTTCACACTCCTCGGCCCGAATGACTGCAGCACGGTCGCCTTCACTTCGAGTCCGTTCGCGGTGAGCGGCGATGGCACCTATGGCCCTGCCAGCTTTGTCCCGACTGCGGTCGGAACGTATCACTGGGAAGCGAGCTACAGTGGCAACCCGCCGAACACCCTCGCAACCAGCCACAACACCAGCTGCAACGACACCGGCGAGGACGTAATCGTCCGGCAGTTGGGGACCTCGACGGTGACTACTCCAGTCGATGGAAGCGGAGCCACAGTAACCAGCGTGGTGTTCGGTTCAATGGTCGGCGACCACGCCGTCGTGACTGGCGACTCCGCTGACGGCACCCCGACGGGTACTGTCAACTTCTTTGTGTGCGACCCGACTCAGGTGACGGGCTTGGCGGGTTCAGAGGTCTGCGCGACTGGCGGCACGGCCCTGGGCTCGGTTAATGCAACCGCGATCACGGGCTCCAGCCCGCCCAAATCCGAAGCCTTTAGTGCGTTGGTCACGACCAACAAGACCGGCGAATGGTGCTTCCGCGCCCAATACGTGCCCAACACAACCTTCTACACCGGTTCAAGCGACGCCACGCACGGCGAGTGCTTCCTGGTGACCGACACCACGACGGGCTTCTCGAATCAGACCTGGCGGCCGCAGGACTCCGCAACGGTCAGTTCTGTACACGGTGCGCCGCTGACCGGGACTCTGACGTTGCAGCTGTACTCGGATGGTACCTGTGGCACCACCGGGGGCTCAGCGGTCAGCGGTCAGCTCTACACGTCCACCGGGAACGGAACTTCGTCTTCGATTAGTGTTTCGAGCAACAACCAGACGACGTTCAACGTTACTGGCCCGAGTACGTCGGTCTCATGGCTGGTGACATTCAGCAGCTCCGACGTAAACGTCTCGGGTTTCACAAGGTGCGAATCGTCGACCGTCACGATTAGTAACTGAGGCCACGGCGCGAGTGGGCTCGCACAGCGCGAGCACTCTCTAAGAGAGGCCCCGGCGCAAACCGGGGCCTCTCCCATTTCAGGTGATCCCTACGCGTACACCTGGATGTTCATCGTGGTGAGCGTGACCGTTTTCTTGCCGCTGAAGTAGTAGAGCGCTGCGGTGCAGTTGGCAGCCCCGCCGGTCCAGGAGGGCGACGACAGGGTGAAGATCTTGCTCCATGGCCACGGGTAACTCGGGTAGAAGCCGGCCACCGCCCCGTACACCAGGGATCCGTTCTGGTAGCAGTTGAGGCTGACGTTGGGCTCCGCGGTCGCGGTGCTCGAGACGTTGAACGTCACCTGTTGGCCCCAGTGCGGGAGACCATCCGCTGAGTTGAGCAGGACGAGGCTCAGGCTTGAGTTGGTGTTTTGGGGGTGGCCGCTACCCCCTGCACTCACCGCAACAGCGGCAAGGATGCTGACGCTGAAGAGCGCCGCCGCGGCGAGCAAGCCGACGATTCCCAGCCGCAGGGCCGACCTATAGCTGACTGACCTCATTGCTACCTCCAAGATGTAGATAGCCACACTCCTAGCTGGCGGGTTGCCGCAGGAGTACAGCGGAAATGATCAGGAGCGGGTCCGAGTTGATCTTGACGGCGTCAGAGGGACCGTAACATCAACCTCCAAGAGCTAAAACGCGCAACCTTCGATGCGCATACGGCCAAGTTCAACGGAAACGGTCTTGGCCGAGAAGTCCCTCTGTGGATGCGAAGGAAACTATAGGTGCTGGCCGCAGGGGTCCAGCGTGGAGCTTCGATCCAGGCGTATCAGAACGGTTGTCGAAGGCCTAGCTGGCGCTCGCGTCGTCACACGACTAAAACGCATCGAGGGCGGCACCGGCCGCCCTCAGATTTGCGACGTCCTTCTAAGACGCCCGTCGATCCGTCCACGGTTAGGAGTACACCTGGAAGCTCATGGTCGTGAGCGTGATGGTCTTCTTGCCGCTGAAGTAATAGAGGCTGGCGGTGCAGTTAGCCCCCCCGCTCTTCCAGGAAGGCGACGAGAGGGTGAAGATCTGAGTCCATGGCCAGGGGTAGCTCGGGTAGAAGCCGGCCACCGCCCCATACACGAGGCTCCCGTTCTGATAGCAGTTGAGGCTGACGTTGGGCTGCGTGGTCGCCGTGGTCGAGACGTTGAACGTCACCTGCTGGCCCCAATGCGGGAGGCCGTCCGTGGAGTTGAGCAGGACGAGGCTCAGGCTGGAGTTGGCGTTTTGGGTATGTCCATTACTCCCTCCACTCGCCTTATGCGCCGCCAAGAGCATTGCGGGCGAAGCCGCCGAAGCTGTCGCCAGAAATATGCCTAGCGTGATTACCGCCAAAAATATGCGCTTCACGTTTCACTCCTTAGGAGGCGCAGCTATGTCCTCCCCCGAGAGGTCAGTCTGGTAGGCAAGCACAACGGCCATCACGAAGAACTCATCACAAGGCCGGTTCGAGCTGTAACGGAATTCGCAAGGTAACAGACCGGCTACCCTGTTGGCCCAGTCATCGCCTCAAGCGACGCCACCCAAGCGCCAACACAGCCTCGGGGTACATCACGTAGCAACTGTAGCGTTGATGCTACAATCGCGAGAGGGCCAGCTCCTCCCCGGAGGGCAGGGATTCTCACAGACTGGCCACATCGGCAAGAAGGCGCGAGCATGGCGCAGAACAAGAAGAAGCCGAACAAGAGGAACAAGGTGACGGCGAGCCCAACTGCGGAGGGCGATCCTGAGCTCGTGCAGTACGTGTACGGGAAGCGAGCGCAGGGCTGGACGTTTGCTCTGATCTGCCGCGAGGGGAGGGCGGCGGGCGAAGAGCGCATCCCCTATGAAATGGTGCAGCGGATCGGCAAGGAGTACGACGCAAAGTACGGGAAGCCAAAGCGGATCATGCGAACTCTGACCGGCGAAAGCCGTGGTACCGGCGCGACAATTATCCCGGCGCGCGACCTCCGAAACGACAGTGCTCGCATCCTACGTCAAGTCGAGGCAGGACGAAGATTCTTGATTACGGTCTCCGGGCGTGAGGTCGCTGAACTGGCCCCGGTGGCATCGAAGTCAGTATTCGTGCCCCGTTCGGTCATCGAAAGCATCATTCGTGAGGCGCCAGTAGACCGTGACTTTGCGGGCGACATCGAGGCTGCTCTCGGCCAGCGGGTGGACGCGCTCTGAGAGGCCTACTCGATACGTCCGTCTTTATCGCCATCGAGGCTGGCCGTATGGTCGCCAGCCTGCCTGACGAGTCGGCTATCTCAGCCGTCACGTTGGCGGAGTTGCACCTGGGTGTGCTGCTGGCCAAGGACGGCCCAACGCGGGCCCTTCGGCTTCGAACGGTGAGCCGGGTTGAGCGTGATCTCGAGGCGATCCCGGTCGATGCCGAGGTCGCTCGAGTCTTTGCCTCGATCGTGGCAGAAGCCCGGGCTGGTGGCCGTCGCCCGAAGGTGATGGATGTTTGGATTGCCGCAACCGGTGTCCGCTATGGACTGGTTGTCTTTACTCAGGATGCCGACTTCGACGACATCCCGCAGGTTCAAGCCCGCAGGATTTAAGTACCAGGCGCTGTACCAAGAGCGCCAAAACCTGACCAGTTGGCCCAGCCATCGCCTTCATTGAGATGGCATGCCGTAAACAGCCTCACGGGACCAACCAGCTCCTCGATGTCCGTATTGGACCGCTTTCGGCGGTTATGGGGTTACGACCGCTTCCCATCCGTCGAACTTGTCCCGGAGCTCCCTGGCGATCGTCTCCATAGCCCGACGCAGTGAGGCGATATTTTCGGCGCTGGAACCAACTGACTCCTGGCAATGACCAGCTAAACCAGCTGCCCTTCGACGGCCGCTCTATGGTGTAGCCAGCCTGAACCAACTGGGGAGGGCCCCCTCTCAGCATCCCTCTCGTGCTGGAAAAACACACTCCAGGCCGAGGGGAGGCGGCTCGGCCGCCTTCCCTCCACTGTGGCTACGTGTGGACGAAGACGGTGTTGCCGCCGTCTTGCTTCGTGAACTGTCCTCCTGTGCCGAGGATCACCGTGATGCCCTCCTCCTTGCTGGGAGGCGGTGAGCCAAGCACGCAGAAGATCGTCAACACGCCGGTTGCACCATTGCTCAGGCTGATGTTCAGCTTGGTCTCGCCCCCGAACAGAAAGGACGGCAAGGGCGGAGCCGCCGGGCCGTAGCTGACGAAGCCCGGAACGCCCGTCGCCGTCCACGTCCCGCTCCCGCCACTACTCAGGCTGTAGGTTCCGCCGCCACTCGCTGTGTTGTCAGGCCCCGCGGTTAGAGTGCCTTGCCCTTTCATGGTGATCGTGCTGCCGTCGGGTGCTATTGCCGTATCGGACGGGTTGTCGCGCCCACGACCCAGATGTAGGTGTCGTGATTGCCATTGGCGTCGCCCGCCTACTGAAGTCTGGCCCAACATAAGCCCGATGATCGCCGCCTTCGTTTTCATATTCCCTTCCGTAGCTTCGCCGTCGAAGCCCGTATCGAGACCGGACGGGTTAGTAAACGAACCCGTCCAATAGGCATCCCTCCCGAGTGGTCTGACGATGAACCCCCTGTCGAGGCCCGGACCGGAGTCTCCTCCGAGCCAGGCCAAGAGAGGCTAGCACGGTAATACAGCGAATTTGGCCTGTTGTCAATGCCGGCCAAAATGCAACTCCTTGTGGCACGTGGGCGAGATCCGGACGCGATGGGCAAGGGGCCGCCTGGGGGTAACGCTGGTGCCTTTGGGAGGCCCGCCAGGTGCCCTGGAATAGCGGGCGGCGAGCTGTTCCCAGCGCTCGTCTATTTGCTTTCCAGCCTAGGACGAACGAACCGATTCGATCAGCCAGTGCCGGTGCAGTCGGCCCATCCAGAAGGCTCGCGTCTTGGCGACCTGGGTCAGCGCAGTTGCCGACTCTGACCAGTTTGGCCCAGCTCCTACCGGTCGCCTCCAGATCACGGTTCGACGCCAAGGCACGTCGCCGGGTAGGCGAGGGTGGGCGTTGCAAAGCGTGGCGCCGCATTGACTCTGCGGGGTCTCCAGCAGGCAACCCGCGCGCCGTGTGAATTGGATCGACTTTTGCCCCTACAGCTCTTGCTCGGGCTCCTGAATTCGTGGGAGTTCGTCACCTCATGGAAGCCGGCCAGTGACAACGCAGAATGAGTGGACTGCCGGCGTTATCGATAAGTGAACCAAACCATGGGCGGCTCGCCGGATACGGCAGCAAGGTGTCATATCCGGACACGAACGTGCAGCCGACCGCCACCATCCCGTCGCGGGAGGCGCGCGCCAGGACCCGGGTACAGGACAGGGTCTGGGTGCTGATCAGGCGGGGCGGGATCACTCGGTAGTCGAAGTGGTCCTGGGCGAACTGGAAATGGACGACCCCGTCACCGGCAGCGCCGTCGTTGCGACTGATGGCCTCCACCCGGCAGCGCCCATCGATGTTGCAGAAGTCAGGGAACCAGGCACGCATCACGCGGAAGCTGGGACCGAACGGATGCGACGCCAGCCACGACGCGCCAGCTCCCAGCAGCACGACTACGAGGAATAGCGCCGGCCAGTGGCGCGTCAGCGCGAAACCATTTTCCCGGGTGCCGCGTTGCGCGGGCATGGGTCCTGCCGAGCGAAGGGCGATGTTCGAGCTGTAGTTGGAGTTGCACACCCGAGCCGTCGGCGGACGGCCGAACATCACCGAGGACGAACTGTTTGACGTCCGCCTCCCCCTCGAGCGCCACGCCAGTGACCTCAGGAGCCTTGTCCAATGCCAGATAAGCTGGAGTTGCGCGACGTGCTGTCGCTCTTGTCCCGCAGCGCGAAAGCCGTCAGCCAGGTGGGGCTGGCTGACGCTGAAGAGTCGTAGGCGCAAAAGTCCGTCCGGTTCGGTGACCCCTCTATGGGGGAGACGGGCGTTGCAAGCGTGGTGTCACCTTGACTCTGCGTGATCGCCAGTAGGCAACGAGCGCGCCATGTGGCCCAGGGTAGCGAAGGATTGAGGTGCTCGAGCGCTCCGTGCGCCATAAGCAGCTGCATCGGGTGCACGAGTGCGTATTTGCCGTCCTGGCGCTCGATAGCGAACCGGTTGACCCGCGACTTTGAGGAGCGTACCTGCGGCGCTCTTTATTAGAGGACGTCCAGGGCAACCTTATGGAGGCCGTCGGCACCATTCGGCAGGGTCGATGCCGGAACCGCCGTCTGAACCGCACCGGCGCCGTCCCGCGCCTGGACCCTGATGCTGTAGCGGCCGGTCGGCAGCTGGGTGTCGAGATGCCAGAATCGCCAGGAGTAGGCAGAGAACTCGGGCTCGAGCTCCGCATCATGCCAACCCGACTGATCCCAGCTCACCTGTACTGCGCCGATCCGGCGAACCCCGGCAAAGGCGATTCCCGAGATCCGCACCGTACCGGCGGACACCACGGAGCCATCCAGTGGGGAGTCGATGCGCGACATGGTCTTCACGATTGCCTTCTCATCCCAGCCGACCTGCTCCCAGTAGCCCCGCTTATCCTGGGCAGAAAGCTTAAGCCGCGTTACCCACTTGGGCTG
>WNFB01008532.1_pt1 | contig 11805 bp, 13 predicted proteins | sample 5400501 | NCBI WGS metagenome assembly WNFB01 (sample SAMN13153341, study PRJNA577476) | soil metagenome | isolation source: 200 cm saprolite under Douglas fir tree site 2 hole 1 | place: USA:California | collected 2015-04-18 | reverse complement strand
ACACTGAGGTCCAGCATCTCTCTAACCGTCGTGATCCCCAGCACCACACCGCGGTTGGGCAAGGTCAACCCGAAGCTCACTTTCTTGGCCATATAGTTTCCCTCCTTTCGTGACGGTGGCAACGATACCACGGGTTCCGGGGGGGCAGCAAGGAAAAAACGGCGCTTCTCTTGCGAAAAAGACGAGAACAAGGGTAAAAGAGGGGGTAGTGTTTTAGATCTGGATACATAGTAATAAATAAACAAGCCGAATTCGTATCGATTGACAAACAAGCCAATGACAATGTCGTGCATTGCCGCGGATTTGGAAAAGCAGATGGTCTTGCGTGCAAGACGCTTGATGCGGGTGCGCAACGGCAGATGCTGCCGTTCAATTTTCTGCGTCTTCCGTTTGCCAGGGACAGGGGTTTCAGGGGCCAGATGACGTGCATACGCACCCCAATGATCGGTAAAGAATCGCGGGATCCCCAAGGGCTCCAGCAGGGCTTGTAACTGCAGAAACACCTCATCTTGGCGTTGGCCAAAGCCAGACGCCAAGACCGCGCCTGTCCGGTGCTCGATGGCGTGCCACCGCCATCGGTGCTCCTGCTTCTCACCAACCAAGCTCCCCATTTCATCGACTTCTGCGTCGTCAACCCGGTCGAGGCTGACTGCTACGTCGCTGGAGTGTAACGTTTTCACGAGTGGGGGATTGACGGGTGTGAGCGCAGCCCCTTTTTTTTTCAACTCATGAATCACGGTCGTGGGGCTGTTCTGTAACACCCGCGCCGTGTCGCGGACACTGCTGCCCTTGAACTCTGCCGCTCGCAGCCTGACATTGTCTCAGGTTGAGTGCAAGCTATTGAGGCTGAACGTGCCCGCCTGGGCTACTTCCTCGATCGTGACTTTTAGGGGTGCTGGCCGCCTGTGACTAGTACTCCATATACTACGGAACACGTCTGGCTATTCAGGAGGTACAATGACAGCTCAATACATGACGCTCCAAGTAAGTGGAGAATCAGAAAGAGTAATTAAGGTAAACGGAAGAACAGACCAGGCATATGTTACGGGCAAATCACTCAAAGAAGCCTTAGAAGAACTCGTAAAGCGCGGCTGGCAGGTAGAACATATGACGACTGTGGCGGCGGCTGACCCGTAAAATTTTCTTATTTTCATTATCCTCAAGAATAAGAGTCAGTCTCCACAGCCCTAAAAACAAAATGCCCGCGTTGTCTTTCCGACAAACGCAGGCGCAGTAACGAACACCGAACCGCGGCTCATATCCGTCTCAACCCTTCAAGCACCCAATTTGTTATATTCCTCAGGAATTCCTCGCGCCTCTCAAGCCGACGCTCGAGCTTTGCCACCAGGGCACTGACCAGGGCGTCAACGTGCCCGCGCAGCTCCTCGCCAGGATCCACCGCGGCCGAGGCGGGTATGAGCGAAAGTCTTGACTTCTACCGCGCTAGGGGAGTAGGGCGGTATTATAGGAATTCTTACACCCACAAAAAAGGAGGGACGTATGGCGACCAGAGATTTTGAGGTGCAACAACTGCTCAAGGCTTACCGTAAAGGGTTAATCTCGGATGAGCTCTTTGCAGCGCAGATGAAGGAGCTGGGCGCGGCCAAGGATGGCTTGGATGTTGCAAATGTGTTGGCGCATCGGGGCGACGCCTCCAAGGTGTCCGCCCAGATGCTGCAAAAGACTGCCCAGAGTCAGACGATGGTGTTCACCATTCCGGCGGGGTTTAGCAACGATCACGAGAACACCCACAAAGGGGATCAGATTATCTATGTCATTGATGGCTGTGCGGTCGCGCGGGTCTCAGGCAAGGAGCAAGAGATTAAGGCGGGCGATATTTTGATGATCCCGGCCGGGTCTCCGCATACACTGCGCACGGGCAGCGATCCGCTCTTTGGCGTCACGATCTTTGCGCCTCCGGACGCATAGGAAAGACGTAAGCAGCTTGGTTTACAAGGAGAGGTGGAGACAAGCTTTGCCTCTCTTGTTGGAGGGGCTTTTCAAACGCCTGCCGCGTGGGTCACTGCTCTCTCGGTGGTGCGTCAGGTGCTCAGGGGAGTGAGGGTCCCTACATCTCCTTGACGACCTTCTCTACTTCACTCCACTCGACGCTAGGGGTCAGTCGCCGCTTGGCGACGAGCCCCTGGCTGACGATTTTGGCAAACGTGTTGAACGTGAGGGAGTGGTCCTGGATGTCGAGCACGAGGATGACTTTGGGTTCTTCATTCGAGGCCCACGGCCCCGCTTTCAAGGTCACCCCTTGGGGGAGCCTTCACGGGGGAGGTACGGGCAGGCCTGCCGCCGGAAAGCAGACTAGAGCAGGTAGAGGAGAGCCGTCCGGAAGAGAGGCCGACCTCGTGGCGCCAGGAATAGGCCGGGGCCGCTTGAGAGTAGTGGCACCCGAGGAGGTATGACAGCCGGGCCAACCCCTCTGGCTGGTGGTCGCATCACGCTTTGCCAGCGCGCCGCCTCTGCCTTGAGCACGGCCAGTTCCCGCTCGCGCTGCGCAATCTCTCGGCGCTGGAGTGCTGGTCTATGTTGGGTAATAATATACTTGACTAACCTTGGTACTGGGGGTACAGTTCTCTTGCGTGACAGGCCGGTTCCCTCTTCATTAATGGCGTGGTTTACGGTCAGCCTTTTTTTAAGGCCAAAACAAGTCCTATGAACGCACTGATTACTCCGACCACAACTGCAAGCCCAGGTAACCAAATTTCCTGCCTACGTTTCCGTTCCTCGTGTATCGCTCTCCTAACCCTCGAGGCTCCCTCTGAGGTGAGATACCAAATTCCTGTGTTCGGACCTCTTTCCCAATTATCGGAGGAGATCAAAGGCGTAGGGATGAGTAAGCGGTTCGCCTTTTTTTGCAGGCGCTCAGTCACAATTCCCTGATGCTCCTCGTCGATCAATATCCTCTCGAAAGCCCATGCAGAATCTAATTGCTCTCTTTCCTGCCCCGTCGCGTTGGCCACCAAGGGTGCGTAGAGCTTGTCAATGCGATGCAAATCCATACGGAGATGCCAAGCGCGAGGAAGGGGCAGCTTCCGCCGGAAGCGAGTAGTATAGCGCCCTAGGCGCTGGGATGGATTTTCTTTTGAGTTATCGACCATGCAAATTTTAACTGATGCTTAGGGATGGTTGATGCTATCTTAGCGCAATGCTATGCTATCAACATAGATGAAGCCAAACCACATCCAGACCCAAAAGATTACCACGAAGGACCAGAAGCCGCACGGCGGTTTGAGAGCTTAGTGCGCCGCGTGATCGCAGTCCCGCATGACGAAATCAAAAAGCGGGAAGAGGCGTGGAAGAAGGCAAAGAAAAGGCAGCGCAAGAAGGCGCGAGACTGAAGACATCAATTTTCGTCCCGCTTTTCAAACAAACCAGGTTGCCCTATCCATTTGGCTTAGCAATTTTCAGTTGAGAGCCCGTTATCTTCCCATCGAGTTGTAACATCTTCTTGTAGGTTGTTTCGAGTAAGTCACAGTTTATGTCAATTGCTGCGGCTAGCAGGCTCCAGAAGTTCTCGACGCCGTTGGTGTGGATCACTTTATCTTTGACGTAGGATTCCGCGTGGTCAATAACCTTGTGGACATATTCAGGGTCAAGGCCCTGATAAGATACACAGGCATCCGTAAACACTTCGCTGCCAGGCTCAACAGCCTTACGGACTTCGCCTTGCAAGGTCTCTCGCTGCGTGTTGGGCACCACCTTTGCCCGCACCTTAGTGGTCTTGTCTATCCCGTGCCGCTCCAGCAGTCCCATACGGCGGTCTTCCCAGACCCGCCCGTTCCCTTGATTTTCTTCTCTTTCTTGTCCTTGTGCATGTTGCGGGCGAGTCCACCGATGTAGGTTTCGTCTGCTTCGACTTGGCCGGAGAGCTTGCCAGGGTCGCCGTCTTGCCTCGCCAGATGAAGACGGTGGAGCATGAACCACGCTGTCTTTTGTGTCACATTGAGTGCGCGACCGATCTCGTAAGAGCTAACCCCGTTTTTCGCATTGGTTATCATCCACATGGCCGGCAGCCATTTGCTCAACGGAATAGCGGAATCTTCCATGATGGTTCCCGCCTTCACGGAGAACTGACGGCGCTCGTGGTTAACCCGACATTTCCAGCGGCGTTGATTCTTAAGGAAGGTTACGTCTTTGCTGCCGCAGGTTGGACAGGTCACCCCATCCGGCCAGCGTAGGGCGACCAGATACGAGAGACAGTTGTCTTCGTCTGCACAGTAGGTTACGGCTTCTTGTAATGTCTGTGGACCTGCGACAGTGCGTTCGTTCTTCTTCGGCATGACGTGAAGATAGCACTTGAGGCTGGGTTAGTCAAGTATATTATTACCCTAACTGGCCCGGTGCCGCTCGGACGAGATTTGCGAACGATTATACATGCGCTCTACCCACTACAACTGGAAATGGATCGTGTTCTTGAGGCTTTCCCCGTAGACGAGGAAGACTACCTCCGTGGAGAATATGCCTGGTACCGTGAAGCCCAGAAAGAGGGAATCCGTGTATGAACCAGGATGCTATCAACCTGTGGAACCGCGCCGTGCGGTCCCGCGAAACCTCTGCTTTACGAAAAGAGAGGATGAGCAAAGAGTCGGAGTTCATCCGCCAGGCTTTGGCTCGCTAAACATCACTCCAGAGGGCCGTGGATCGTTGGATAAGTCAGCCAAACGTGGCATGACCTCGGCGGCGAAGAGTTCTAAACTGCGGCGCGCCGCCGTTTCGGAGATGTCTCCAAACATCACCTGCAGGCTGGGCTCGACCGGCCCGAACTGGGCGAGCAGGGCGCGCATCTGCGCCGCCACCTCGACCGGGTCACCGATCAGCGCCCGCGACTCAGCCAGGACCCGCGCATAGGTGATCGCGTCCAGGATATTCATCAGTTGTTCGTACCCTTTGTATTGACCGGAAGTCCGTCCGTTCCAGGCGGCGGCGGAGCACTTGAACAACCGAATGTACTCGTCCATCGGCGCCTGCGCCTCGCGGCGGGCGGTCGCGCCGTCTTCGGCGACGTACAGGTGGAACGACATCTGTACCTTCCCACCGCCTTTGCCGTGTCCGGCTCGTTCATAGCTTTCGCGATAGGCGCGGAGGTTGGCCGCCACCGAGTCGAACGCGCTCAGATAAGGCACGATCATCAGGTTGTAGCCCTGTTCGCCGGCCCAGGTGAATGACTCGGCAGTCTGGATGGCCGCAATCCAGATTGGTGGGTGCGGCTGCTGCACTGGCCGAGGCAACAGTGGGAGCGGGCCAAACTGATGAAAGGGTCCGTCAAACCGCACGTCCGGCTCGGTCCACAGCCGTTTGACGGCGGTGATGCCTTCCTCGAATCGCGCCCGGCTTTCGTCCATCGGCACCTGGAAGGCATCGAACTCCTCCGGCAGGAAGGCGCGAGCGAACCCGGCGTCGAGACGCCCATCGGACAAGCAGTCGAGCATGGCTAGCTCGGCGGCCAGCTTGATCGGGTGGTTAAAGGCGGGCAACACCGCCCCGGTCACTAGCCGCACCCGTTGGGTGCGTTGGGCAACGGCAGTGAGAAAAACAATCGGGCTCGGCGAGTAGCCGCCATAACCGCGGAAGTAGTGCTCGACCGTGCGGATGTGGTGGTAGCCGAGCGCATCGGCACGGGCGGCCAGGGCCAGCGCCTGCTGGTAGTAATCCCGACCGGAGAGTTGCGACGGATCGACTGAGGGGAAAAAATTGAGTCCGAAACGCATAATGAAGCTCTCAGCAATTAGCGGTCAGCTGTTAGCTCGGGAACACAAGAATCGGAGAATCGGGGAGTTAAAAACATCACTTCGCTTCTTCCCTTCTCCCTTTCTCCGTTTCTTCCCTCGCATCTACCTCGCCGGGAACCGCTCCCGCAGCCATGGCACGATCACTTTCATTGACCCGTCTCTTCCTCCTGAGTTCGGCTTGGACTTGAGTGGATAGCCGAAGTGATCGCCATCGACATGGGCAAGTTGTTTATCTGAAGCAGGCGACTGCTGGTAGACCGCCTCGGACTCCTGCGGATAGATCGCGTGGTCCCCGCTGTAGTGCGCCACCAGTGTCGGAATCATCACTTTCTGTATATTATCCAGCACCGCCGCGCGGGACGAGAGCCCTGACCAGGTGCTCAGCCACGCCCGGGGCGTCTGGTATTTGCCGAAGCCCGCTTCCATGTAATTGAACAGGTCCGGACGGGGAGAAAAGAGTGATCCGTAGTCGCGGGAGGAAGGACAAATCGACTGGTCGGTATACGTCAGATTGGCTTCGGTGCGGTGGATCTCCATATACCGTCCCAGCAGCGCGCGCCGGCTGATGAAGGTGCGTTTCTCAAGCGGCAGCTTGTCAAACTCCGGCTGGCGCGTGAGTTCTTGAAAGTACCGCTGCTCCTCGACGTAATGGCGGGCGATGGCATCGATGCGGGCTACCCGCGCCGTCTGGGCGGCACGGTAGCGCTGGCTGAACTCCTGACCGTACTTGCTGGGCTCAGGCGGTTCGCGGAACCCGTTCGCCGGGTTGTACATATCTAGGCTGGGGTCGCACGAAAGCGGGTCGTTCTCATCCGTCACCGACGGATCGATCGCATTCTGCAAAAACTTGCCCTCTCCCAGGTGTGCAGCGAGAATTACCATGCCATCCCCCGGAGGGAGGGAGAACCGGTTCAGGTCGTACGAGTCCCCGGCCGGAGTATGGGTCAGCCGTCCCGGAGAGGTAGTCACTGCCTGTGCCTGGTAGAAAGAATAGAGCGAACCTCCACCGCTGTTGCCGATAAACACGACCTGCTGAAACCCTCGTTGCTCTTTAAGAAACTTGATGCCGGCGGCGATATCCGGTAGGAGCATCTCATGGATGCAGGCGATGTCGTTGCCCGGCCAGCGCCCTTCCTGGCCGAAGGCGGCATAGCCCGCTTCCAGCAAATAGGGAACCGCGTAGTGGCGGGTCATGTCGGCCCGTGGGTGCATGAGACACACTACTGTCTTCTCGCCGCCTTTGGTGTAAAGCACGCCCTTGGATTCGCCCCGATCTTCCGCCGTGAGCGGCACGACCTCGTACGAGATGCCAGAGGGCAGTTTGTCGAAAGAGATCAAACCCATACCAGCCGCCGAGTAACGCGGGATGCGCGCTAATGCCATGGTTTCCTCCCTTTTTCTTTTTTGCGTGGACAAGCTGTCCGAACAGGATTCTCTCTCCCTACCCTGAAGGTCTTTGCTGAGCAAGGGAGGGTTTGTGACGCGAGCAGAAAGGAGAGGAAAGCCGGGTAAGAAGTGAACGAGAAAATCTGGTTGTTTAACGCACCAGATCCCGCGCCGACGAGGCATCGACGCCGATGGCCTTGAGCAGACGATCTTTGATGCGCACGGCTGCCTTCTCCACGCCCACGCCTTTCTCGGTTACCTTGATGCGGCCACCGGCGATCATGTCGTGCCCGCCGGCTGACTTGCTGCCCAGAACCTTTTGCAGAATTTCGCCGGCATTCACATCTCGGTTCGTGGTGCGCAAAGAGACGTAGAGACTCTGATTGTAGTGGCCGATCGCCATCGCCCACTCCGCTTCGTCCAAACGGAGGAGAAAATCCGCCACTTCGGCGACCATGTCGGGATACTGGACCTCGTGCAGGACCGAGATAACCACCGTGTCGTACAGCACCGCCTCTTCGATGGCGTCGCGAAACCCTTTGAAGTACTCGCGCGGCACCCGCGCGTTTTCGATCTTGGCCAGGCGGCGCTTGTTGGTGTAGGGGTACAGGAACTGGCAGGCCTCAACATCCTTGGGGGTGGCTTCGCGGCCCAGGTCCTGAGTTTCGGCATTGATGCCGTAGAAGAGGGCAGTGGCAATCTTGCTTTCTACGTCAACGTGGGCTTCTTCCAGATACTCGGTCAGGATCGTCGAGGTGGCGCCGTACCCGTCGCGCAGATCAAGGAACTGCACGGCCTCGTACGAGCCATAAGCCGGATGGTGGTCGATCACGATGGTCGGGGGACATTGCTCGGGCAAGGAGTTGTTGATGCGCCCAGGTTGTGTGTCCACCAGGGCAACCTGGAGGGTGCGGGAAAAGTCGATCTCCCCAACTGGCACCAGGGTAATATTCAAGTAGCGCAGCATCGCCCGGTTCTCCGCCCGTCCGACGATGCCTCCCAGGGCGATGATGATTTCCTTGTCTTCATGAGCTTGCTTGACGATAAAACGTAGCGCCGCCGCACTGGCCAGGGCATCGGGGTCAGGGTTATCGTGGGGCAAAATGACGAGAGGGGCGGAGCCTTCGGTGGCGCGCAACAACTGGCTGAGCGGGCTTCTACTTGGCACGACCATAGGGGTACGAAAGGGATTATAGGGGACCGGCTCTTCATTTGTCCACCCCCGCGGTCTCCCCTCGCACCCTTGCGCGCCGGTGGCTTTGTCAGCAGTATAAGAACACTTGGATTTGTCGCCCAAGAGAATGGAGGTGCCTATGCTCCCAGCGGCGCGCGAACGTTTTGCTCAACTCGTGAGTGGTCCAGAAGAGGAATTGGATCTGGCCGAGGCGGCGTTATTGATCGCCCAGGAAGAACATCCCGAGCTGGACGTTGCTGCCTACCTGCGCCGGCTCGACGGGCTGGCTGCGGCCGTGCGTGCACGTCTGCCCGAGGCTCCAGAGCCAACCGACATTATCCACAGCCTCAATATCCAATTGTTCGGCGAGGAAGGGCTGGCCGGCAACGAGAGCGAGTATTACGACCCACGCAATAGTTTCCTCAACGAAGTCCTCGACCGCAAGCGTGGAATCCCCATTACCCTCTCCGTGATCTACCTCGAAGTGGGTCGCCGTCTCGGCTTGCCCCTGGCGGGAGTCGGGTTTCCTGGGCATTTCCTGGTCAAATACAGCGGGGCGGACGGGGAACTGGTACTCGATCCCTTTGCCGGTGGCGTGACCCTCAGCCGTGAAGAACTGGCGCAAAAGCTCAGGAGGATGTACGGCGACGCTAACCCGTTCCTCGCGCAAATCCCGCAGCTTCTGGCTCCGGCGAGCAAGAAAGAAATTTTGCTGCGCATGCTGCACAACCTGAAAGGGATCTACCTCCAGCAGAACGACTTCACACGTGCTCTGGCGGCCATCGACCGTCGTTACTCCAGACCTGGCGATGGAAGTGCGCGATCGTGGAGCCGTCCATCAGCGGCTCGGCCATCTTCAGGCCGCACTGCAAGACTTTCGGCGCTACTTGCAGATGGTCCCGAACGCCGAGGACGCCGAGACGGTACGCACGCTCATCTCGCGCATGACGGCGCAGTTGAATTAAAGGCGTAAGACGTGCAGCGGAAAGCGTAGAACGGAGTCTGCGCAAAACTCATTACGTTTTCCGATGGCCATCACTACCATGACATCAGTCATCCGGGTTTCCGCCGGGGTGCTCACGCGTGGACGGCGGCTGTTGATTTGCCAACGCCGCGCCCAGGATCCGCACCCGCTGAAGTGGGAGTTCCCCGGCGGCAAGGCGCAAGATGGGGAGGGCGAGGCAGCGTGTTTGCAACGCGAACTGCGCGAGGAGTTGGCGATCGAAGCAACCATCGGCACGGAACTACATCGTGCCCTCCACACGTACCCTAATGGCCGGACCGTCGCGTTGACCTTCTTTCACATTCCGACGTATAGCGGAGAAATATGGAACACCCAGTTTCATGCCTTCACGTGGGTCGAGCCGACCCAGTTGCCGGCATACGATTTTCTCGAAGGCGACCTGGCCTTTGTCACGGCCCTCGCTCGGGGAGAATGGGCAGACATCTTCTCTGAAAAATAACAATTCCCCTGTTTTTCAATCCGTAATCCACAATCCGCATTCCGCAATCCTCATGTCGCGCCAGCAACTCTTCGCCGCCTTTTTCTTCGCCGTCTTCCTCTTTTTGCTGTTCCAGGTCTACTCATTGTTCTCCGTTTTCCTCGTGCCGTTGATCTGGGCGGTGATCCTGGTGCTCACCTTCTACCCGTTGTTCACGCTGCTGCTCAGCCTGTTCGATGGTCAGCGCACCCTCATTTCTTTATTGATGACTCTGCTTGTCGTCTTGCTGGTGGCCGTGCCGGTGTTCCTCTTCTCCAGCGTGCTGACCTCCCAAGCGTTGGGGCTCTATCAGCGAATCTCGGCGGCCGCGCAATCCGGCGAGTTGCAGCAGTTCCTCTCCAGTTGGCGAGAAACCTTTCTCGGACGGTTGTGGCAGAAGTGGGGGCCGCAGATCGCGGCATTTGATATTGACCTGCCAGGATTAGCCCTGCAGGGCGCGAACGTGGCCAGCCAGTTCGTCGCCGGTCAGGCCACGGGTATCGCCAAAAACCTGTTCGTGTTTCTCTTCGATTTTCTCATTATGAGCTTTAGCTTGTTTTTTCTGTTTCGCGACGGCGAAGGGCTCTATCTCACCTTGCGTGAGCTGATTCCCATGGAGCCGGAACACAAAGAGCAGGTCTTCCACCGATTCTATGAGACAGTCTCGGCGGTCGTGCAGGGAATGGTGGCCACCGCGGTCGCCCAGGGTGTTCTGGCGGGCCTGGGGTTCTGGGTTCTGGGAATACCGTTCAGCTTTTTTCTTGCTTGTGCTGCGGCGCTGGCTTCGTTTCAGCCGATTGGTGGATCTGCAGTGGTGTGGCTTCCCTGTGTGTTCTACCTGGGCCTGTTAGGCACGTGGGGCAAGGCACTGATTCTCTTGGTCTATGGCATCCTGATCGTGAGCGGGGTGGATAACATTATCAAACCCCTCATCATCGGTGGTCGCACAAAGCTGCCGACGCTCTTTCTCTTCTTCGGCATTCTCGGTGGTCTGCAAGCCTATGGCTTCCTGGGCATCTTCCTCGGTCCGGTGGTCCTGGCCACCATCATGGCCTTTGTGAATATCTATAAGGAGGAGTACGCACAGAACACGGTCACACTTTAAAGCGAAAGTGCACCACGTCCCCGTCCTGCACCACATATTCTTTGCCTTCCAGGCGCATCTTGCCTGTCTCGCGGCAGCCCGCCTCGCCACGGTAGCGGATGTAGTCGTCATAGGCGATGACTTCGGCGCGGATAAAGCCGCGCTCGATGTCTGAGTGGATTTTCCCTGCCGCCTTAACCGCGGTAGTGCCGCGCGTGATCGTCCACGCCCGCGCCTCCATCGGCCCGGCGGTAAAGAAACTGATAAGGTTGAGCATGGCATAAGCCTGCTGGATGAAACGGTCACGGGCGGAGTCCGCCAGACCAAGGTCAGCGAGAAACGCACCACGCTCTTCTTCCTCAAGCTGAGCGATCTCCATCTCGACTTTGCCACAAATGGGCACGACGGTGAGACCCTCACTCGTGGTGTATTCGGCGACAGGAGCGGGGAGGAGGGCGTGCAAGGTGTCTTCCGCCAGATTGTAGACGACCAGCAAGGGTTTCTGGCTGAGAAAAGCGAAGCCCGACAACAGCGCCTGTTCTTCGGGGAAGAATGACACGTTGCGTAGCGGTTTCTCTTCCTCCAGGATCTTCTGGCACTTATCGAGCAGTTCCTTCTCTCGTTCCTTGCCTTTCTCTTTTTTCAGTCGTTCGAGGCGTTTCTCGATCACTGCCAGGTCAGCCAGGATCAACTCAGTATGAAACGCGCGCAGGTCGCGTAGAGGGTCAGCGGGTGTTGTCGCCAGAGGATCATCGAACGCTCGGACCACCTGGGCCAGAGCCTCGGACTCCCGCATTTGCACCAGCACCTCGGTCTCCAGGCCGGCTTTACGTTCCTCAGGAGGAGGAAAATCGAGAAAGGTCACCTCCGCATATTTATTCCGCCCCGGGTGGACGATCTCGGCCAGGGCATCGATGCGCGGGTCGGGCACCTTCACGA
>WNFB01005020.1_pt1 | contig 11805 bp, 10 predicted proteins | sample 5400501 | NCBI WGS metagenome assembly WNFB01 (sample SAMN13153341, study PRJNA577476) | soil metagenome | isolation source: 200 cm saprolite under Douglas fir tree site 2 hole 1 | place: USA:California | collected 2015-04-18 | reverse complement strand
GCCATCGCCTTCTCCATCCATGCTGACCGGCGGCATCAAAGGATTCTCAATGCGTGCCCGATTTTGCCAGCGTGACTCGCGCACATAACGGGCGCCATAGCCAAGCCCGGCCAGCAATACAAGGCAGATTGCGGTGCGCACGATTGCAGAACTCAGGCCTGCAGCCAACCATCCGCGCCTCCCTGCCCACTCCGCAAACAGGATGCCTCCGCCCGCGAGAGACACGACGATGTGAAGATACAGCCAGTTCCACTCGGCTCGCGGCGTGCCGATTTTGATCAGGACTAGTCCAAGAACTGCACCAGCAAGCACAAGCACCCAGCCCAAGCGCGCGGCGATGCTTCCGTTTCGCAGGAAACCCCACAGCGTCGCAACCAGGAAGCCCGTAGCGGCGACTCCGGCCAGTACGTGGAGCAGGACAATTCCGGCATAGAAGACGTCGGGCCGAGGAAACGTATAAAGATAGGCAGCGGAAATGAACAGGATTACGATTAGCCCTGGCAACGCGCGATAGCTGGCAGAATTAGTCGGTGACATTTCCTGCTTCAAGCGTGCAGCGCCGGCCCAGCCCACAATCCGGCCGACGTTGGGAGATCGTGTTGCAACAGGCTATCCCTGCCTGGAACCCAGCAGAATAGTATAAAAATACTATGTCGCAATAGCCGTTCTATGCATGCCCCACGGAGACACTCCAGCCTCAATCGATGGGCGGTTCCCGCCAGCCACCGCATTCTTTCTCCACGGCGCTAGCAACCGCCAGCACCGACTCCTCTTCCCAGGGACGTGCCACAATCTGCACGCCGATCGGTAAACCTTCAGGCGATTTCCCCACCGGCACCACTACGGCAGGAGTTCCTAGCAGATTGAACCACTCGCAGTAGCTCCACGCGTCGAGATACTGCACGGTCTGTCCGTCGATCTTCCAACTTCGCTCGCCATGGTGGAACGCAGGCACGGAAGCAACCGGGCAGAGCAGAACGGGATACTCATGCATCTGGGCGAAGACCTGGATGCGTACAACGTCACGCTCGATCCAGGTGTCGAGCAGCGTCTGGCCGGTGTGAGAAGGCTCGGCCGCGACCCAACTGGAGAACTGCTTCAGAATCGGACTGAGGTCAGCCTCACGCCCTTTGGTCATGGGTCCAAGCAACATTCCACCCGCGACTCCGAACAACTTCCACCAGAGATGTCTTGCCGTTTCCAGGCCCTCGGGACGAAAGGGCTCAACCTGGAAGCCCGCGCGCCGCAAGGCTTCCGCGGCGGTTCGCACTGCCGCACGAGTTTCAGAAGTAACCGGTGTGCGGCCATCATCTTCGAAATAACCGATGCGAAGCCTTTTCAGCTCGTCCTTGCCAGGCCAGCGAACCGGCACGGGCGCGGCGGAGGGATCGCCGTCATCGGGTCCCTGCATGACTTCGAACAGCGCTTTCACATCCGCCACGATGCGAGCCATAGGTCCGACGACGCCAAGCAGCGCGAAGGGGCCAACCGAGGTCGGGAAGTGACCCGTCGCTGGGATGCGACCCGGGGTCGGCTTCAGCCCGCAGATGCCGCTGAAATGCGCGGGCACGCGAATGGACCCCCCGCCGTCGCTGCCCACACCTCCCGCAGAACAACCCGAGGCAATCGCTGCGGCTTCTCCTCCGCTCGATCCCCCGGGCGTGCGCGAGACATCCCAAGGGTTATTTGTGCGGCCGTAAAGAAGGTTATCGGTCTCCCACGCCATCAGCAGCTCGGGAGTGTTGGTGACGCCAAGAATGATTGCTCCCGCCTTGCGCAACCTGGAGACCAGCGGCGCATCCTGCGAAGCCACGAAGCCCGCGCGAAGTTTTGTTCCCGCTTCGCAGCGCATTCCAGCGACTTCGATAGAACTCTTAATGCTTACGGGAACACCGTGAAGCGGGCCGACTCTTTCGCCGCGGGTAAGGGCCGTTTCGGCCACACGGGCCCGGCCACGGGCGCCGTCAGCATCCACCTGGACGAATGCATTCAGCTTAGGATTCAGTTGTTCGATCCGAGCGAGGTGTGCGTCCACCAGATCGACCGGCGAAAGTTTTTTCTGGCGGATTCGCTCAGCCATGGCAACGGCTGAAAGGAAGGTCGGTTCAGGCACGCAGTCTCACCCGAGAGAAGGATGTGAGTCTAGCATGCGGTGAGGAGACAGCCGGGGTATTTTCGGACCTGTCATCCTAAGCGAGTTTCTCTCGCTAAGGATCTTACGTTTGGATGGAAATTTTGGTGTCGTTTGCGGGAGCATGCCTGGAGACTGCAGTGGCGATGAGGACACTTCGTAAGGTCCTTCGCGGCCTGAAGGCCACTCAGGATGACAGATGATGAATGACTATGGAGCTGCTTGACTAAGAAGCCGGCGAGGAAATCCCGGCCCGATCCGAGTGTGAAGTAGCGCGTACGGCGTTCTTCCGCCTCGGGCTTCGCTTGCTGAGCCAGGTCTTGAGGTACTTTCGCGAGGCCGGGGTAAGCTCCGAAAAGAGCATGCCGACGCGTCCGCTATCGTCGACCCAGGTCACTTCGCCGATGCCTTCCACCATCCGCGTGGTGCCAGGTAGAACAAAACGCAGCGGCACTTCAGGAACTGGCGGCAACGGCTCCGGCGCTTGCAGCGCCAAGCCCTGCTCATTCAAATCCAGCACAATCGCCGGCAGAGCAGCGATACCGAACTGCAGATAGACCAGGCCTTCCAGTTTCTGGCGCGGTGACCGGCGGCGATCGGGCTGCATGAAAACTCGCCCTGCCCGTAGCGCGCGCCTGACCTGCTCCAAACCAAGCCGCTTGTAAAAAACAAAGTTGGCCCCCGCCTGGAATGTGCCCGCGACGCCGGTCAACGCTCCAATCGTAGCGAAGATGACGGGCCTGCGATGAGGCGGCGCCAGGCGTGCCAGCCGGGCCACCAGCGCCGCGCGCGGCAGGTCAAAATCCAGCACCAGTGCCGAGTAGTGTCCCTGCATCATCAGCTCCATGGCTTCGGACGCGGACAGGCAGACTTCCCGCTCGATTTCGAGCTCGTCCAGAGCCGCCGCCACCACGCGCAGCGACTGTTGTTCCCGGCACATCAGCAGGGCATTGAACGCCATGAATTCGCAGCTTACGGCTGCGCGGCCTGGCCGTAAAGTAACCCCGGTAATAGTTCGACCCATTACTCAAAATGTTTGTTCCAAGATGAAACTGTGGCATAGAGCATCTGAGAGCGGTGTGAGCGGAAGAATGATGTTATTGGGTGCGGGCTTAGGCGCCGATGAGTCTTTCCAGGCCAGTTTTGTTGCGGATGAGCAGCGTCGAGCCGCGGAGTTGCGCCAACTGGCGCTCGCGGAACTCACTCAAAACCCGGGTGACCGTCTCGCGGGAGGTACCGATCAACTGCGCAATTTCTTCGTGGGTAAGAGAAACCTTGATGCGAATCCCATCTTTGGTGCTTTCGCCGTCCGAAGCCCACTCCAGCAGCAGGCGGGCCAGCTTCTCCGAAACCGAGTGCGAAAGGCCGAGCGAGCGAATCATTTCATAGGCGCTCTCGCAGTTCTGGCTGAGATGCTGGGCGGCATGCAGGCAGGCGTCTCCGTGATTCTGCAGAAAACGCAGGAAATCGTCGCGCTTGATGAAATCCAACTGGCAGGGCTGCAGGGTTTCGGCGGTGAGCTCGTACGGCTTTCCGGACACGGCGGCGTGCAATCCCAGCACTTCGCCGGCCTGCGCGATGCGCAGGATGAGGGTTTTGCCATCCCGGGAAGTGGTCGAAAGTTTCACCCGTCCGCTGCACACGATGTACACCCCGCGTGCTGCCTGCCCTTCCACAAACAGAACCGCACCTTGGGGATAAGCGCTGACGTACTTGATTCGATCCAGCTCTTCCAGCGTAGGCTTGGGAAGGTCGCAGAAAAATCCCGAATGGCGCAGTTTGCAGATCAGGCAGTCTTCGGTGATCTGCAACCCGTAGGGTGAGCTCATGGCAGACGACAGGGACATCCCCTTGTATCTAAACTATATCACCTGTGTTGTGACTTGCATCACATGGGCAGGAAAGATACCAGAGGCGGTATATAAAGGGAGGACATGACGAAAACGGGACAGGCCGGTTGGCTGCTGGCAACAGTTGTGGCAGTGGGCTTGGCTCCGTCGGCGGCTTTGGCCTCGGACAACACAGAGCAGGCGCCGTTGCCGGATGCCCCTTCCGCGTTGATTACACAACTCTTCCACGGTCTTGCCCCGGCAAACGACCTCTCCGGGGCGCCGCCCCCCAGCCCTCCACCCGCCTCTGACAACTCGCACGACGGCATTCTCTTGCAGAGTCTCAAACGCGGACTGCAGGACCAGCGTCAGATTTACACCGCCCCGTTCCACTTGTCGGCCCTACGGTGGGACATCGGATTCGTAGCAGTGAGCGGAGGGTTGATTGCTACAGACAGGCACGCCTCCGGAGCGCTCTCCCGGGATCATCTGGAGGTAAGCCGCCGCATCTCCGACGTGGGTTACTACGCCACAACAGCCAGCGCAGGCGCTCTATGGCTTACGAGTACAGCGACCAAGGATCCTCAAGCCCGCGAGGCGGGAACCCTGGGGCTGGAGGCTTTGGCTAACATGGCTGCGGTTTACAGCATCATACAAGTAAGTACAGGGCGGGAGCGTCCGCTGGAGGGCGACGAAAAAGGGCATATCTGGCGGAACAATTCGCTGGGCAGCTCTTTTCCCTCCGGGCATGCTGCTTTCACCTGGACCACGGCGAGTGTAATCGCCCACGAATATCCCAAACCCTGGGTCCAGTGGCTGGCCTATGGCACAGCGACCGCCGTTTCGGTCACCCGCTTCACCGGCCTGAAGCATTTTCCCGCCGACGCTGTGGTCGGGAGCACTTTTGGTTATCTCATCGGACGCCACATCTTCCACGCCCACTGCAAGCCTGGGCTGAGCCCGGCTTGCGAGGGAAAACCCAGTTTGTCTCAACTGCGAACAAAAAGCGAATAATTGCCCTGAGTTCGGGCGAATTAGGCCGCGTTCTTTGGTAATCTCCCGTCCCTGTCGCCCCAATGTCATAGTGGTGCGACACATGTCTCATTCCCTTCAATCACCCAGCGGGAGGCGCGCCCAGCGCGTAAAGCTGGCCGGAACCGTACTGGCTCTCATTCGGCTGGAGAATGGCCGCCAAATTCACGCCCGGCTGCACCAGCTCTCGATCACCGGAGGGTTGCTGCATATGGAGAACCCTTTGGACGAGGGAATCAAGGTCGAGGTGCTTTTTCGCGTCGGTTCTTGCACGGTCCGCAGCAAGGCAGTCATGATCTTTCCCATGTGGGCCACGCAGGGCTGTCTGCAGCCGTTCGAATTCAGCGATCTTGGTGAAGAAGATCGCCGCAAACTGGAAACGGACCTGCAAAAGTTTCTCGATGGGGCCGCGCACGATACCTCCCCTCACCAGCCATCTTTCGACGCCGCTGCGAGTTCCAGCCAGTAGGTCGAGCGGTGCATTCTTCGCTAGAATACATTGAGCTTTGCTTTTCTCAGATCGCCCTTTTAAGTGGCTTGATCTACAGTTGCTACCGCAAATGTCTCTCTGAGGGAGAGTCCCATGGCACATCAGCATTCCCCTCGCTTTCTACGGATCGTCGAAGATGCCAAAAAACGCATTCACGAAACGAAGATCGACGAGGTTAAGGCAAGGATCGAACGGGGCGAGAAATTTCTTCTCGTCGACGTGCGCGAGGAAAGCGAATACGCGAAGGACCATTTGCCGGGAGCCATTCATCTCGGCAAGGGGATCATCGAGAGAGATGTTGAGGAGCGCGTGCCCGATCTGAGCACGCCCCTGGTGCTCTATTGCGGCGGCGGATTCCGTTCCGCGCTGGCCGCCGACAACCTGCAAAAAATGGGCTACACCAATGTGCTCTCCATAGACGGCGGCATTCGCGGCTGGCGCGAAAAAGGGTTCCCGTTGACTAAGGGATGACGACCAGAGGATGACGACTAAGAGCTAATGCCAAGCCAGAGTTTCCCTGTAAGGTACCTGGGTAACTTGATGGACTGAGGACAAGCGGCCAGCATGGGAGATGCCGCAAGCCTTTCCGGACCCAGTCTTCACTGGTCCGCGGCCAACGAGGAAATTGGGCATGGCGACAAGCAAAAGAAATTCTGGCCGTGGCGGTTCGGCTGCAGCCGCAGCACGCGCTCCTGAAGCGCGCGGGCTCGAGCACCTGCTCGACCAGAATCCCACCCCTGACCGATTTTGCCTGGAGCTGTCCAAGATGCTCCATGTGCGCGAGCACGAAGTAGCCCTGTTGCGTCTGGAGAACGGGGTGCTTAAGTTCCTCTTCCCGGGTGAGCTCAAGACCGCAGGATCTATTCCTACCAGTTCGTCAGCAGTCGCCGCTCATACCGCGGTCACCCGCAAGGTCGAGCTCTTCAACAACTTTGCAAAAGTGAAGCACGCCAGGATCTTTGAGACCGTGAAGCTCGGCAATGCGGAAAAAAGCGAGCAGATGGAACCAGGCGCGATCCAAAAGCTCATGTCCGCGCCTGTGCTCGGTCCCGAGGGCAAGGTCCTAGGAGTGATTCAGATCTGCCGTAAGGGATTTGACTGGCCGTCATCCGGCCCGGACTTCAGCCTCGACGATCTGCAGCAACTTCAACTCGCCGCTAAGGTCGCCGCCAAGCTCGCATTCATGCGGGAAAGCTCTTAGCTCCGAGCAGTCAAGATCAGAGAAGTCAAGATCGGCTATGTAGAGGCAAGTGCTGATCATCGCGCTCACCGAACTTCGTGTCGCCCGTTGGCGAGCAGTGTTGGCCATCCAACCCACGGCCACTTTCCAGACATTGTGATTGCCGTCACATCCGGGTGTGACACGAAGCACTTGCATGTACTGTGCATCCTCTTAGAAAATAAGCATCGATCGGCCCAGGCGAAAGCCTACAACTTCATCTAAGGAGACAGTGAGATGGCCACGCACCATCGCATTACCGTAATCTTGTTATTGCTGCTCCTCGTAGTTTTGGTCTCGGGCAGCAGTTATGCTATTCCGGCATTTTCACGCCAGTACGGCACGTCCTGCAGCACCTGCCACGTGGACTTTCCCAAGCTCAACGACTTTGGCAAAGCCTTCAAGGACGCTGGATTCAAATTTCCCAAGGACGATGAGACTTTCATCAAGATCCCACCGGTGATGCTGGGAGCGCCGGCGCAGAAGGATTTGTGGCCGCATACCATATTTCCTGGGACGATTCCCGGTCTGCCGCCGATCGGCCTGCGTTTCAACACCTTCTTCCAGGTGGTCAGTAAAAACCGGAACAATTTCAATCTGCAAAATCCCGGCGATCCGACCTTGCAGCAATTTATTCCCCGCACCGATTTCCAGCCCGGCTTTTTCAGTATCTTTATGGCAGGGAACTTCGGTAGCGACATTGCCTTCTGGGTGGATGACGATATCAGCGTAGGCGGGGCCAACTCCAGCGGCGGCTTGGGCGACGGCTACCTGAAGTTCATCAACATCGGCCGCTTCCTTAAGCTGCCCACCGACGCGCTCAGTCTGCGTGTGGGCCAATTCGAACTGGATTTGCCCTTCAGCCAGGCCCGCTCCTGGAACCTCAGTGGCTGGGACATCTATGGCCAGCCGAACATCGGAATCATAGATCCCTCCTTCATGCAGAACGTCAACAACGCCTTCGCTCTCTCCAATGCGGCGCAGGGCGTGGAGTTCAGCGGCGGCCACACCTACCGCGGCTATCACTACTCTTTGGCCGTAGTGAATCAGAATACGGGGGGCACTCCGGGCGCAGGTACCAACATTCCGCCGGTTGTAACCTACGTCTCAGACTCCAACTTCAAGGACCTCTACGGCCGTTTCTCCTACCGCTTCAACCTGGAGCGTGATCCGGCGAGCCGCAACGAGATTCAAGCCGCTGGAGCAACCGGCCCCCGCGACCACACTTACCTAAATCTCGGAACGCTTTACTTCTACGGTCGTTCGGTGCAACGCTTCTCGGGCCAGGACGCAACCGGCGCGCCAACTGTAATTACCGCTCGCGAGCCCTTCTACCGGGTGGGCGGCGACTTCAGCTTCAACTATCGCACTTTCAATCTCTTTGGGCAGTTCCTGTACGGACGCGACCAGAATCTGCTGCCTACCGGTCTGCCCCTGCCAGCCGCTTTCGTCCCTAGCCGTGCGGCCACTTTCAGCGGCGGCTTCCTGGAAGCGGACTACCTGGTGTACCCGTGGATGATGGCAATTATGCGCTGGGACGAAGTGACTTCGAGCGCCGACCGGATCAACGGCATCGGGGCGGATATTAACAACCCTCCGGCCACGCCGTTCCTCTCGCCGTTCCATTCGGCTCGACATCGCTTCACGCCGGGCGTACAGTTTCTCATTCATGCCAACATTAAGACGTCATTCGAATACCAGATCCGGCCGCAGCAAGTTGTGTATGCGACGGGAAGCAATGTGCGGCTCACCAGTCCATTCCGGACCAACTCTGCCGTCGCGGGACTGGAATTCGTATACTAAACTTAGGGGAGGAAAATCCTCCCCTTTTATTCAAACTACCAGGAGAAATCATGAAGAGTAACGCTTTGATCGCATTTGTAGCCGTAGCAGCCCTCGCTGTGGCCGCGAACGCTGGCACCATCAGCGGAACGGAAACACTCTAACTGTAACCCCAACGGGCATCACCAGCAGCGTGAACGGGGTGGTGGTGATTCCGTTTGTGCGCGACGGCACAGGCCGGATCACGAAGATCACGGACCTGAACAACAACATTTACACGTATGCCTACGACGCGAGCGGGAATCTCCAGTCAGTGACGTATCCGGGGCTGACTACGGGGTGCCCGACCGCACCGAATTGCCCCGAAACCTACACCTACGCGACCGATCACTCGTTGCTCACGGAAACTGATCCGCGTGGGAATACTTCGAGCGCGACTTATTACTCTCCGGCCAATGATGGGGGGCAAACCTTGTTGGATGGCCGCCTGAAGTCCATCACGGACACGATGCAGAACACGTGGAACTATTCCTACAACCTGGCCACGAACACAACGACCACGACCAACCCTGACACCGGAACCGTGATTCGCACAGACGACAGCTTCGGAAAGCCGCTCAGCATCACCGATCCGCTGAACCGGACCACGACGTACACCTACGACAGCAACGAGAACGTAACCAGTATGACCGATGCGATGCAGCCACCGGGCGTTACGACCTACACCTACGATGCGAATGGGTTCCAGACCTCGGTTAAGCAGCCGGCATTACCAGCGACCGCGAAGACCTACAATCAGTTTGGCGGTGTCCTGACCGCAACCGACGCCGCGAACACCAACACCCAAACAACGACGTACGATGCCAATTTCAATCCCACCCAGGTGACCGATTTGCTCAACGGCGCAGGCACCCAGGTGAGTTCCAGCACCTTCGACGCGCTCGGCAACCTGCTGACCTCGACCGACGCCAACGGAAAAACCACGCAGTATGCCTACGATCCACGCGGGAATCTCATTCAGGTCACCGATCCGCTGAATGAAATCACGCACTTTGCCTATGACGCGATGGACCGGCTGATCAGCCAGACCGATCCGCTGGGGCACACCACCCAGTTCACCTACGATGCTTTGGGCCGCCTTAAAACCAAGACTGATGCCCTGAACAAAGTCACCAGCTACATGTACGACAACAATGGCAACAAGACGTCTGAAACCGACGCCAACAACCACACCACGAACTACCAGTATGACAACATGAATCGGGTGAACCTGATCACCTACCAGGACACAACGACCAAGCAGTACACCTACGATTTCCGGGGCAACAAGCTGACCGAAATCGACCAATCCGGGCGCACCACCAAATACGTGTACGACTTGGCCGGGCAGTTAACCAGTGTGACTCCAGCCTTCGGGACCCTCGATGCTGGCACCGTGAGCTATACCTACGACTTGGACGGGCGGCAGAAGACGGTCAAGGACGAGCTGAACAACACGACGACGAACAACTACGATGCCGCCGGCCGATTGACCAGCGTTCAGGATGCACTCACCCATATCACAAACTACGGCTACGACGCAGACAACCGCAAGACGAGCGTTCAGGATGCCAACGGGAACACGACGAGTTATGCCTATGACGCTCGTAGCCGTCTCACGACCATCACGTACCCCGCGACGGCCACTCAGGGTGTCACGACCACGCAGGGCACCTACGACGGCATGGCGCGCCTGCTCACCACCACCGATCAGGCGGGAAAAGTAACCACCAAGACCTACGACGCGGTTGGCCGTCTGAGCTCTGTGAAAGACGCCCTGAACAATCTGACGCAGTACTTCTACGACCTGAATGGCAACCTGCGCTTCCTGAACGATGCTGCGGGGCGGGTCACGTCCTACCAGTATGACGCGCTGAACCGCCGGGCGGTGCGCACGCTGCCGCTGAACATGTCAGAGTTCTATACCTACGACGCGGTCGGAAACCTGGCGACGAAAACCGACTTCAACGGGCTGAAGACCACCTACAATTACGACACGCTGAACCGGCTGCTCAGCAAAGTTCCGCAGACTGGGACCGGCATTAGCTTCACCTACACGCCGACGGGGCAACGGCTCTCGATGACCGACCCGAGCGGCACGACCAACTATAGTTCCTACGACAATCGCGACCGGCTGCTGACCAAAGCCACGCCGGAAGGCACACTCACGTACACTTACGACGCGCACGGCAACGTGCTGACCATTGCGTCTTCGAACATCAACGGCGCTTCGCTGAGCTATACTTATGATGTGCTGAACCGGCTGGCCTCGGCCAAGGACAATCGGGTGGCGGCGCAGGGCGGGTCGGCCACACCCACGACCTACAGCTACGATCCGGCGGGTAATCTGACGGGGTACGCCTATTCCAACTCTGTCCAGACTGGCAATGTCTTTGACGCCCTGAACCGCCTGACGCAAACCTGCGAGGCGACGACTTCTCCTGCCTGCTCGGCGGGCACGAAGTTGGCCAGCTATGCTTACACGCTGGGGAATGCCGGGAATCGCACGAACGTTTTGGAACTGAATTCGCGCAATGTGGGGTACGGCTACGACAACGACTATCGGCTGACCTCAGAGGCGATCACCGCTGATCCGGGCGGGAATAACGGGACGGTGAGCAACGTGTACGACGTGGTCGGGAACCGCTTCTCGAGAACCTCGACGCTGAACGCGGTGCCGACGGCTTCCTACTCCTACGATGCTAATGACCGGCTGGCCATCGACACCTTTGACGCAAACGGCAACACCACGTCCTCAGCGGGAATCTCGAACACCTACGACTTCGAGAACCGGATGACGGCGCACGGAGCGGTTACGATTGTCTACGACGGTGACGGCAACCGCGTCAGCGAGACCGTCGGCGGCACTACGACGAAGTTGCTCGTGGACGATCACAATCCCACCGGACTGCCGCAGGTACTTGATGAAGTCGTCAGCGGCTCCGTCACGCGAACCTACGCCTACGGCTTGCAGCGCGTGAGCGAGAACCAGCTCATCGGCAGCACCTGGACGCCTAGCTTCTACGGATACGACGGTCATGGAAACGTCCGCTTCTTATCGAACACGGCAGCCACAGTAACCGATTCCTACGACTACGATGCTTTCGGGATGCCGATCAGGACGAGCGGCACGACTCCGAATACCTTCCTGTACAGCGGCGAACGCTACGACAGCAGTGTGGGCCTCTACGACCTGAGGGCAAGGTATCTGAATCAGGCAACTGGGCGCTTCTGGGCCAGAGACCCGGTGTGGGGAAATGCCTGCTGTGGGCTCAGTTGGAAT
>WNFB01005019.1_pt1 | contig 11805 bp, 16 predicted proteins | sample 5400501 | NCBI WGS metagenome assembly WNFB01 (sample SAMN13153341, study PRJNA577476) | soil metagenome | isolation source: 200 cm saprolite under Douglas fir tree site 2 hole 1 | place: USA:California | collected 2015-04-18 | reverse complement strand
CGCCGACGCCAAATCCCCATAGCACCCGCTGCACTGTCGGTGCCCCACACCCCGCGATTTCGTGCCTTGGCGCTTCTCGGACGCCGGCTGTCCGAGCGTGGGGATGGTCTCGGCATGCCGGCATCCGAAAACCTGCACAGAAGCGGTCGCTCGTGAAACACATCGCAGATCGGCATTCGAGGTCACATCCTGCCACAATCAAATTGAAAAACGTCTTTGGCAGCGCGCGGTTCGCCGCCATCTCGGAGCACCCTCAAAAAATCAGGCCCCGGAATTGCTCCCGAGGCCCGATCCGCTACGGCGCGCGGGGTACATCCGCCCGCGCCGCCATCCACGGTTTATTTCACTTCCAAAGGCTGGGTTCGACATGCGCGATCTCGGCGCGATACTTGATCACAACGAGCCCCTGCTCCAATCTCGCGTTCGATTCGTTGCAGTGGCATCGACGGATCATCAGCGCAGCGCCGTCATGCGTCGGTGCGATGAGGGCGGGACATTCCGCCTTTCAAATTCGCGCCACCACGAGGGGCCGCTGAGCTTGACCTCCTTGAACTGTCCGCCGTGTTGCTCTCTCCGATGCCCGCTCTGCAGCACATTACGGACTTATGTCGGACATCGCGCCGAGTCCGAAAAGTGCGAATAAGCGACATCAGTGTGCTCTACTCGATCACCTCGTCGGCTTGGCCGAGCAGCGTCGGCTGCACGGTTAGTCCGAGCCTCTTTGCTGTCTTGAGGTTGACCGCAAGTTCAAAACGGGTTGGCTGCTCTACCGGAAGTTCACTGGGGCGAACGCCCTTAATAATCTTTGCAACATAGCCGGCAGATCGGCGGTACATGTCAGAGAAGCTTGGTCCGTATGATAGAAAGCAGCCATCTCGCACATATGCTGCCGCTTCCCAAATCGAGGGCAACTGGTGCTGTAACGATAGTTCAACTAACCGCTTGCGATGAAAATTGAAGAAGGGTGACGCCATTCCTACAACACCATTGACGGTTTGGCTCACAGCGCCAGCGAACGCTCCTGCGAACCTGTCATCGTCGGAAACCCCTCCGCCACCACTACTTCGAGCCCTAACGTACCCGCGCTCGGTTTAGCCTCTTTCAATCCGGTCGAACCCATACTTGGGTCGTGCAAGAGCAGGACTTTTGTCAGGGCCGGCACTGCATCTTTCAATATCTGTAATCGCTTGCTCTCCAGATCGGTACCTGACACGGATAAGCCCGTTAGGTTGCCTCCCGGCCGAGCAAGGCTTTGGATAAACCCATCGCTTATTGGATCGTTGAGAATTGCAAACACTATTGGCGATTTAACCTTGGGGTCAAGCAGAGCGCGCACCGGCTGTGGGCCAGCCGTAACGATGACAGCAAAATTCCCCTTCGCCAGGTCGGCGGCGTGTTGCCGCAAGCGGTTTGAGCTACCTTCGCCCCACAAGTAATCAACATTGATAGTTTGGCCGTCAATCAGCCCATTTTCGGTCAGCCCCGCTTTGAATTGTTCGATTTGACTCGGATCTATACTTGTTGGGCTGGACGCACCGAGATAGGCAATGCGTGGGATCGGAACAGTTTGCTGCTGTGCATGGGCGACGAACGGCCACGCAACCGCTGCACCACCCGCAAGCGTAACGAACTCCCGTCGCCTCATGCGCCAGTCTCCACGGCTTAATGGCAACCAAGTTAGTCGCTCGGGCACCCTAGCGAAAGGTCTGATGTCCGTAGGGGTCAAACTGAGAGGTAACTGCCCGAAAAGGCCATGTCCGCTTTAACCCGATTCCGGAAGTCTCCGGTTCGGACATCAGCTCTCCAACCCTGGCGACTTCACATAAGTGCCGCTTTCATGCCGTGCCTCGGTGGAGGAGAAGGTTGGCGACACAATTGCGAAGGGCGACGAGCAAAAAAGGGCAGAGATAGAGCGCGTCACTGGGCTATTCTATCCGGTCGACAATGATTTTCTTGAGGTAATGAGAGCCGCCGATGACAACACGGTCTGCCAGAAATTCGGATGCAGCGTGCTGACCGTATCTCAATTGAAGAACCTGATTGAAAACGAAATAGCGAAGAGAAAGAATTCGGAACACAAACGTGAGGTGCCGCGACAAGATACAATAAACATATTGATTGCGATCGGAACTGGTGTCGCGGCATTGGTTTCGCTCATTGGGTTGTGGTTCAGTTGGCGCAGGAAGGAGGAAGAGCGCGAAGGCCAAGACAGTGCTAACCAACAAGACAGTACTTGATTACTCTCAAGCCCGTTCACGACCACACTCGATACGTTCGCCTGTTGAGCCACCCATAGCGTGCGGTTATTCGCTGCCACCATTTCGTCGTTTAAGGTCATTGATCCCTCCTGAGCTTACGCGTTCCCCAATGATCGGGCTTACGGTCTGAATTGAACTCGCGAATCTGGTGGCGGTTCAATGCTCGCAGCACGCCGGCGCCCGCGTGCGGGCGGAGTAGCCGGGCGTCGCGTTGGGTTAACCTAACTGATCAAGGTTACTGCGTACATCGACTCGCGGAAAGCAGAAAGCCAGCGCTAGTATTCAAATGGGGGCTCTTAGAATTTAGGCGATGACCCAATGGCCAAGGAACTCAGAACGGCCGAAGAGCTATCTGACATGATCGTTTCTTCTCTGGGCTTAAGAGAGACAGAAATCCAGATTCGCAAAGATCATGCTTACGGGTGGCAACCGACAGTAGTTGCGTGTCCCGGCGATTTGATCGGATATCAGAGGCGAGTTGAAGAAATCGCAAATCGATTGCGCGTTCAGTTCGCCCTCCGGGAATGACATCCGGCGTTGCAATCAGCCACTGGCCCGGCAATCATGCGGCATGCGTTCACCGCGGCGGCAATTCCCGACACCGCGCCGAATCACTAGTCTCAAGGGCGTCTTGCATTGGGGGCATTCGAAGGCGCGCACCTCGTGCCGTCCAGCTGCGGGCGATATGCTGATCAGTCCCGTCTGACGCTGTGCAAGATGCAATGGCGTGCGGCGTCCATGGCCTCCGTGTCAGTGTGCATGAACCCAACCTTAAGGTGAGTCGCCAAAGCGAGTGTTAATTTTGCGGGGGCGTTCGCCTAAGCCATTGCGAAAAGCCGAAGCTTGGGTTGCGGCCGGGCGAGGATTGTTAGGAAACAGCTTACATTCCCTATCAACGCAGCAGAAGCCAACGGGCTTGAGGTTGTCTGAATAGGAGCAGCTGATCACGGCTGTTGATATCCCCTTCGCCTTCAACCCCAGATGATCTTCGTTATTCGTCCCGCTTCAGCTTCCGCCGTCCTGTGAGGCGCTTCACATTCCTGACAAGAATTTCCGCTCTATGTTAAGGCATGCGTGGTCTCGCAATTATAATTGTTGCGCTTGTGGTCCTCTCGGCAACGGTGCGAGGGCAGTCTCGCTTCGTGCCAAGACCTACCGAACCATTACTGGGCAAGAACCTGATCACGTTGCGCGACGCCGCGCTCTACATCACCAAGCTTCCGAAAGCAGAGCACGATACCGAAGAATGGCAGGCCGCAATGCAGGCTCTCTTGCTGGTCGTAGAACGTGGCGGGCCAACGATGTTTGCTCGCATTGGCATCATGAGGGCGTTGAGCCGCAACGTCGTGCGGGAGTTCGATTCCTTGCAAGGACACGCATTGGGGACAGAGGAAGCTTAAGAGGGACCAATAATAAACCCGGCCGCATGTCCCGGCCGCTCGTGATTGAACCAGGTGGCTTGTGGGCTAAAGACCGCTTTCGGGCAAAGAAAGATGTTGCGATGACCGGCAAATACGCTCCGCCGGAAGTCACGATCCGGAGTTATCAGGATTCTCCGATTTGCGATGTCGTGGTTGTCGTTCGCGGCCAGGAAATGGTTCTCCGCTGCCGTGACTATCACCAGGCGACGCGATGGGCGCGCCTGGAACGTAAGACGTACAAAATTCCTCAGCCCGATATTGACGTTGCAGCTAAAGCTCAATCCCGCGACCCGCCACTTTTCTTGCGTTCAGATAGAAATTAACCCCGCTCCCCCTGTAAGCGCCGGAACTACCTCATGCACGCCGGAATTGGGATGATGAGGGCCTTCACCCAGTTAAGGCGTTGTTCTTTCATATGAGGTGGAGGAATGAGAGCCGTTACGAGGCGAATAGAACCAGGCTGCATCGCAACCCCCGATTGACCTGTGACGGTAGATAGTCCCCCCGCCGCGCGATAGCGCCGCCGGTGCGCGTTCGTGCTTCCGGGGCCTGCGGATTATCCCTCGGCGCCGAGCGCACCCCGCGCCCACGCGCGCAGCTGTCAGGGGACGTTCACGGCCGGCATTGGCAGTGCGCTCGCTCGCGCGCGCTTTGAACGAAGTTATCCGCAGCATATCCACAATCTCAAAGGGCCTGAATCCGAGGCGTTGACAACGACTTACTGCGCACGAAATCACGGGCCGCGCCGACGGCGTGGCGGATTCGCGCGTCGCCTTGTAAGGCTGGGAGCTGAAGGCGAAGATAAGGCATGACCCACCGCGATTCGATAGAAGCAGTGATGCAGGCACTCCAGCGGCAACAGAGAGAAGCCTATGAAAGGGAGCCCATTCCTGCAGAGCCGATAATCGAAGTAGCGCGTGCCTTTCTCCCGCGAAGCCCAACGCAAAACGCTAGAATCGGGGGTTACGGCCAACTGGCGCCAGCTGACGATAGCCTAATAAAGGCTCGATATGCTTCGACGATTTTGAGGGTTGCTCAGAGATCTGATCGCGAAGCGGCAGCTCGCTTAGTCGGCTCAATCGCGGGCGACTTACCGCTTCAGAGCGAGCTTCCAGAAATCGCGGACATCCACCTACGCGCTATTGCTTCATTTGTTCAGTTGGCGACCAGCCTTCGCGACAAGACTAACCCCAAGCAGCAGCCTTCTTGGAAAACTGCGTTAGACGCGGCGGCGGACTGGCTTCGCGAGGTCGAGATGCTCAGGTAATTAACCTGTCTCCGCGCATCATCATCCCACTGTCCGGTGGTGATCGGAAGGCCCAAAGCTAAGGGCATCCGCTACCGCGCACGGCCGGATTTCAATTGGGACAAGAAGCAGCGCGCGACTTCCGATGAGAAGAAAGGCCACGCCGCCGCGCGGTGATCGCGCCCATTGCGAGTTCAGGTCGCGGGCTGGCGAAGTACCGGCCGCCGCGCCACGACGCATCCTTGGCCGTGCCCGCGGCAACGCTTGTCGGAGTCGAATTCGACGCGAGCCTTTGCAGCCGTCAATTCTATTTCATTTGGCTGGAGTGCCGTTCTTCTCGCCCGGTTGTGCTATCGTCCGTGACGCCGGGCGAACGCCCTGGAAGAACAGCCAATCATGGACAAGGTGGTCTCGCTGCTAATCTCGGTAGGCATCATCACCTTCGGCGCTTGGGTTGCTACCGCCACAATCGCCAAAGGTTGGCCCTTGGTCTGGACGCTGATGGCTCTGTTTCCACTCTTGACCGGATTCATCAGCCTCTATGATTCGATTAAGGGCACCGAAGACTAGCTTTTCTCGACATGGGGCGATGCTGCACTGGTCTATACCGCCATCCGCCGCACCGGCCGATCGGCCGGGGCGCTGCCTGGCGTGCGCCTGGAGGGCGGCCATTCAAAAGTGGCCGAGCGCTCGCACTCTGCATCCCACGCTGGTGGCCGCTGGACGCTCTCAGAGTCGGGCCGAAGTCCTGGGGCCTTCTCGTTTTCGATCACGTCAGTCGCTACCGACCTGACATGCCAGCAGTCGTGCCTTCGCGGGAATCGCCACCTCTTCTAATCGGGCCGGGAATCCCTACGCAGGTAGTCGTGCCGTCAGTTTCTCGGGCAGCCGTGCCGCAAGGAACGGCTTTGACTACTTTTGTTGAGATTCCGTCGGGACCAACTTTATCCAAACCTGGACCCGGATACACCTCCGGCACGGGGCCTCCGAACGGTTTATTCGGGGCGTCAGGTCCATAAGCACCGATGTAACCCTTGGGCGCGTCGCTCTGCGCGACCGCGGCCGACGACACTAACAGTGCGAGCACGGCAGCAATGGGCAAAATCCGCATCGATTCCAGCCCTCCCAAAGTCAATCCTAAATCTTTCACGCAGGAGTGATGAACACGACCCCAGCGCGAGAATGGGATGGTGACTTCTCTCAGACTGCCATGCGCAGCGCCGGTTGATGGCTCTGCCGCCTGGGCCGTCCGGTCTTGAGCGGCCCGCGGGCGGCCCCGCAGATCCGCAGCAACTTATGCTGAAACGGCCGCACCGAATAAAATTCAATTTAATGGTGTCGGCGGTTTGCGAACCTAGATCAGCTTCACGCGCATCGGCGATCAACCGTAACGTTGATCGCGTGTTCGATCCTTCGCGCAAAGACACGAATTAACGCGTAATTGGGTGAAGCGGTTTAGGCAACGGCACACTAATACAAGTGCCTAGGAAGCAACGGATTGGCGAGACAGGCAGATGCACGCTCAAAGAAAAGACCGGCGCGGCGACTTGATACCCGTGATAGTAGCCGCATTTGTCGCAGTCGTGGGTCAAACTGTTATCCTCTTTAACGACTTCGGCCCGAGCAACGATTCGCAGGGCAGCGGCAGCGCGACGATGATCACGGCCGCGGTGGTGTCCAGGGCCGGCGCAATCGAGATCCCGTCGGAGCCGCCCGCCGGCCAGTCGGCATCCTAAGCGCCGTAAAGACCGCAACCATGATAGGTCCAGAGACTTACAGCTGTCCAGGGCGACGGCCCGTTTCCCAGAGGGCTCTCAAACTCGCTCTGTCGCTGGTGGCTCTTGCCACCTCTCTAGCTTCGCTGTTTGCGGCGAGTTGGGTCGGCCTAGCACTGCTTGGCTATTAGGGCGCCCCGCAGTTGCCCCGTACAACGATTTGTTACTTCGAAAAACCAGGACAAGACCTACCTCGTTATTTCGCGACTACGACTAAGAGGGAGTCTCGACATGAAAAAGCTTTCCGTTCTTTGCGTCGCCCTTTGCGTTAGCCTTTCGGCCACCGCGGCGTTTGCCCGCAGCGGCATGGGATCGCATCATACGTCCGTCACAGGCGGCGCCTTTGGCACCAGTCCCACTGCGCCTGGCACCAACTCGTTGGGCACGGCCCTTTCGTCATCCGGCATCGGCAATAGTCCCATGAAAGGACCACTGCTTGGCACCAATCCTGCCATCGACCGTGAAGAAGCGAAGGTCGACAAGATGATAGGATCGATCTGCCGGGGATGTTGATGCTTGTGGGCTTTTCGATCGAGTAAAAAAGCCTTGTCGCTCGGCGCGCGGTGCTTCAGCACGCGCAGCGGACACGCCATACCTTTCCGGGCGATTGCTGAGCGCGGACTTCCGAAGACCACACCACGGCCGCACCACCCAAGATGCGAAAAACGTCGCGTCGCCTTATCCGATCACCTCGTTGGCTCGGGCGGTACTATAAATTCCCGCCGCCGCACGCCTGCTCTTACAAACTGGACATCTGGAAGACGCGCGGGACTGTTGAACTCAATATGTCTAGTAGTCCCTGACTGTCCGGCCTGGGTCATTCGCGGTGCCGCTTTTGCTATGTCCGGGATACGTCCGGTTTGCCCCCAATAGCGACCGAACGGCAGGCATCGCGGGACGTCTCATATCAAACGTGCCAAGCCCGGAAGTTCCGGGCGCTATTCGATTACCTCGTCGGCGCGGGCCAGCAGCGCCTGGCGGAATGGCGAGCCCGAGCGCCTTGGCGGTCTTGAGGTTGAACCGCAGCCCTGCGCTTGAATTTCGTCCGTTGGCCGCAATTAATGAAAGCGAGCCATATGAAGCGTTTCACATTCTTGCATTACCGTCTGAGTGTAGAACAGAATCGTTTGCTACCGCGGAATGAGAACAAAGTGGTATGCCGTAGCGCCGCGGGCGCGATTAGCGAGATCTCCAAAGCCCTCCGCAAAGCAGGACTGAGCACGTGAGTCTCCTTATTCTCGTCGTCGACGACGAATGTGATGTCGAGATGCTTTTTCGCCAGCAGTTCAGGCGCGACCTCCGCGCCGGCCGCTTCACGATGGATTTTGCCCAGTCGGCGGATAGCGCCCTTCAACGCATCAGTGACGCGGCGGGTGCATCATTGATCCTGATCCTTTCCGACATCAACATGCCCGGAATGAGCGGCCTTGAATTTTTGCCGAAGGCGAAAGCCGCTCGACCGGATGTTCCCGTCATTATGATCACTGCCTACGGTGACGCTGAGACCAGGCGAAAAGTCCTGGAAGGCGGCGCCGAGGCACTCCTGACGAAGCCCATCGATTTTGATTTGCTTCGCAATGAAATCGACGGCCGCATCGCAAGGGCCGCGTGATCGACGTCTAAAGATCCTCGGGCTGATGTCCGGAAGGGGTCAAAGTCAGAAGAACTCCGTCTGAGCAAATGTCTTCCGGGTTAAGATCGCAGCAGAAGGAGACGATGCCGTGGGTCAAGAACATCCGCCAGGTCGATCGGGTCCGGCGCTAACCGCTACAATGCTTAGCGATACTTAATTGTAGTGACCGTCTCAGATCAAACTATGGAACTGAGGGAATCATGGGCCCATAGTAGGTGCCCCAGTGGCCCCACACATCGCGGCTCTCGTGCCCGCGAAAACCGTCACCTTCGCGAAGATATCGGGCTCCGGGCGTGGTACTCGTGTTGAGGTTTTCTGCGAGGTGCCGCGAGCTTACGTGGCTCTCGCGAGCCATAGCGGGAGTTGCGACCATGGCTGCGGCGATCAGTGCAGCCGACAGAAGTTTTAGCTTGGTCATTCAATTTCTCCATTTGACATGAAACGCCAACACGTTCAGCTCCTCTATGGAAATGGTGAAGCGATTAGACCGATAAAAGGCACATATCCTCACATCGCTTCAACGCCGCGCGAGGTCGGCGTGTCGCACGATCACGAGTTCCGGAGCTTTGTCCGTCAGCCACTTCCGGTCTTCCCCGACAAGCAGACCTTTTCAGTGCCCTTCGGCTCGACGGGTAAACACGAACGCCCCTGTTAACATCGAAGCGCCAATCATCCAGCCTGCGAAAGAATTGAATTGGGGCCGGTTCAAGCCGGACTGGCCTTAAGAACCTGGTCGAAGATTTGGAAACACGGCTTAGCGAGCCGACGTAAGGCCGAGAGTTCGCTAGTCCGCTGCCTGCATACCGTCCTCAATCGCGATAGCAGTTAACGTCATCGGGTCCGTGATTCCATCTGATGCGGCCCGCAGAATTCGTTCCGCCATCTTCGCTTTTGTCGCGGGTGTCCGGTTAGCGGCATCAATCTGATCGACAGCCGAGCCGAGAACGGACCGCATCGTCCATACCAGTGATGGCTCAAACTGAGATGGTGCCAATTTCGGCGATTGTGACTTCCGCACTGGGAATCTCCTGTTAGCGGATGTCGTCTATTGGTCGAGTGAGTCAGCGGTGTGACAGACAGCGCACATTGTTTTGATTCAAACCAAATGCGCCGTCAGACGTATGTGAGATTCAAAATTCGTTGTGGACTAAATCGCTCAAGCCAGCCTCGGCCCTTTCTCTTCATCCTAGCTTGACCACCCAACCTTACTAACATTTCACGCAATAATCCCGTTGAAACAGACCCTTCCCGGGCCATCTAACCCGTATGAATTTGCCTGATATTTTTCGTGATAATGCTGAGGACTGTGCCTTTCTCGCCGAACGCGCCGAAGATGGAGAGGTCAAGCGTGCACTAAAGCGCATGGAAGAGGCGTGGCGCGCGCTGGCGCAGGAACAGGAGCAACTAGATAATAAAAGATGGTCAACAAGAAAGCCGCCCTTGTGAGGCGGCTTTTTTTATCACCCTACCCGCACGCACACGGCGGGCTTTTTCGTGTGCATCCCCTGCCGGAATTTTCCGGCCATCTCAGAAATCAAAACATGATTGAAGACGAAAAATCAATTGCGTACTCGCGAACTGTGAAGGCATTCTAGCTCTTTCGAAGTCGTTCTTCGCTTTGCTGCAACACGCGTCGAGTATCATTGCAGAAGGGTACGAACATGCTTGTGAAATCTCGGAACTCGCTTTCACGGCACCAGCGGAACGGCTTTTCCTAGACTGCGATTCCGCAGAACAGGCCGCGTTTAACAAAAATATCGTTCGAGGTATCGGCATGAGCAACTACGCACACTAAGGCAGTTCATCGCTTCGCCAACTCAGAACGTTAAGGTGCGAGCGGGATATTTGCAGCCCCTGCCCGTCATTGATCCCCGCGATTAGGCAAACCAGTACCGGACCGGCAGTGGTTCCTCACCTAGAGGAGCTCCGCGTGGCGCTCCTGCAGATGTTCCGGCCGAAACTTATGCTTGGGTAAGTTTTTACAATAGTGAGTAGTATCACGCCGGAGGAAACATTGTCGTTGCAAGAAACCTCAGACATGACAATGGCAGACCGCGAAGCCCTGACGAATGCGGTCAAGTCCCTCGAACATCCCAGCCTTGCCGCCCGGCTCACGAATCTGATCGGCAAGCCTGTCGAGCTTATCGGATACGCGCTTCCCTCGTTCGCTTCGAAGGCGATCGCATCTGCTACATCCATGGGCCTTGAGGCAGCGCTGAAGGTGGCGTTGCGCACTCTTCCGCGGTCTCCTCGAACCGGGTCGGAGTTGTTGCACCGGGCTCTCGCCACGGCGTCCGGCGCCGCGGGCGGCACGTTTGGTTTAGCCGCACTTCCGGTCGAGTTGCCGGTATCCACCGTGATTATGTTGCGATCGATCGCAGACATAGCGCAAAACGAGGGCGAGGATTTATCTGACCCAGAGTCTGTTCTCTCCTGTGTTGAGGTCTTCGCACTGGGCGGCCGAGCCGGATCTGCCGACGCGTCCGAAAGCGGATATTTTGCGGTTCGAGGCATGCTCGCCAAGACCGTAACCGAGGCGGCCAGGTTCGTTGCGGAACGTGGGGTCATCAAGGAGGGTGCTTCCATTCTCCTCAAGTTCGTCACCCAGATCGCGGCGCGCTTCGGGTTGGTGGTGACCCAGAAGGTCGCAGCGCAGACGCTTCCGGTCGTTGGCGCTCTTGGGGGCGCTGCGGTGAACTATGCGTTCATCGAGCACTTCCAGGACGTCGCCCGTGGTCATTTTACGGTCCGACGGCTCGAGCGTTTTTATGGCAAGGATAAGATTCGCACTGAATACGATCAGATCGCTCAGCAGCTTTGAATAGACGGGTTGAGATTGTCAGGTTGGCAGCGGCCCGCTTCGCCTTACGAAGCTGTTTTCTCTGGTTGATGAAGGCCGAGCCCACGTTCCACTGAGGCGGATGCGGGATCCATAGTCTCCGAAGTCGACTCCTTCAGCGAGGTAAAAGGGCGGCGAATTTCTTAGTCGTACCATCTCCCGATCGCGGCTTATCAACCTTGAAGTGAGTTCGGACGGGGAAGCGACAGCAACTCATCCCACTTACGTGCGAATGCGCGGCGAGTCGTCGCCGGCTTATGAACACCCGTGATTGGCAGTGGACGATGTCGTCCGCCGGCCCAGGCGAGGCTCTGCAGATGGCAGCGGCTCCAAGATCCCGTCGACTCTACGAGCAAGTAGTCGAAACTATTCCGGCCTATCAGTTTGTTGTCGGCCGAACGTCCGCTTCGCGCCATAGAACGAAACCGCTTTCGCGGGAGGGGCTGGCGGCGCGGTCGGGCGATTACGTCTGCCGCAGTAACTCTTTGAACGAGCGCAGGTGACGGGCGGACGCTCCGTCTTGAGGATCGAGGGGTCAATCAACCTCCACCTCAAGACAGGAGCACCCCGATGAGTGATAAGCCCATCAGCCCGCTGCGCCGACGCATGATCGAAGACATGACGGTGCGCAAC
>WNFB01005018.1_pt1 | contig 11807 bp, 11 predicted proteins | sample 5400501 | NCBI WGS metagenome assembly WNFB01 (sample SAMN13153341, study PRJNA577476) | soil metagenome | isolation source: 200 cm saprolite under Douglas fir tree site 2 hole 1 | place: USA:California | collected 2015-04-18 | reverse complement strand
CATAAGCCTCAGGTATGACCGGCACCGTGAGCCAGAAGCCCGAAGGCGCGGGGGCAGGCTGTTCCTCGATGGATTGCACGCGAGCCTCGAGTCGCAGGTACGCATCCTCGACCTCAGGGACCAGCACGGGCTGACCCGTCAGCTCGGCGAGCCCGGCGGCAAGCTCCTCGCGGGTGCGGCCGGCACGGCCGTTCTCGAGCAGGTAGTAGGCGGCCGGCGACAGCCGCATCCGGGTCCCGTTGCGGCCGCGCAGGACGAATGACTCGGTGCGTTCGGAGGTGTCGAGAGGGATGCGGGCCTCCATCACGCCACCCCGCTGGCGACGGCGGCCACCGCCAGCTCCTCCAGTGCCGTCGCCACGAGTTGAGGGCCGTCATACGCGGCAAATGCCGCTTGCAGGCGGCGCGCAGCCTGACGCTGTTCGCCGGAATCGAGAATTCTCTCCATGGCGGCGCGGACCTCTCCGACCGGCGAGGAGGGGGATAGTGCGAGGGCCGCCCCGGCCTCGAGGCAGCGGGCAGCGAGCGCATGCTGCTCTCCCCCCGTCGGGAACATGACTGCCGGCAGGCCGTGGGTGATCGCGCCGAGCATCGCCGTCGTGTTGCCACTACAGACGACGCCATCGGCCTGCGCCAGGACCACTTGCTGGGGGACATAGCCGCGAACTAGCCAGTTCGCGTCACGGAACGCGGGCGGCGCGCTGCGGTTGCGCTCCATGGCCGCCGCCACCCTGGTCCCAAGCTCATCACACGCGGCGACCAGGCCGGACCAGAAAGTCTGGCCGGTCCGGAAGACCGAGCCGTGCTGCGCATAGAGGAGTCGCCGGCCCTCGCCACCGCACTCCAGCCAGTCGAGAACCTCACCGTCCGCGGTCTCGGGCTCGTAGAGACAGGACCCGACGAACCGCACGCGCTCCGGCAGATGGTCGGTCAGCGGTTCAAGGTCGGGGACTGACTGCAGAAGGTAGAGGGCGCCGAGCAGCGGTGAGTCGTCCAACGAGCCGGGCAGCGCGCTCAGTCCGAATAGCGCGCGGGCGGAGTTGTAGAGGGCGAGCGTTTCGCGATGGCGCCACTCCGCATCACGGTCCTCGCTGCGCGTTGTGCCTCCTGGGACGGGCACCGGCCACAGGTACGGGGCAAGCCCCAGGACGGCCACCTGAAGGCCGGCGAGCTCGCCGCCGATCAGGGGCCCGAGCGCCAGCGTGCTGCAGAGCAGGACGTCGGGGTGAAAGCGCTCCACCCCGTACTGCACGTGACGGACCTGGATGGATACGGCGACCGGATGGGCCCAGTTGGCGAGCTGGAAGCTGGCCCCGTCCGCATTCCCGCGGGGCAGTCGTTCGAAGCCGGCTTCTGCGATCACGCCTTCGAAGGCGGCCGAGGTCGCAAACGCCACCTGGTGTCCGCGCTCCTTCAGATTTCGGGCGAGGCCGATCATCGGATAGACGAAGCCGCGGCTCCCGATCGGACAGCAAAGGACCCTCATGAGGCAACTCTGCGCAGGCGCGAGGAGGCGACGTAGAACGCAACGTCGACCACGACCACCAGCACCACGTAGCCGATGGCCCGCGCGTCACTGACGACGGTCGCCGACACCAGCAGCGCGGCTGTCATGAAGTTGAGCGCGGCGTGGGCGGCGATCGGCGGGTAGAGGTTGTTCGCGCGGAGACGAAGTGCACAGAAGGCCAGCCCGTCGGCCGCGAACACGGAGAGAAACAGCAGACCGCTGCCGAAGTGGAACAGCGCGAACACCACCGAGCTGGCCGTTGCGGCCATCAGCACGCCGGCGCCGAGTCCCCGGATGCCCTGAAGCAAAAGGCCGCGGAACAGAACCTCCTCGGCTGCGGCGTTGAAGAGAAGGAAGTAAACGAGTGCGGTGAGCAGGAGCATCGGATCGTGGGTCCAGCCCTGCACAGGGATGAGCAACAGCCACGGCACGAGACGGACGCCGACCAGCGCCGCAGGCCAGCCCATCGCTGCCGGGCCCGGCAGCCGGCCGAGGCCGATGGTGCGCAGACCGAACGTGCGCTGTGCGACCACGATCGCGGCGACCAGCTGGACCCCGTAGAACGTCGCCGAGCGGCCGCGGCCCGTGACTCCCACCAGCTGCGCCAGCAGCATGGCAAGCGCGCCCGCCGCAAGCGGTATGGCCACCACCCCGATCAGGCGCAGCCAGGCGCGAAGCTTCGGGCGCGCGGGGATGGGGATGCTGGTGGCAGGGACGGTGAGCTCGCTCATCTTTCCATCGCGATGGCCTCCAGCGGCGACGCGGCAAGCGCCGCCCTGGCCGGGATGGCGAACCCCACAATCGGCGCCAGCAGCGCGAGCGGAATCGCCAGGGCGAGCCCACCGGCGGGCACCACCGCATCGACGCCCCCGATGACCTGGCTCAATGCGCCGATCAACGCGGCGGTGAGCAGGATGCCGACCGGCACCGCCAGCACGACGGCGGGCAGCATCAGCAGCCCGGCCGCCCAGACCAGGCTCGCGGCCAGCTGGCGCCTCCGGGCGCCGATCGCCTTGAGGATCCCGATGACGAAGGCGTGCTCGTCGGCCAGGATCATGGTCATCGCGAACATCACCAGGCCGGCCACCGCGGCGAGCCCGAAGCCGAGGATGAGAAGCACCGCTTGGAAGACATTGCCGAGCGGCACCGCGATCGAGTCGCGGACCAGGCTCACGACGACCTGGCCGCCGACGCTCTGCTCCAGCCGGCTGCGGACGCTGCCGGCGTCCGCGCCGGGCTGCAGTCGGGCCACGAAGTAAGCGGGTGTCGCCTGCGGCCGAAGCCGCAATAGAAGGCTGTCGCGACCCACCACCACCTGGCCCAGGTTGTCGAGCTCGCGATAGACCCCCACCACATGGACCGTGGTCTGATCGGTGCCGAGCTGGAGCAGCACGCTCCGCCCCGGCGCCAGACCGGTCGAGGACGCCAGGCCGGCCCCGATCAAAACCTCGGAGTCTGAGCTGATTGGCTTTCCTGCCAGCAGATGGAACCGCAGCAGGTCCTGGTCCGGCGTCAGAAAGCGCGCGTCGGTTCGATTGCCGTCAAGCGATGCATTGAGGTCGTAGACCGCCGTGCTCGCCTGGATCCCCGGGGTGCTGTCGAGGGCGTGCTGCACGTCGGACGGCGCAAGAGCACGGACGTAATCGACGCGCCAGTCGTAGGCGTAGCCCCAGGTCGACGGCTGTGACCCGAAGTTGGCCAGCGTCGCCTCCGTGATGACCGTGAAGATGACGGTCACAAGGCCCAGCAAGAGCACCGCCGCGGCGGTGCTGGTGCGACCGGGACGGCCGAGAAGGAGCGAGGCGCCGAGTCTCGGCCCGAGGCCGCCGCGCCCAACCTCGAGCGAACCGGCGAGCCGGCTGGGCGGCTGGCGGTAGCCGGCCGCGAGCATGGTCGCCGGGGACGTGCGCCCGAAACCGCGGGTCGCCAGTCGAACCGCCGCAAGAGCCGCGAGCACGATCAGGCCGCCGACCCCGGCGAGCACGACAGGGGTCGCATCGAGCGCGGGACTGAGACCCATGAGCTGGACGACCTGGCCGGTCATCCAGCCGGCGAATGCAACCGCCGCGATCGCGCCCAACACGACGCCAAGCAGGACCGGGGCGCCTCGCTGCAGCATCAGCAGCCACCGGACCTGGCGCAGGCTCCAGCCCGTCGCCCGCAGGATCCCCAGCGTGCGCGCCTGCCGGATCAGGTCGGCGCGCGTCGTGCCGACGACGAAGAAGAGGCTGGCCACCAGACCGAAGAGTCCGAAGAGGACGAGGAAGCCTTCGAGCGCGAGGACGAGGGGCTGCAGCCCTTCCACCACGAGGCCGCCGTCGTTGACCGCGATCGGTACGCCGGCGGGGACGAGGTCGCGTATCGCCAGCGCGGTAACTCGCAGCCGCGAGAGGTCGCGCACCTTGGCCCCGAACAGGGCCGAGCGGGCGGCAGCGTCGCCGCCCAGCGCGCGCCACGCCGATGCCGTCACGTAAATCACGGCCGGCGTCGACAGCGGATACGACGCGCGCGAGATGTCGCGGACAACGCCGGATACGTGCAAGCTGAGCGATCCGCCGCCGCCGACCACGGTCGCCTCAGAGCCGGGACCCACACCGATGGACTCCGCGGCGCCTCGTTCGAGCACCGCCGCGTTCGCACCGGGCGCAGGCCACGAGCCGCCCGCGACGCTGAGGCTGCCGACGGGAGGCGGAGTGTCGGGCAGCGGGCTGATCGCCGCCGGCAGCTCTTTGCCGCCCGCCCTCACGACACCGGACTGCACCATGTAGATCGGCGTCAGCGCACGGACTTCGGACAGCCGTGAGGTCGCGGCGTAGAGTGCCGGCGCTGAGGTCGACAGTGTGGCGACCCAGAGATCCGGACCGTTCAGCTGCTGCTTCGTGGCCGCGTATGACGCGGGAACGCTGAAGGCCGTGAGCAGGCCGGCGCCGACCACCGCCATGGTCAGCAGCGCGACGCCGGCCTGCACCGCCGCCTCCCACCACCGCTGGCGCATGCCCGCGGCCGCGAACGTCACATAGGCCCGCGACCGCCGGCGGCTCATGGCTCCGGTGACGCGCTCGCCTGGGGGGCGCCGCCCTCGGTCGTGGTCAGCAGCCGGCCGTCGCGCATCCTCAGCTGCCGGCCGGCCCAGCTCGCGATGCGGGCGTCGTGGGTGACCATGAGCAGCGTCTTGCCTGCGTCGTTGAGCTCGCCCAGCAGCTGCAGCACCGCCTCGCCCGCCGCGCTGTCGAGGTTGCCGGTGGGCTCGTCCGCAAGGATCACCGGGGGGTCGTTGACGAGCGCCCTGGCGATCGCGGCGCGCTGCTGCTGTCCGCCCGACAGCTCATGCGGGAGGCGGTTCGCCTTGTCGCGTATGCCCATCGTTTCGAGCAGGGTCGTGACGCGCTCGCGCAGTGGTCGTGCCTCGACGCCGGCCAGCAGGCCGGGCATCGCGACGTTGTTGAAGATCGTCAGGTTCGGGATCAGGTGGAAGGCCTGGAAGACGAAGCCGACCTGCATCAGCCGGAACCTCGCGAGCGCGGATTCGCCCAGGGCCTGGATCGGGCTGCCGGAGACGTTGATCTCGCCGGACGTCGGCTTTTCGATCCCGCCGAGAAGGTGCAGAAGCGTGCTCTTGCCGCTCCCCGACGGTCCCGTGATGGCGGCGAAGACCCCAGGCTCGAGATCGAACGAGACTTCCGACACCGCGGTGAGGGCCGTGCTCCCACCGGAAAATGTCTTGGTCAAGCCGCGAACCGCGACGATGGGGGCACTCAAAGCCTCGATCTCGGAGCCGATATCGTATTTCAGCACGCGGGCCCCTCCTCCCGGGCGTGCCACGCCAGCGCGGCGCGCAGCACGAAGGCCGTCGTGATCGTGCGACTGGTGTAGAAGACCGTGGTGACCGGCCCGCCAGAGGCGCGGTTCACGTTCATCCGGATGAATGGACAGCCCCTCCACCCGTCCGCGCCGTGGGCCGCCTCCAGCCACTGCCGTGCCCTGCTTGCGCGCTCACGGTCTGAGGCATGGGTCAACTTCAGCGGGGCAAGCGCGAGGGTTTGCAGCGCAAGGCTTGTGCTGAGGGAGTCGGCGTCACCGGAGCCCCAGCCGCCACCGGGCAGCTGGCTGTCGCGCACGAAACCTATCGCCCGCGGCAGCGAGTGGGAATCGGGGCGCACCGCCGCCAGCGCGCGAGTCGCGACGAAGACACCGTAGAAGGGTCCGTAGTACCAGGTGCTCGACCAGCTGCCGTCGGAGTCCTGAGCCTTCTCGATGAAATCCAGCCCGCGCTCGACGGTCCTCTCGAAGCGCACCGCATCGTAGACGTGGAGCGCGTGCAGCAGGTTGGCCATCACCTCAGGGTCCGAACCGGCACCCCAGGCAAGCTCGACGAACTGCGCCTGCCGCTGCTGCCTGCGCAGGTGACGCTCGGCGGGCAGGATCCAGGTCTCCAGCGAGCCGTCCGGGTGGGCCCCGTTCTGAAGCAGCGCGTCGAGCGCGGGATCGCACCGGTTGGACACCTGCTCGCGCCGCCCGGCAATGCACAGGAGCCGGATCATCTGGGCCAGGTCGTCGGCGTCCGCCGGAAGCTCGGGCAGCTCGGGGAAGTAGCTCCAGCCACCCGGGGCCTGGGGTTGGGCGCGGCCAAGCAGATAGGTGATCTCGTGCGCCACCGCCGGCTGAAGATCGGGACCGGCAAGGTGTCCCGCCTCGCATAGAGCCTCCGCCAGCAGCGAGCGCTGATACACATCCCCGGTCTGAACCTCCGTCGCGCCGGAAAAACCCTGGTCCCACGGGAAGTTCATCAGGTGGCGCGCCTCGCCGAAGCCACGCCGCCATTCGGCCAGCGTGTTCTCCAGCGCCGTCCACCCGAGCCCGGCCCATGGTCGGTCTTCCGTGACAGGGACGGTGACAGTCACCGCGGGCTGCGCTCTGACCCGGCTTGCGTTCTCGGCCACGATCCGCGCGATGTCGGCCTCGAGGTCCAGGCAGCGCCGGCGAAGACCCGCGACGGCATCGGCAAAAGGAACCGCGGGCGCCTCCGCCAGCGCGACATCGGCCTCCCCGAGCTGCACCAACGCCAAGCGAAGGACGTGGCCTGCGTGACCTTCGTAATAGAGCTTGCGTGCGATACCGCCGGCCTGCTCCGGGCCGAGCGCATCGGCGCCAAACGGGCCGCCATCCGGCAGCAGCCGGGCCAGCAGCAGCGACGGCTGGCGGCGCCGCAGGTCTTTCTTCCAATCGCCGAGGTCGTCGAACATCTGATACGCGACGTTGTAGTGGTCCACCGCGGTGTCCAGGGCGGCCGACGACCCGGCGTCACCAGCCAGCTCCGCAAGGCCGGCGACGCTGGCCTTGGCGATCGCTGCCTTCTTGATCGCCACGCTGCATGCCACATCCTCGGTGAACTGCCGCCAGGGCCTGCGGCCGCTGCCGAACTCGGCTTCGATTACGCAGGCCTCCGCCAGGTCGCGCAGGTAGCCTCCGAAGCGAGACCAGAAATGGCCGGCGCCCGGGAAGAGCTCGTTCAAGAGGCGGTAAGCCTCGAACTGCATGGCCACTGCCTGCAGCGGAGCGATGGAGCCGAACGCGGCGTCCGCCGGTCCGTCGATCGCGGTGTCCGAAAGGAACATGCAGCTCGAGAAAAGGCGCGCGGCCACCGCCAGGCTCTCGACCTGGCGCGCGTCGAGCCCGGGAAAAGCGGGGGCGAAGAGGTGGGGGTGGAAGTCGTAGATGCTGACGTCGGCGCGGAGGTCGAGCCTGACCACGGTCGGCCAACCCTTCTGCAGCTCCTCCAGCCGGGCCGCGAGCAATTGAGGTCGAAAATCGGCGTGCGCAATCGATTTCAAGTCCATGGCTTCAGCTACAGCCGAGGTCGATGGTGCAACAGGTAGCCCAGCTGTCCATGTTGGGAACCACCACAGCGATTTCGATCCGTGCTTCAAGTTCCTCGACGTCGAGGTCCGCCGCATTGAGACTGCGAATCTCGGACGTTTCCGCCTCCGCCATTCTCACCGCGTTTTTCACCTCCGCCAATTCCCTTCTCCTTTGTTTCGATGTTGGCGGCGGGACGCGCCCGCGGCGACGCGCCCGCCTGTCGCACGAGTCCGTCTGTGGGTGCTAGAGGCCGATGTTGATGCCGCAGTTGACCCAGCAGTCAGCGTTGGGGACCGCGGCCGCCATCTCGAGTCGGGATTCGAGCTCTTCGACGTCGAGGTCAGCAGCGTTGAGACTGCGGATCTCGGGCGGGGCTTCCAGGGAATCCAACCTGTCCCGCGCCTCAAGCTTTTCGGGTCTATCCACCTGTCTTCACCTCCTTTTGCGTGGAATCCGCCGCTCATCCATGGACAAGTCAGACGTCGATCCAACACGAGTTCCTAGAGGTCGCATACGCGGCCCTCGCGAACGTTCAGTGCGACACCCGACTCGTGCTCGAGGAAGGCCTCCGCGACCATGGCGCGGAAGCGAGCGGCATACCCGTCACAGAAGTTGGCGGAGAGGGTGCCTCGCCGCCCTTCGGCCAGCACCGCGCATCCGCCCCCGCAGTGGAGGGCGTAGCGGCACTGACGGCAGATCGAGTTGCTGGCGACGCTGCGGGTGCGCCACGCGCTCAGCACGAACTGGCTCAGGTTGACCTCACCGTCCGGCTCGATGTTGCCGATGCGGATCTTCTGGTCGCCCGTGCGCTCCCAGCACGCGTAGAGATCGCCGAACGCGTCGAAGATGTACATCGAGCTCTGGGCTCCGCAGAAGTGTCCGTGGTGCACAGGCAGGCTCTCGGTCGCGAAGATCGAACGAGCCGTGTTCTTGAGCCCGTCGTCCGGGCGGTCGATCACGCGCATCTCCGGATAAAGCTCGCGTCGCTCCTCGAGCGCTTTGTCCAGCCCCCAGCTCGTGAAGGTGGTCTTGCGCTCGGTCTTCTCATTGGTGGCGTGAATGGGCGCCGTGTAGCAGCTCCAATTCGGATACTTGGGCCAACCCTGCGCGATCATCTCCTGCGCCAGGGCCGGCAGCGTGTCGACGTTGTTGCGGTCGATGTTGAGACGGATGTCGACCGAGGCGCCGAGCTCCAGGGCCATCGTGATGTTGCGCGCGATGCGCTGATACGAGCCGCTGCCGTCGGCATAGATCCGCCGCTGGTCGTGCTCTTCCGGCGTCCCGTCGAGCGTGATCTGGACGCGCGCGATCTTGCCTGGTCCCAGCAAGTCGCTGTACGCGTCGAGGTCCGTGGCGTTGCTGACCGCCCAGAAGCTTGCTTGGCCGATGGCTTCGGCCTTGCGCATGATGTACTCGATCGCCGGCCGGTTCTGTCGCAGGAGCGGCTCTCCGCCGAAAAAACCGATCGAGCGTCGATTGATCTCGCCCGGGGCGAGTCCGTGCAGACCCTCCAGCTTCGGTATGCCCTCGAAGATGCGGTCGATCATCGCCACGTTCATCGTCCGCAGCAGGTGCTTGAACGTCGGGTCCGTCCGCATGTGATCCTGGAAGCAGTAGAAGCAGCGCAGGTTGCAGTCGTACGTCGGCATGAAGATGTAGTTGGGAAGCCGGCTCTGCTGCTTGTGGAGCGTGGTGGCGATCCCCGCCAGCCGGTCCTCCTCCTCCTGGAGAGTCAGCTCGGTCAGATACCCGCGCCGTTTGAGGATGGCGATCGTCGCCGCTGACGGGGCGGCGACCGTTCCGGGGGCGATCTCGGGCTCAGGCGTCCACTGGCCGTACAGAGGTCGGATGGGCCGCTTCAGCTCGAGCGACCGCATGTAGGTCGCCACCGTGCCGGACACGCGGTCGAAGGCTCCCGTGTACCCGTGCACGAGGAGCATTTCGTGGCTGTTGTTGGGAAGGTCGACGTAGATCGTGTAGCTGCTGGCGCGAAGCCGACGCTCAGTGGACCCGGCGAACACCGGCTCGTCCGAGCCGGCCTTCGGCAGGACCATCTCGGACGGGATCACCGGAAGCAACTTGACGGCCAACTCGTTTCCTCACTGGTATGGCCGTCGTCGACGGCCCCCTCGTGCGCACGGCGAGCCTATCCAGGGGGGCCGGCGTCGAAAAGTCCGCGAAATCGCTGTCAGCGATCTCGCATGCGCGCGTCGGCAGTTCTGCTGACTTTCACAATTTCGCGCGCGGGTGTCTTATCGCGCCACAAGGGAAGCAGCTTGCTCGACAAGTCCAAACTGCCGTCCGGCCTGGTCGTCCATCGGGTCTGGGTTCCGGAAAGTGATTCCGAACCTCGCCGCGCGATTGCGTATGTCGGCGAGCGCCGCCGGCGGATCGCCGGCGTGGTCCTGATCGCACTCGGCGTCATCGTGGCCGTAGCCGTCCTCGTCACGAGAGCCGCGTTCTGGCTCGCGTTCGTCTCCCTCCTCATCGCGTGGGCGGGCGTTGCTTACGCGGGTGGCGGCCGGACAGGTTTCTATGAGGTGAATGACGATGGAGGATTGGGCGAATACCTCGGCCGGAGCAAGCCCTGGCAAGCTCGCATTGTTAAGTCAAGGCGGCCATAATCACCTTACCGGTGGGGCGGGCCAGGATCTTTACCCTGTGGCAGCCTCGGCTGCGGCAGTCGACGAACGGGAACGGCCATGGCGACTTCACGCCCATTCCCCAGGCCGCCGCCGCGGCAGGATCGCTGAGGCCCGAGTTCTTGGGGTGGCTGCGCGAGGCGACGGGGTGGCAGCGAATCGGCCGGCTCGTCCCCATGTCCTGGATCGTCATCCTGGTCTGGCCTCTGACGTTGCTGTTGACACGCGGCCTGCCCACGGTGGACCTGGGCGTCTCGCTCCTTGGGCTGGCGACTTTCGTTGTCGTCTGGGTGTGGTTCTGGCTCCAACCCAGGACCGGCAGCGACCCCTGGCTCTCGGTGGGCGTGCTGTTCGGGCTGGGCGCGATCGGAGCCGCCCTCACCTTCAGCAATCCGCGGATCTGGCACGACGGCCTGGTCGGCTACTGCATGGTGGTAGCGGCCGTGTGGCCCAGCTGGCGGCCGTCGCTTCTCGCCGTTCCCGTCGTGGCGGTCGTCGTCTTCCTTGCTGTCACCGCGACAGGATCAGGCACGATCAACGCGTTCGGTGTCGCCCTGGTCTGGCTCTTCCTCGGTTTCGGCTTCGTCGCCGTGCAGCACCTGCTGAGGGCGAACCTGCGCCTCCACGAGGCGCGAGTGGAGTCGGCTCAGAAAGCGTCGCTGTCGGTCGTCGAGACGATGGCCGTCTCGCCGCGGCAGCGGGAGATCATGCTGCTCGTCGCCACAGGCCTCTCCGACAAAGAGATCGCGGCGCGGCTCCAGGTCTCTCCTCACACGGTGCGAACTCACTTGCAGAGGCTGTACGCCCAGCACGGGCTGCACAACCGGGCTGAGGCGGCGGCGACCTGGACGAGAGGAAGGGCGGAGCCTGCGGAGGGCGCGAGGCCGGTCTGAAGACGTGTCGTCGAAAATGACGACACCGGAAAACGCGAATTGCGCTCGCGGTTCGGCTCGCCTTTGATTGCGCTACCGACATGGAAGCGCGCTTCAGTCCTCGACAGACCGAGATCGTCAGCCTGATCGCGTCGGGTTATTCCGACAAGCAGATCGCGCTGCACCTCCGAGTCTCACAACGCACGGTGCGGACACAGCTCGAGCGCCTTTATGCGACCAACGGACTGCACTGCCGGGCGCAGGCGGTGCACATGTGGGCGCTGTCAGCGGGCTTCCCTTCCCCGCTTGCCGGGGAAGGTGACCCGGCCGCGAAGCGGCCCGGTCGGATGGGGGCTTCCCTACAGCAGCTACCTAGCTGACGTCCCCTCTCCGATCGCCGCTTGTGCTGCCGCCAGTCTCGCCACCGGGACGCGGAACGGGCTGCACGACACATAGTTCAGGCCCAGCTTGTGGCAGAGGTGGATCGAGTCCGGGTCTCCCCCATGCTCGCCGCAGATCCCGATCTCCATGTTCTTGCGAGTCTTGCGCCCTTCTTTGACCGCGATGCCCATCAGCCGCCCCACCCCGGCCTCGTCGATCGTCTCGAACGGGTTGCGCGGCAGGATCTTCTGCTCGAGGTAGCGGACGATGAACGCCCGCTCAGCGTCGTCGCGGGAGAAGCCGAACGTGGTCTGCGTCAGGTCATTGGTGCCGAAGGAGAAGAACTCCGCCTCCTGGGCGATCTCGCCGGCGGTCAGCGCGGCGCGCGGGATCTCGATCATGGTGCCGAACTTGTACGGCACCTTCACGCCCATCTCCTTCTGCACCGCCTCGGCCACCGGCTTCAGCTCGGTGTGCACCACGCGAAGCTCGGCCACCGTCCCCGCGAGCGGGATCATGATCTCCGGCCGCGCGTCGACCTTCTTCT
>WNFB01005016.1_pt1 | contig 11808 bp, 7 predicted proteins | sample 5400501 | NCBI WGS metagenome assembly WNFB01 (sample SAMN13153341, study PRJNA577476) | soil metagenome | isolation source: 200 cm saprolite under Douglas fir tree site 2 hole 1 | place: USA:California | collected 2015-04-18 | reverse complement strand
ATATCCTTCACAAAAAATGGTAGCGTGAATAAAGAACTGGAGAAGAGCATATGGGCAGCGATAGAGCGCGAATAACGTATGATGAAAGTCGGCAATACCGTGCCGTCATAATGCAGCAGGGCCGGGTCACGGTAGAAGCCGACTGGAATGAAGAGGAGCAGATTGTCAATGAGGAACTTCGCAAGGATCTCCTTGACATCGTAGGTTCCTGCTGTACACCAAATGACGGTTATCGGGTTATCGAGACAGATAACTCGTCCGACCCCCCCTTTGATTTCTCGGTGGGCAAAGGTACGCTGTATGTTGGAGGAATGCGTGTTGTTCTCCCTAATCCTTTACAATACAGTCAGCAAACGGAATGGTTCGATCACCTGCATGATCCTGATTGGGTAGACCTCCCAACTCTACAAACGTATCCTAGGCATGAGCTTATCTACTTGTATCTCCGTGAGCAAGAGGTGAGTGCGGTTGAGGATACGGCTCTGCGTGAGGTTGCACTGGGTGGCCCCGATACAGCCCAACGAATGCGCCTTGTTCAGTATATTGTGCGTAAGAGTACTGAAGCAAAAGACTGTGCAGGAGCATTAGCTGAGGCAAGGAAACGATGGGCCACTCAGGGGCTGCATTTTGATGAGCAGACCACACGCCTGAAGTCATTGGCAACACTTCAAGTCAGCTTTCTGGAGGAGAAGAAAAAACTAGACCCTTGTGAGCCGCAAGCGCACGGCGGCTATCTCGGTGCCGATAATCAGTTAATTCGTGTACAGATTGCAGGCTTCAACACACAGACCCAAAAATACTCGCTCGTCTGGGGCTTTGATAACGCTTCCTTCCTCTACCGCGTCAATGTGGCCGCTGACAATAAGACCTTGAAACTCCTCTCGCGTCCGATTGACGATTTTCACAAACCACGTGCAAACCAGGCTGTGGAAGTGCTACGTTCGGCGGTTCAACTCAGTGCGATCACCAATGACTACATTGCCTCCGCTACAGGCAGCGTTTTTAAGCTGGAGACAGACTATGTTTCAGAAACGCAAAGTATTACGCTCCCAGAGGCGCTCGCACCGGAATATGGAGATATAAATCAAACTCCAGTTCTCTTTTTGCGTGTCTGGGAAGAACAACATGACTTCGTTGCAGGCGAAACGATAGACTTAGGGGTAACCGGCTTACAGGTGACGTTACAGACAGCGGGTAATGGACCGTTCCACATCGGCGATTACTGGCTCCTGGCCGTGCGCCCAAGCACCAGCATTGATCCCAATGCTTCGACACAAATATTCCCTCACCGCTATCTTGAAGGGCCACAGCCGCCGGATGGCCCTCGTGTGTGGGCCTGCTCCCTGGCAGTCATTGAGTGGAACCTCCAAATTCTGTTCGACGTACAGACCATTTTAAATGCCGCAGGCCCGATTGGCTTAACCCAGGATCAGCTTATCCTCTTAAAACAAATGTTGGACGCTAGCGGCAAATCCTTCTGGAACCTCTCTGAAGCGATAGCTCTAGTTCAAAGTGTTGGTGCTACATCAGACCAGATCCAAAAACTGAGCGATTCCCTGGCAAGTTTGGGCAAAGAAAGGGGGCCCCGCCTGGCGCTCACTGTGATAGAGGACTGCCGCAAGACCTTCCCCCCGCTGACTCCCCCTGCGCTGCACGTTCTCGCAACAAACTGGGTGAATGATGAGATATTTTCGCTGCAAGAGTTTGCACGGGGTCTCACCATAACATTCGACGCAGCGCCTGAGACCAACCAGCCAGGGGCAGTCACTACCATCAGTGCAGCGACGATGATCGTCACGATAGAAATCCCGTTGTACTCGCTCATGCAGTCCACAGTTGGAACTGCAGGGCCTTCCGGCCCGGAACTCTCTTTAATCGTGACAGGCTCTGTGACCATCAATGCGAATCGCGCTCAGTGGTCAGTAGCGCCTGATGAGTTGCAACGTATAGAGGCGTTGATCATGCCATTGCTAAGACTACAACAGATTCTACGTGTGCGCGTGACGTTAAAAGGCCACGCCATCTGGAGCATGCAAGAAAAACCACGGCTGCGCCTCTACCTGGACGGACAAGCGTTTGGCGAACCTGATAAACGTATTGATGGGACTCCCCGGACGGCGCTTCATTTCCCGACCGGCGCTGGCGTGCGGGCCAGCGACTTCGAGAGCTGGTTCTATCTCAGTGGTCACCTGGAGACCATCCTCCAGGTGAACGAGGTCAGCTTTACCCATACTGGTGATTTTGGCCCTAAGACGGGATTGATGTTCTCGCGGCAGAATCCTATCCAGCAACCGTTTCAATTTACCTCCGATGTAGACCCACAAACGCTGACAGTGTCATTTTCTATCACGTTCAACAACCCGCTCCAACGCGCAAGCATCGGTATTGAAGGCAGGCAACAAAATATCTTCATTGTGTCTGCCAATTCACAGAGCAAAGTGGTTGCGACCATTCAAATCGAGGGAGATCAGCAAGTCAGCATCACACCATTGCCCCTCCAAATTGGTTCGTACCAGCTTATTATCCTGGGTACAGATACCGATACAGCGACAGCCGTGAAAGCACAAGATGGTACTCCGCTGGATGGTGATTTTGATAATGATCCAGGAGGCAATTTTGTTCTCCCATTTGAAGTCAATCCTCCAATCCAGTGAGCAACGCCGTAGTTAAGGAGCGGAAATGGCAGTGACCAGGGTAGCGTAGAGGGTGTATTCTAAGACACGAACGGGGTCTACGCACGACCAAACCTGTAACAGCCTGTTTACATGCAGTCTTACCGTTATAGCTTGAGAAAAAGAGTAGCCATGCTACACGCGTCAACAAGCGAAACAAAAACTGAAACTGCGCACAGCAAGTCACAGCTTGCGCCACAGCCCGGACAGGAACTGCATCCCCATACGTTTGGTGCTGCCGGAGCGTATGCTCTCAGTGGCGCAGGAAATGTGGCATCTGTTCGTTCTCCAGAAGCACAGCAACGCCAAACCCTTGCTGGAATGCAGCGTACACATGGCAATCAGGCCGTGCTGAGAATGATTCAGAGTTCACCGCAAGTGGCTCGTATGCCTGCATTACGCCCTAGCCAGGGGGTGATATTGCAGCGCAAGTGTGCTTGTGATGGGACGCCGGAATCAACAGGGGAGTGTGCTGAGTGCCAGAGTAAGCGCGAACAGACCTTGCAGCGTCGTACCGCGAATGAAGGTTTTTCTCCTGCTGGAAACGTTGTCCCACCCATTGTGCATGATGTACTTAGCTCTCCGGGGCAACCATTGGATGCTGGCACTCGTGCTTTTATGGAACCGCGCTTTGGACATGATTTTAGCCAGGTGCGGGTGCATACCGATGCGAAGGCGGCTGAGTCGGCCCGAGCAGTGAATGCTCTGGCATATACGGTGGGAGAGAATCTGGTGTTTGGTGCGGGGCAATATGCACCGGGAACCAGTGAGGGAAGGAGGTTGATGGCGCATGAGTTGACGCATGTGGTGCAGCAGGAAGGCCATAGCCGGTTGTCGGCGGCTAGTCTTGCTATAGGAGCACAAGGAGACGCGTTTGAACTAGAGGCCCAGACCACAGCCGAGCGGGTCACGTCGAGGCCTTCTGTGAGTGCGGTACTAACGACAACGCGTCGGAGCGAGTCGAGGGCTACACTGCGCAGGCAGCCAGACGAATGTCCACCGGATCCACAGGTAGAACTAAAGCATCCGGGCACATGCCCCGCTATTAAGCGGGAAAGCGGTGAGTTAGAGCGATTCGCTGCCCTGGGCCCATCCGTCGAAACCATTACGCCAGGCAAGTGTTATCTCATTGGGAATCTCAGGAGTGGGAGCGCAGACTTTGATACGCCTAGAGAGTTGAACCAGATAACCGACCTGCTGCGGTTCGATCCCAGCACTAGACTGGATATTGTTGGGTATTCGGACTGCTTGGGATCAGCCGAACAAAACAGAGCGCTTCGTTTGAACCGAGCAAGCGAGGCAGAGGACTACTTCGTTCGCAGGATAGGAGTTGTTCCAGAACAAATTGTCTTCAAGGCAGCGCCACAGACTGAGTATGTTGACACGAATGATGATGCAGTGGGCCGCGCTCGGAATAGGAGCGTCGCGATTAGCATAAGCACTACCAGCGCTCGACTAGGAAAGCTTGGGTCTAAAAAGATCCCCGGACTAGGTGCCAAAAAGCAAGCGATCTTAAACAGTGGCGGAACCCCTCTTGACATTGCCATTGCCATGCTCGAGATTAAGACGATGGACGTCAACTCCTATCCACCCGGAGACAACAAAACCAGCGACGCTGCGAATTTTGGTATCTTTAAGCAGAACTGGTATATGATCAGAACATCAGTAAGCAAGTATAGGAACTCATACCCTCCCCTCACGGCCAGCGACTACAAGGTGGGAGCTGCCCTCAACGGGAATTTGAGCTGGGATATCCAGGTACGTCATGAGAGCCAAAATTATTATGGGATAAATCTTTGGTTCGCAGGCCATCGCAATGGTTACACTGGGCTCGCCGATCCAAATACCGCGGATATCAATACCTATAGGCATGCCGTCGAATGGATCATGGATCAAATCAATTCCGATCCGAAATACTTGAAGGATAACACGCGATTCTCGGTAGATGTGCCACCGATTTAAAGGATACAGAAGAGTATCACGTTTAGAATTACATGGACCTTGCGGTGGTGCTTGACTCGATTACGGGGATCGGTAGCGTAATTGCGCGGAGTTTTCCTCTACCTGAGGAGTTTGATGTAAGCCAAGCAGTGCAGGCTCCTCCAATGGGCAGTAGGAATTCTTTAATACAAAAGTCTATCATTAGAATGAGCAAGAGAGTACGCCATGTTGCATGCACCAACCAGCGAAGCAATGACCGCAACCATGCAAAGCAAGTCACAACTTGTGCGGCAGCCTGAACAAGAATTACATCCCCATTCATTTGGTGCAGCAGGGGCGTACTCTGTGGCTTCAGCCTCCTCTCCACAAGAACAGCGACGTCAAACACTAGCTGGCATACAGGCGACGCACGGCAACCAGGCGGTTTTGCGTATGCTGCACGGTCCCCAGCAAGTGGCGCGTATGCCTGCGTTACGCCCCAGCCAGAGCATCATGTTACAACGGAAATGCGCCTGCGGCGGCTCGCCGGAATCAACAGGGGAGTGTGCAGAATGTAAGGAGAAGCGCGAAGCCACCCTCCAACGTAGCGTTGGCAATCAAGCGACTCCTTCTGCTGCCCCTACTGTTCCACCAATTGTCCATGATGTGCTGAGTTCACCAGGACAACCCCTCGATGCTGGCACCCTTGCGTTCATGGAGCCGCGTTTTGGACAGGATTTTAGTCAGGTGAGGGTGCATACCGATGAGCAAGCAGCAGAATCGGCTCAAGCGGTGAACGCACTGGCATATACGGTGGGTAGGGATGTAGTGTTTGGACCAGGGCAATATGCACCAGAGACAGCAGTAGGAAGAAAGTTGCTGGCACATGAGTTGACTCATACAATCCAGCAGAGTAACGTGAACATTACACCCTCCGGAGGCTTAACTGCTAGCCCTCATAACTTATTGAGATCAAACCTCCACCAGATACAGCGCCAATCAGGTGGTGGAGGATCAAGTTCGGTACCTTTCTGGTTAAGAGGAGTACCAAATGTTCGGCATATTCAGGGAAACATTTATGAAATCAGATTGCCTGTATATGGCCCAGCTCTAGTTGGGCCCTACACTGAGCTAGATGCTTACCTTGGGAATCCAGCTTATATTGCAACTATGACAGTGCCTCAACGCCTGCAGGCGCATCATATTGTTGGGGGTGAAAACCTGGGTGATACCCCTACCGGCTTCACATACAACAATGCTCCTTGCATTGGACTACCTGATTGGGTTCACAATGAGATTACAAGTGATGTTACGACGGCGCAGAACCAAATTAAAGGACGTAAACTTCCTAGTGGGGAAGAACCAATTGTCAAACCATCTGAGGCTGCAGAGCTTTGGCATGAGGTTTATAGCAACATCTCGGAGCTTAAGGAACTGAGCATAATCTCAGATAACATCTTTGGTATCACGCCGCCCGTTTCCCCAACTGGAGGTAGTAAAGCTCCACAAATCTCACCTGGCCCTCAAGAGGAAACTAAAAATATTGTAGAGGCTGCACCAGCATCAAAAATTTCTTCTGCCGAAGCAAGAGATGTTGAAACTACTCAAAAAGGGTTAACTGCTCGGGTCGGAGAAGCTTCCATTGGCCCACATCCCATCGCGCCCCCAAGACCTGTAGTAGCAGCATTTGGGGCTATGATAGAAATCCTTCGCCTTGAAAATTTCTTGGTGAATACCTATCTGATTGAGCCAAAACAGAATAAACTTCTGCATGAGCGTCTCTCCAGCATAGAGCCAAGTATCGTCAGCGTCGTTAGCAAGGACCCTCGTCTGGGGGTATTACTGACTTTGTATTACAAGAGAGTGAAGGCACCGGAGGAGAGCGTAATTCAACCCTCTCCAACTTTCTACGATATCGATTGGACAACAGGGTTTACAGAGGACGAGGCTATGAAACAATGGAGCAGTAAACCTACAAAGAAACCAGATACAAAAACACCAGTTCAACCTGAGTTGCTCGTTTTCCATGTCTGGAGACCACCGCAACAACTCGCCAGTATAGTTGCCATCAGTACCCCTTTTCCTCGAGTGGCAGTTGGTACCTTTATGAGTGGGCTGGCAAGGCTGCAAGATGTGGAGTGGGCTGGCGTATTCGGCTTCGATGATGAAGGTCAAACCACTCTAAACCTGCCCCCTGGTATTACCCCCAGATTCCTGATACTGAGCCTTCCTAAGGAGTTTGAATGGTTCATCGGGACAGACCGCATGACCAAATCCATTCCAATTGAGGTACGCAAAGTTGGTGAGGGAGGAAATATACCAGTAGTGAACCTGGACCCTGTTATCCCCTTCTCCAATGTAGCCGCTGCTTGTGTATTTCCTGCTGATGACACTACAAAGGCTCTATTCGAAAATACTCCTGCCACCCGGGATACCACCGGTCAAATCCATTATACTAACTTTACAGAAGTCCGCTGGGTTCGGCCTGAGAACATTAAACTAATTGAGGCCTGATCATAAATCATCAGGCCGCTTTGAGAAAGGCTTTGAGACCGACACAGAGTTCCTGATCGTGCTCAGAGCGGTACAATAAAGCCAGTTGGTAGACACAGATTCTGCACCTTCTCCGACATGTTCCCAGTATTTCTAAATGCCTATGTGTGTTGATCTGGCTAATTTGTGACATCATTCTTGAGAATTCTTTGGCACTCTGCCATCTTGTATGCAGGTTTTTCCTCTTTTAATCAAGGCCTCGTGCCACTTGTAGGGTCAAGGCATCAAAAACTAGAATGTTGCTCGCATTTCTACTTTTCGATGGACACCCTCATAACTGGAGTGAAACCCTGTTAATACACTGATTCTCTTAGGTCTTACCAGGTTCCTCTGGTTTCTCCAGATCACGTAACAAGCGTGCAAAGGCTCTCTGGTAGTTGTGGGACTCCTCCCAATTACTAAAATCACCGATATGGCGGGTTATGCGCAATGTCTCCGCCCAACTCTCAGAACTCTGAAAGATTGCTTGGTCAGTACGAAGGGGGAAGAGGATTTCTCGCTGCTCGGGGATTTCCCTGGCCAACGCCATTTCTACCTCGTAGCGTACCCACCCACTTGCAACAGAGTGTTCTGAAAGGATCAACAGGAGCTTCTCTTGCTTGCGAATTGCCTGATCGATGCGCTCACGGAAGTAGTTGCCTGGTCGCAGATCGTGAGGCGCAAACCAGCACTGAACACCTCGTTGTTGTAAGTCAGTGTGCAGACGGGTAGCAAAAGTGATATCGAGGCTAGAGTAGCTAATGAAGCAGGAATGGTACTGGGTAGTCAAAGGAATGTCCTCAATAGGAATGTCCTCAATAGGAAGATCCAATGCTCTGATAGTATTCAGTAATCGTTTTTGTACACGGTAAATATGAGCACGGCATTTCACAAGTAGTTCGGTGGATAATATTTTAGCAACACCTATATCGCTGTCTTCAATTGCTGCCTCAAGGGATTGCTGTAAGATAAACAGTTCTGTTGCCCATGGGGATCCTCGTATCACGCCATTATCGAAACCAAATCGTTCATCTTCCAATGCTTCCATTCCATTTGCGGCAAAATATACTAAATCATCGATTTTTAGCGCCGTCTGCTGCCATATAATTTGAATATAAGCGAAATCGGAAGAGCGCTGATTAGCTCCCATTTTGGAAAGAACTGGCCATATGCGAGGTGCTTTTTTCTCTTTCTCATTGCTTATAATTATTAGTTGGACCGTTGCTGAAAGACTTTCTAGTTGTACTTCTATTTCATGCAATAAGTTAGATATAGTTCCTAGCTCGCTGGCCTTCTTCTGGCTAAGGCGAAATTCAGATAATTTGGGGAGGAGGACGGAGAGGTATGCTCCTGTTGCGCATTTCCATTCGCCTGCTTATCTGCTTTGCTCTTCTGCGATTCTTGCAACTCTTTTACAACTCTGCGAATCTGAATTGCAATGTCCGTGAATGCTAGATCACGATCTCTCCAGCATGTGATAGGGGTGCCATTCTGAGGAAGTACTTGAAGCTTCGCAAATGAAGCATCTTGCCAATCAACGGGTCGTAGCAGGACGGGAATAACACGAGCCTCGCCTACTTCATGTCTCTCTAATGCACGTTTCATCTCGATACTATAGCAATAAGTTGACGCGAGAAAGTCCGAGCTAATCAACAATAGGATAATATCAGCAGTATTAAGATGGTGATCAATCTGATGAGCCCATTCTGTTCCTGCACTGATATCGCGATCATACCATTGAGTGATGAAGCCTCTTTGGCGAAGCAAACTCAGATGTTTATCTAACTCATCCCGCAGCATCGCATCGATTTGTGCATAGGAATAGAAAAGGCTTATCTGATGATTACCGTTCATACCTAAAACCTTTCAAAAATTGGTTCTTAGGTTCTCGCTCCTCTTGTACCGAGTTCACCCCTTAGAGTATACTAAAGCTATGAACGAATTACTAGAGGGAATGGCCCTTCTGAGAAGCGAATCATGTATAAATGCGTCAAAGATTTCTATTCAACCCCTAGCTATCTCTGCAAATTCCCTTCACGAAAGGTGAGATCCCTCGCTTGGAGAGGGTGGGAGTGCCAGATAATTCACAAGAAGGATGCCATAAACCAATCAAATTAACAGGTATTGGATAGCTTCAGCTCCAATTTGGCATGTCGTAGAATCTGCATGGGTGTGATACAATAGTCCGAGTTACTACTTAAAATCATGAGGAGCTTGAGTTGCACTCATCCATCGAACAGTATCTCGAAATCTTACACACCAAACGACGTGCCCCGACAACGCTGAAGGTTGTCCACCAGGATCTGACCCACTTCGTCGCCTGGTGGGAGCAGACGCGACGGCGGACCTTCGACCCGGCGTTGCTGCGGCATGAAGATCTCCGCGACTGGCGACTCGCTCGCCAACGTGACGACGGGGCAGCTCCTGCTACCATCAATCGCGGTTTGGCATCCCTGCGTGGCTACTGTCAATGGGCAACGCTTAGCCATCTGCTTACAGAAAATCCAGCCAGTGATCTTGAAGATGTTCCCACCGACCCGCTTGCACCGCGCTCCCTGCCCACTGAAGCGGTGGATGCGCTCCTTCGTGTGGCTCGGGCGGAACCGCACCCACTGCTGCGTGCAAGAAACGAGGCGTTGTTAGCACTGCTCATCTATGCTGGATTACGGGTGCAGGAAGCCTGTGATCTGCAACTGCGTGATCTCGATTTGGAGGGTGGAACCGTCACGGTACGAAGTGGCAAAGCGGGAAAAGCGCGTCGTGTCCCACTCCATGCTGATGCCCAACGTCTGTTGCGCCGCTACCTTGAGCGTGTTCGTTGTCCCGAAGGATTGCCTGCTATTGGGAGTGACCAGGAACGAGAGTTACTGTTGGTTGGCATCGCAATGACGATGAAAGGGCAGCCAATGAGAGTAGGCATCACCCAGCGGGTTGCGCAACGAACGATGCAGCAGTTGGGGCAATTTGCCGCACACCAACTGCGAACCGAGGCCCAACGTGAGCAGAACATCACGCGTAACGAGTTCTTGCAGGACTTGGCCCGTCAACTGGAAACCGTCACCCCCCACATGCTGCGCCACAGCCTGGCCCGACGGATGCTGGAGCGCGGAGCACAGTTGCCGGAAGTCCAGCGCGTGCTGGGGCATAGTCGCCTCTCGACGACTGGTATCTACCTTACACCTAGCGAAGAAGATATGCGTTTAGCCATCGGTCGTGCAGGAATCTAAATATACAAGGCACAAGTTAAAGCTGTTGGAATAGCAACCTCTCTGCACGGCTTTTATTACTCTGACCTTCGAAGGCTGAGATGGTTTGACGTTGGTATACGATCGGCAAGGTACAAAGATTCTCGAACCACGAGTTTTCTTTGTAGAAGAGAGAAAGGAAACATTTTTATGGGCGAGCAGCACTCATCAACTTCTACCCAGAACTTGATGATTCAACTCGAAATTGTTTCTGAAAACGAGCACCAAGCGGATATTGCCGATATCGACGAGGTAAGTAGAAGTCTCGTCGATTCTCTACGAAAGAATGGCTATACTGTTAAGCCACATTATACAAGTAGAATGGGAAGTCCAGTCTACGATGTCATCATCGATATATATCAGCTCATCCATGGCAATGAAGAATTACTGGTGGCACTTTTTACTTCTGTTACTGCTGTATTAACATTTATTAGCAGCCACACAAAACAGGACTCGAAAGAGAAAAAACAGCATACGCTGGCCCAGATCGAAATCACATTTCCAATGATTGATGACAAGGACCGACCTTTAACAATCAAGGCACCTGATCCCGAAACGGCTATTACATTGCTTAAACACATCAATGACGTTTCTTCTCAAGGAGTCAAAACGGTAGATTCAGGAAGTCGTGTAAAAATCAAAATGAGCGCTGCAAATAAGAAGCGTCGTTAACTATCGCTGATAGCCCAACATATTTGGGAGCTACAGCATCCAAAAGAGATACGCCATGGCTACTCTTGATGACCTTACAAGTAAAACAAAAACTACCTCTACTGAGGGAAAAAGGATTGCTCTCGTAGTAGGCACAAATAACACAAAAGCCTCATCTTATCTACCAGATCTCAAGTACGCCGAAGATGATGCCCAGGAAGTATATCATACGCTGCGGCAACCCGCATGTAATTTCGAGTTTATTTGTCCTGTCCTTACAGGGGACAAGGCTGAAACGAGGGATGTGAGACGAGCAGTCATCAAACTAGCTCAGGAGAAAGCAGACCAAAATTTCCTACTGTTCTACTTTATCGGACATGCACAACCTATGAAAACAAAGGAAGGATATGATGATATTTACTTTGTCACATCTGATTTCAATGAAAATGAAGCAAAAGAAGACTCTACATCACATCTTTCCATGCGCTGGCTACGGGATATGTTATATAGATCTGATGGTGCGGGGAGAGTATTGATCATATTAGATTGCTGCTATGCTGGAAATATTATCCATGTTGGGTCTGACCATTCTCGTATAGACTTGCGCACATTTATAAAGGGGTGTATTGATGGAGAGGGAGATGGACACCAAAATGGCCGCTTAAGGGTGCTTTTAACAGCAACTGGGTACAAGGTACAGCCCCAGTAACTGGTGAAATGGGAGGAAAAGCTTGAAAAATGCGACGGTTCACGGCATGCTGTGTCTATGCAAAACAACACATCAGAGC
>WNFB01008050.1_pt1 | contig 11813 bp, 8 predicted proteins | sample 5400501 | NCBI WGS metagenome assembly WNFB01 (sample SAMN13153341, study PRJNA577476) | soil metagenome | isolation source: 200 cm saprolite under Douglas fir tree site 2 hole 1 | place: USA:California | collected 2015-04-18 | reverse complement strand
AGAAAGTTTCCAATGTCACCAGGCAGCATGTAAATAAATGTAAACAAACTACATAAGAAGTCGTTTCCCCCAAAACCTCCCACTACGGTAAGGTTTATAGCGCTATGTCCTTTGCCCGTCCCAAAAAGACCGGCTCCGAGGACGAACTCTACGAGTATGCCGTGGGCGCCCTGGCTCGCCGCATGCGCTCGGTGGCCGAACTCAAGCGCCTTCTGCGGCGGCGCGTGGAGGCCGATACCGAATATGGCCAGACTCTTGTGGAACTCGTCATCCGCCGTCTCAAGGATCAGGGCTACCTCAACGACGCCAAGTACGCTGCCGCGTATTCTTCCTTTCGCCGCGACAACGAGAAATTTGGCCGCCGGCGCGTGATCACCGACCTGAAGGTCAAGGGAGTCCATGGCGAGGTGATTGAGAAGGCCGTGGCCTCGGTCTATGACGAGGTGAACGAAGAGAAGCAGGCGCGCGAGTACTTGCGCCGCAAGCGCCTGAAAAAGCCCACGGATCAGAAGCAGGCCGCTCGCATCTTCCGGCAGCTCATGCGCGCTGGATTCGGGCCGAAGACGATCTTTACGATCCTGAAGAAATGGGACGTGGATGAGGAGACGCTCACTGCGTTGGAGGGAGAATCTGTGGAGTAAGGCCTGGTCGACAAGGAGGAGAAAGAAGTGCGGTTAAGACTCGCCCGATGATTGCGTTCGCCCGCTTCTTGCCTTTTGCATCTTGCGCGATGAGGTAGCGTCTTAATTTCATGAACCACAAAGGACACGAAGTTACACGAAGGACGAATCCTAATGGCTTCCTTCGTGCTCCTTAGTGCCCTTCGTGGTTAATTCAGGACACTATGCGCGATGGCCGTACTTTGCGTTTTGCGCATCAATGCTACATACTTATGAGACCGTCCAAATGAAACCATTTTGCAAGGAGGCAGTATGAAATCCAGGCTGGCAACAATTCTGGCGGCACTGTTAGTCGCATCGGCGGGGCTGGTGTACTCTCAGGGCGTCGCATCGGACGTCGACAAGGCGGCAAAAGATACCGGCCACGCGACCAAGAAAGCGGCTAAGAAGACTGCGAAGGGTACGGAGAAAGCAGCCGACAAAACTGAGGACGCAACCGAAGCTGCCGCGAAAGGCACAGCCCACGCGACCAAGAAAGCGGCTAAGAAGACTGCGAAGGGCACGGAGAAAGCAGCCGACAAGACTGAGGATGCGACCGAAGCCGCGGCGAAAGGCACAGCCCACGCGACCAAGAAAGCGGCTAAGAAGACTGCGAAGGGCACGGAGAAAGCAGCTGACAAGACTGAGGATGCGACCGAAGCCGCGGCAAAGAAGACCGGACACGCCGCTAAAAAGGGTGCGAAGGACGTGGGCCACGGGGTCAAGAAAAGCGCCAAGAAGACCGAAGACGTGGTGAAGTAGTTCAGGAACGGAGATTGTCCACGAGAGACTTCCGAGAGCAGCCCGGCGTTTCCGCGTCGGGTTGTCTCCTGTCGAACGAGTTGCCCTTCAGGACAGCTGAACCTATCCCCACACGTATTTCGGATCGTAATCGATCGCGTGTTTCTTCAAGAACGCGAGAAACTCAGCCTCAAAGCTGCGCTTCCTATGATGCTCCGCTTGCCGCTTGATGTAGTCAATGGTGCGGGGCTTCTGCGAAACTCCGAGCGTGAACGCGCCATAGCCCTCCTGCCAGGAAAATCCCTTAGTATGGGTCTCATTCATCCAGCGGGAAGAGGCGCCTTTCAGCAGTTGTACCGCTTTAGCCAAAGGCATGGTGGCGGGCAGAGACAATAAAATGTGTACGTGATCTTCGGTTCCGCCGACGATGATGGCCTTGAATCCATTCCTTCGCGCAATTCCACCTACGAACGACCATAATTGCGACTGCGTTTCGGCGGGAATCAATTTGCGACGTTCCTTGGTCGAGAAAACGCAATGCACAAGATCAGAGACATAGGTGTGAGGCATGGTGCACTCCGGGATTTCAGGCGTCCCTACGGGACGCGGATCATATTGCCAGCTCACCCGGCGCTGAAACGCCGGGCTACGATCAGACGTCCCTCCGGGACGACCTGCCCTCCAACGTCCCCACCCGACGAGCTACGGTGCGAAGCAGACGTGGTCCCGGAGGGACCGCTGAGAGTAGCCCGCCCAGTTCACTGGCGGGTCAGTTGAAATGAACGATTCGCGTCCTGTAGGGACGCCTGAAACCTACGGCAGAACGTTGGGCGCGATCTGTGACGGATGAACATCGGATTCCGTCTCGGATGCTAAAATCAACCCGGAATCCCTGCAGGCTTCCCGCACATGCTGACCGGCTCTGAAATGCGTGCGCGCCGGCGGCAAACATAACGATCTTGAAAACGTCGGCTTTACGAATCGCCATCACACGTTTTTCGAGATGCTGGGTAATTTTTCTTTCGGCGATTACTACAAAGAAGAAGCAATCAGCTTCGCGTGGGAGCTGCTGACGTCGAGCGCATGGTTCAACCTTCCAGTGGGCAAGCTATATTTCACGATTTTCGGCGGAGCCACGATGCAGCCCGACAACATTATTGGGCTGGACTTCCTAGCGCGTCAGTCGTGGGAAAAGGTGGGTGCTCCACACGAACGCATTATCGCTTTCGAGGGAGAGAAGGGGCTCAAAGAGAATTTCTGGCAGATGGGCGACACCGGTCCGTGCGGCCCATGTAGCGAGATTCATTACGACATGGGTCCGGCAGCCTCGGATCAGGGTCATAAGGATTGTGCGTTTGGTTGCGACTGTGGACGCTATGTCGAGATTTGGAATTTGGTGTTCATGCAGTTTGATCGGGATGCGTCGGGCAAGCTAAATCCGCTGCCCAAGCCGTCCATTGATACCGGCGCAGGGTTCGAACGATTGGCAGCGGTGCTGCAAGGGAAAATTTCCAATTACGAGACGGATTTGTTCGCGCCGCTGATCAAGCGAGCAGTAGAGTTGACAGGTGCCACTACCGGCCAGGTGGGGACGGCCGCCCTCGGCCGTCCAGTCGAGCGGAGCTCGGCAAGAGATCCCCGGACATCCGCACCGGAGCCGGCAGAAGATTCAAGCGGAGCTTCGCTCCGCGGGACAGCCGAGGGCGGCCGTCCCCACGTGGCCAGTGGTGATTCCAGGCATAGGTCGGCGGCATCGCTTCGAGTGATCGCGGATCATTCGAGGGCGGCGACATTCCTCATCTCGGATGGAGTGCTGCCGTCGAATGAAGGTCGCGGATATGTGCTGCGCAAGATTATCCGGCGCGCCATTACACATGGTCGACTGCTGGGCCAGATGAAACCGTTTCTGCATGAGATGGTGTTTGCGGTGCGCGATCTGATGCAGGATGCGTATCCGGAGTTGAACGAAAACTCGGACCGTGTGTCGAAGGTGATTCAGTCGGAGGAGAGAAAATTCGCCCACACGTTAGTTATGGGCCTCCAGGCGTTGCGTTCCTTCGTTGAGGAGAGACCCGTGAGAGACCTTTCCGCTTTCCTAGCCGAATCCGGAGATCTCAGAGACGACGGGTTCGTTGCAGAGACAGATATCAAGCGCAAAGGCCAGGAAACCACAATTAACAGGACAATCACACCGGAGTCGGCTATAGCAGGAGTACACGCGAAATATCCTCCAGACGAAGCTAGTGCTCGGGAAGCCAAGATAAAAGAAATACTCTCCACGCCGAAGTACCTGACCGGCGAAGAGGCTTTCGTGCTTTACGGGACCTACGGTATGCCGTTGGATTTCATTCGTGACGTTTGTCGGGATCAAGGAATTCCATTTAAGGAAGAAGGGTTTGAAATTGCGCTGGAGACAGAGCGCGAGCGTGCTCGCGCCTCGTGGAAAGGCGGGACGAAGCAGGCGGCTGGTCCGATTTACGTCAACGTTCCAAAAACAGATTTTGAGGGTTATCGGACTCTCCGTCTTGTGGGCTGCAAGATCCTGTATGTGATTCGAGGCGGGCGCAGTATTCAGGGAATAAAGGCCGGTGAGGAAGCAGATGTGATCCTGGATCGCACACCATTTTATGCAGAGTCGGGCGGTCAGGTTGGTGACACCGGCTGGTTCTACGGAAGCGACCACCAAACCGTAGTCGCAGAGGTAAAGGGCTGTTACTTCCCGGTACAGGGAGTACGCGCACATCGTGTTACTGCGAAAGGTGCCCTTATTCCTGGCAATTACGTCGATGCAGTAGTCGACGAAGAATCCCGGAGCTCAACCATGCGCAATCACACGGCCACGCACCTGCTGCATGCCGGGTTGCGTGAGGTGCTGGGCAAGCACGTGAAGCAGGCGGGGTCGCTGGTTGCGCCTAATCATCTGCGCTTCGACTTCTCGCACTTCACCGCCGTGGAAGACGAGGAACTGCAGGACATCGAAGACCTGATCAACAAAGAAGTCCTGCGCAACCAGAAGATCGAGGTCATCGAGAACGTGCCGATTGACGTGGCCATCAATGAGTACAAGGCCATGGCTCTGTTTGGCGAGAAGTATGGTGACAAAGTCCGCGTCATCAAGATTGGCGATTTTTCGACCGAACTCTGCGGCGGCACGCACACCAACGCTACCGGCGAAATCGGCCTGATCAAGGTTCTGAAAGAGGGCAGCGTGTCGTCGGGCGTGCGCCGCATTGAGGCCGTGACTGGCGAGGGCTCACTACAGCATTTCCGCAGAGACCATGAGTTGGAGACCGTTGTGTCGGCTTTCGTTAGTCCCACCCTTTCGCAAAAAACGCGAAAGGATGGGGCACCCACAACCGGGGAGGCCGCGGTGTCTCCCGCCGAGGCCTTGAAACTTGAGCTTGAGAAGAAAGAAGCCGAGATCAAGCGGCTCGCGCGCGAGGTTGACCAGCTGCGCATGAAATCCGCTTCATCCACAATGGCGAATATAAACGAGAAGATTAAAGACGTTCGCGGCGTCAAAGTGCTCACCCACCGCGTGGATAATCTGGAACGCCCGCAGATGCGCACCCTCGTAGACCAGCTCCGCGACAAGCTGGGCTCGGGCGTAGTGGTGCTGGGCTCGGCCACCGATGGTAAGGTCGCGCTGATCGTGGGTGTAACCAAGGACCTGACCAGCCGGGTGCAGGCGGGTAAGATCATTGGCCCGGTGGCACAGAAGGTGGGCGGCTCGGGCGGGGGGCGTCCGGACATGGCGGAGGCCGGCGGCAAGAATCCCGAAGCTCTGGACTCGGCGCTCGCCGAGGTGTATACCGTGGTGGATTCCCTCCTGGGGAAATAGGCGGCAGTCAATGAGTGCTCAGTCATCGGCCAAGACGGGGCCGCCGATGCATGATGCCATCCGCTTCATCACCCACAAGGGCAAGCAGATCCTCCGGGTGGACTGTACCAACTGCTCACCCGAGGAACTCGTGAAAATCTCCGGCATAGTGCCCCGCTATGTCACCGCCCAACCGCGAGGTTCTGTGCTGCTGCTGGCGGACTTCACCGGAGCGAAGTTTAACAAGAAGATCATGGAGGCTATCAAGCCGGGGCTGGTCTTCGACCGGCCGTACCTGAAGCGCTCCGCGTGGGTAGGAACGGAAAACCTGCCCAAAGTGTTCTACGAGGACCTGAAATCCTTTTCGCAGCGTGACCTGCCCACCTTCAAGACTCGCGAAGAAGCCCTCGACTGGCTGGTTAGCGAACCGTAGCCAGTAGCTAGTGCCGAAGTATCTAGTCGGACCAATCGACGGGCGGGGACGCCCGTCGCTTCATCGTAGCTCTAACTTCTCCACTTCAGCGTAACTGGCCCAGCCATGGGATGATTCAGCTCTCCGCTAGCGTGTTTCGCCTCCAGGTGAGCTGCCTTGAGCTGGAAGTACCACTTGGCGGGGCGGTCGGCGTCGTCAATCAGCATCAGACGCGGGTTGTGCTTTAGTCCTTGGGACTGCTTCTCCATGGTCTGCTGGTCCTGGCGGACAAACTTGGCGAACACGAATTTCAGCAGCTCCGAGCCGAACGGCACCCGGCGGAAGATGTTCCACGCGGCCACCACATCAATGCGGCAGTGATCGCGGGTGATGGGCGTGACCGTGGTCAGGCTGGAAAACCAGCATTTGCCGGCGCGGATGGTTTCCAGGCGCAGGTTGGGCAGAACAAAATCAATAGTCGTGGTGATGGAATCGGCGTCGGCGTAGAGGCGCAGCAGCTTGTAGGGCGCGCTGTTTGAGCTGGGCGTGTGCGCGCTCATGCGGAAGCCGTTGGGGATGGGTTCGAAGCTCTTTTGCTTCTCGTGGATGCTTTCGCGCTTCCGCCACCACCAGGCTTGGTGGACAAAGGGGCCGTGCGCCGGATCCATCAGCCCAATAATTCCGTGGTCCACGCTGCAGGGCAGATCGGCGGTCAGGTGCGCGGTCTTGTACTTGTTGCCGAAAGTGGGGACGCGCGGCGCCGGGATTGGTGGTTCGGAGGCCCTAGTGAAACCTGCCCCGACCGGGACCGGTTCGGGGATATAAACCCAGATGTAGTCGTCATGCTCCTCGCAGGGGTAGCTGCCGGCGTAGATGCGATCGACCTTCAGCTTCTGATCCGCGGTAAGCGACGGGATAAGCTGGCACTGGCCGGTGTGGGGGTCAAACCTCCAGCCGTGATAGCAGCATTCCACCTGCTGGCCGTCGAACCAGCCGAAGGAGAGTGGCATGCCGCGGTGCGGGCAGGCGTCATGCAGGGCAAACGGGAGCCCTTGGCGGTCGCGCCCGATGACCAGAGGTGTCTCGAGCAGCATGGCGTTTTGCAGCCGATTGCGCCTGGCCTGTTCGCCGGGCAAGGCGCGATACCAGAAGCCGTAAAGCATCAAGGAATCCGGCGTCTGGCGCTGTGGGGAATCCGACTCAGGCATGGCAGGTCAGACTCAGCCTACACCGGTAAGGCGGGAGGTGGGAAGGTTGGAGCTTGCGATGGGAGGGGCCTTCGGTTACGTTTTCTAAAATAGTGTGACTCGGGCTATCGGGCTATCGAAGTTACCGCGATGAAGAAAGCACCCAGCAAAAAGACATATTGTACGGCGATCAAACTGGATGCGAACCACCTGAGTCCTTTCATCCGGTAAATCCAGAAAGCACCCAAGGCGAGGGCAACGCAAAGCAAGATCCCGACCCGGTTGATTGGTCCCAAGACTGACACTGAAACTATTGCCGGGAAGAAGAGCAACTGCGTCAACGCAAGCCAATAATAGCTGCGCCAGTTGGGACTTTTGAGTGGACGCTGCTGGACCACAGATAACACCAAGCTACTCCCGGCGCCAAGCAGCATGAGCAGCAGAGACGGCACTATTACGACGGCTTGCAGACTGGAATAAGCACGCAGCCAAAAGGTGGGCCAGAATTGGCTCATATGGAGTGTTTCCCAGGGCTCGCCCCGTGCCGGTGCGGCCGCGCCGGAAGCTTCTAGTAAGCATAGCTGTTTCAACAACTTACTTCTATTACTACGGTGGTTCTATGGTCTTTCGATAGATTGCTCGCCTGTCCTTCCCAGCCTATAATTGGCTCACTCTGGTAGGGATTCTCCGTCAGGTTCCGGGTAGGCAGGCGCGGAGGTGTTTTTGCGTCCGCGCGAAAAGCTGGTACCCGGCTATGCGCAAGCACCTGCAACTCGCCCTGATGGCTAGTCCCGTGATCGCGACCTTCCTTTCTCTCACTATGCCATACGTGCAGGCAGAACCCGGTTCCGGCGGTACTGCTGCAATGATTACCGCCACGACCGACGACAATGGCCGCAAGGTCTACGTCAACGAAGCGGTTCCAAGGTCCCGGGTAAGAGGGGCACACGCTCCCGCAGCCCGGCGCAGTTCGCTGGCTTATTGGAGCGCCACCGAGCACCGGTGGAAGCCGGTCCCTTCGGCCAATATTCGTGCCGCTCGTTCCGCGGCGGCTGAAGTGAACCAGTATCTGGGCCAGGACTCGAACCCGGCTTCCGGCTCGCAGCAGATTCCGAACTTCGTGCGCGGAAAGGCGTTCACCCCGCAGGAAATCGACGCCGCCATCGACCAGGCGGCAGCGCGGCACAACGTGGATCCCAGCTTGGTGCGTGCGGTGATCAAGGTGGAATCCAACTTCAATCCCAACGCAGTTTCCCGCAAGGGAGCGATGGGGCTGATGCAGCTTATGCCACAGACGGCACGGCAGCTAAACGTAGCTAATCCTTTCGACCCGGAGCAGAACGTGGACGCTGGTGTGCGCCATCTGAAGAAGCTCATGGAGAGCTACGGGGGCGACGTCAAGCTGAGCCTGGCGGCCTACAACGCAGGTGCGGGAGCCGTGGCGCGCAGTGCCGGAGTGCCGCGGTTCGCCGAGACCCGCAATTACGTGAATCGGATCACCCAGATGTACTACGGCGGGTCCGTCCCGGGTTCCCACATTCTGGGCAGCCCGGTGCATGAACCTGTGCGGGTGCAACGAGATACGAGGGGCGTTCTGTACATCAGCAACACCGACTGAGGAACCTGCATCTTTAAAGTGGGTAAGTAGTTGAACGACGGCGATTACGGGCCAGAAAATTGAAGAACTTTGATTTAAGCCGACGCGCGCTGCGTTTGGGTGCGGCTCTGCTGCTATTGCTCCCGGCGCTTCCGGCCCATGCCAGCGCTCGCAAGTCTGAGGCCAGGGCGCGCTCGCAGTTCGCCATCGCTGAGCGCATGCGCGAGGCGCTGAACGGCCGGCCAGCCGCGGAACGCACGCGCCGGGAATATCAGCGCGTGATTACCGCCTATCGCCGCGTTTACTACGGCGCGCCAGCCTCCACCAAGGCCGATTCCAGCGTAGTCGCCGTGGCCGAATTGTTAGCCGAGACGGGCCGGCGCTTCGATAACCCTGCCACCCTGCGCGCGGCCGCCGGCCAGTACGAGTTTCTGCGCCGCGAATATCCCGGCAGTAAGTACCGCTTTGATGCCCTGTTTACAATTGGCGAAATCTATAAGGACGACCTCGACGATCCCGCCCGCGCCCGGGCCGTGTTCGAAGAGTTTCTGCGGCGTTATCCGCGGAACCGCCTCGCCGAGGAGGCACGCAAGGCGCTCGCCGCGCCTGTGCAACAGGCAGCCCTGAAATCCAAGGCAGATAACGACGCGGACGACTCTGCTGGCTCCGCCGAGGAAACTGCGGCCAAGGAGAACTTCAGCAACGACCCCGGCACTGCCACCGAAGCAAAGACTGTCAAGCCTCCGCGGGTCACCGGCATCCGCCACTGGTCCACGCCCGATTACACCCGCGTGGCGATTGATCTCGAGCAGGACATCAAGTACGAGTCGCAGCGCATAGATCGTCCCGATCGCATCTTCTTCGATCTCCTCGATACTAGGCTCGCCTCCACATTGGTAGGCAAGACCTTCGACGTGGATGATGGGTTTCTGAAGAAGATCCGCATCGCGCAGTTCCAGCCTGGAAAAACCCGCGTTGTGTTGGAAGTGGATGATCTCTCCGACTACGACGCTTTCCTGCTGTCCAAACCGTCACGTCTGATCATTGATGTCCACGGCAAGGATATTCACGGCAAGGATGTTCACGGCAAGGATATTCACGGTAAGGATACTCACGGCAAGCAGGCGGCGAAGGGGACACCCGCCAAGGAAGGATTGGCCGGTACCCAAGCCAAGGAGGAGGCGGCCAAGTCCAATCCGAAACCAGCTGCGGACACTTCGAAAAAACTTTCTTCGGGTACCCCCGCGGCTACGTTCTCCGATACGAAACCCGATTCTGCGGCGCTGGAGCAGAAACCGGCGGTTTTGGCCAAGGCAGAAAGTAAGAGACCGATCCAGTCCGCAACGGTGTCGAAGAGCCCTGCTCCGAAGAGGAAGATCGTCGAGGCAGACGATGAGAGTGATGACGTAGTGGCGAAGCTTGAGCCGCCGGAAATCAAGCCGGCCAGCAAGACCACGGCTACACCGATTCCGGCTTTGTCCGAGCCGGCTCCGGCTCCGTCGGACCAGCCCTCATCAGTTCATGCTTCATCAGACCGGGCTTCCTCAGCTCACACCAAGGGCCGAGCCTTGAAGGGCAAGCGCAAATCAACCCCGGCGGAACTGGATGTCCACGAAGCCCAGCCCACCGCAAGCGGCGATCGCTCGCTGATCCGCGCTTTGGGATTGAAAATCGGCAAGATCGTGATTGATCCCGGTCACGGTGGCCACGACACCGGCACCATCGGTCCTCATGGCCTTGAGGAGAAAGACCTCGTGCTCGAGGTCAGCCGGCGCCTGGGCAAGCTGCTTGAAACCCGGCTGGGGGCCGACGTGGTTTACACGCGCAGCGACGACACCTTCATCCCGCTGGAGACGCGCACGGCGATCGCCAATCAGGAGCAAGCGGACCTGTTCGTTTCCATCCACGCCAACTCGAGCGACGACCGCGAGGCCCGCGGGGTGGAAACTTATTACCTGAATTTCACTTCTTCCCGGGACGCGCTGGAAGTGGCGGCGCGCGAAAACGCGGTGTCGGAGAATTCCATCCACGAACTGCAGGATCTGGTGAAGAAGATCGCTTTAAAGGACAAAATCGAGGAGTCGCACGAGTTCGCTTCAGATGTGCAGCGTGCCCTGCACAGCGGGCTGGCGGCGAAGAGCCCCGGAATTCGCGACCGCGGCGTCAGGAAAGCGCCTTTTATCGTGCTCATCGGGGCCAATATGCCCTCGATCCTGGCTGAGATCTCTTTCGTTAGCAATCCCGGCGACGAACGACGGCTGCGCACCTCCGAGCACCGGCAGCGCATTGCAGAATCGCTCTATCGCGGGATTGCGAAGTATGTGAGCGGCCTGAGCGGGGTGAAGGTCGCCAGCAAGATCGATAAGAGCGCCGGGCAGTAAGAAAACACCAGCCGCGGATTTCACGCATTCAGGGACAAAACAAGAGTTGCCATTCTGAGTGGGCTTGAGCCCACAAAGAACCTCCTTCCCTTCCCGTTGGAAAGGTCCCATCCTGGAAACTTTACCGGCCAGTCTGTAGTCTAATGACTTGGGACCTCCCTCGTTTCCATGAGGCTTTCCAGGTTCATTCTCGCCCTTGGGCTTGCGATGTTTGCGGTCGTCGCTGCCTTTGCGGCTGGGTCGCAGGCCGGTCCGATTCTCCCTAAGCAATTTGCCGGATGGCAGATCTCTGGCTCGGTGCAGCCCAGCAAAGATCCCGCCGCTGCCGACCCTGTGAATGCCGCCCTGCTCAAGGAATACGGCTTTTCCGATTTTGAATCCGCCACTTACGCCCGTGACGACGGGCGCAAGCTCACGCTGAAGGCGGCGCGCTTCGGCGATGCCAGCGGCGCCTACGGCGCGTTCACCTACTACAAGATGCCGCAGATGCTGACCGAGAAAATCGGCGATCAGGGCGCGTCGCTGAACCAACGCGTGCTCTTTTACCGCGGCAACATCCTGGTGGACGTGGTATTCGAAAAGCTCACTGCCATGTCAGCGGCGGAGTTGCGTGAGCTCGCCGGTCTTCTCCCTCTGCCTTCCGGCAATACGGGCAATCTGCCTGGACTGCCCGCATACTTGCCGCACCCGGGCTACGTAAAGAACACGGCTAAGTACGTGGTTGGGCCAGTTGGGCTGCAAAAGCTTAGCGCGCCGCTTCCCGCGGAACTGGTGGACTTCACTGCCGGCACCGAGGTCGTGCTGGGTACTTACGACACTTCTGGCGGCCAAGCTACGTTAATGCTGATCTCCTACCCGACGCCGCAAATCGCCGCCGAACATCTCCGCCGCATCGACGCGGCCCGCCAGCAGGGCCAGCAGCAGGAACCGGGCGGTCCGCCTATCGCGCAGTTGGCCCCCTTCTACGATAAGCGCACCGGCCCAATCTTAGTGGTGGCGACTGGTCCGCTTTCCCA
>WNFB01005013.1_pt1 | contig 11813 bp, 9 predicted proteins | sample 5400501 | NCBI WGS metagenome assembly WNFB01 (sample SAMN13153341, study PRJNA577476) | soil metagenome | isolation source: 200 cm saprolite under Douglas fir tree site 2 hole 1 | place: USA:California | collected 2015-04-18 | reverse complement strand
ATTCAACTCGAGATCGGACATGTCCTCTTCATCGACATCGTCGGCTATTCGAAGCTGTTGATTAACGAGCAGCGGGCGTTGCTCGATACGCTCAATCAAATCGTTCGTGGCACAGAGGAATTTCAGAGTGCGGAACAGGCCAACCGGCTGATCAAGATTCCGACCGGCGACGGGATGGCCCTGGTCTTTTACAAGAGCCCGGAAGAGGCAGTCGAATGTGCATTGGAAATCAGTCGCGCGCTCAAGGAACACCGGAGCTCCAGTTGCGCATGGGCGCGCATAGCGGTCCGGTCAGCGGCGTGGTGGACGTGAATGAGCGAGCCAATGTCGCCGGCGCGGGTATCAACATCGCGCAACGAGTGATGGATTGCGGCGATGCCGGACACATTCTGCTTTCCAAACATGTCGCCGAAGATTTGGAACAATACGGACGCGCGCTAGAACATGCCGCGACAATTCCGATGTAGCCTTGCTTTCGCGTGGCCAAGCCGTTAGTCTGGCCCGCACCGCTCGATGCCATCGAAAAAGGTAAAAGAGAAACGACAACAGGATCAAGGCAGAGAGCGTAATCCGGCGGAGGAACCGGAGGCGCTCAATCGCGCTCGCGCAATTCTCGATTCCACGCTCGATTGTATCATCACCATGGACGCCACCGGTCGCGTCCGAGAATTCAATTCCGTGGCCGAACGTGTCTTCGGTTTTAAGCGCGCGGAGGCCATCGGAGAGGAGTTGGCCGAGCTGATTATTCCACCGCGGATGCGCGCGCAACATCGAAGAGGATTAGCTCATTATTTGAGAACAGGTGAAGGGCCGCTGCTCGGAAAACGGGTCGAGATCGCCGGGCTGCGTCGCGATGGTTCGGAAATTCTGGTCGAGCTTGCGATCAGCCCGTTCAAAATCGACGGATTGACGCTTTTCACAGCATATCTGCGCGACATCACCGAGCGTAAACGCAACGAAGAAGCTAGCCGGCGTTTGGCGGCAATCGTTGAATCTTCCGACGACGCGATCGTTAGCACAGACCTCAATGGAAAGATTACAAGTTGGAACCAAGGCGCGGAACGGCTCTTTGGTTACAAGGCCGACGAAGTGATCGGCAAATCACTCACCATTCTCATTCCGCCGCCTCAGCGTCATCACGAAGGGCCGGCCATTCTCGCCCGGATCCGCTATGGGGAGCGTATCGATCATTACGAGACCGTTCATCGCCGCAAAGACGGAACCCTGCTTGATGTTTCAGTGATATTTTCGCCGATCAAAGACGAGCGCGGCCGTGTCATCGGCGCTTCAAAAATTGCCCGCGACATTACCGAGCGGGTTCGAAGCGATCGGAGGCGTGCCGCGCAGTACACGGTCACGGGGTTACTGGCTGGCTCGCAGTCGCTCGCCGCAACCGGGCCTCAGATCATCCAGTCGATTGCCGCCAGCGGGAATTGGGTTTTGGGTTCCATCTGGCTGTATCGCGAGGAGGAGAAGTTGCTGCGCTGTGAAACCACGTGGCGCACGGGAGCGCCGTGGCTCGCCAACTTTGACACGGTCACGCGCACCATTCCCCTCTTGACCACGATCGGCCTCCCCGGAAGAGTGTTCGCCTCGAAAAAGCCCGCTTGGATTGCTGATGTGACTCACGATACGAATTTCCCGCGAAAAGATGCAGCCGCAGCGGCCGGCATCCGCGGCGGTTTCGGCTTTCCGCTCTTCGCCGAAGGAACAGTCAAAGGCGTGCTCGAGTTGTTCAGCCCGGCGATTGTTCAACCGGACGAGGACCTGCTCCAATTAGCCGAAGCGCTTGGGAGTCAGATCGGCCTTTTTATTCATCGGCGCAAGATCGAGGCAGAGTTGCAGCGTCAGAAGGAGGCGGCCGATGCGGCGAACGCGGTCAAGGATCGATTTCTTGCCACGCTCAGCAGCCAGCTGCGCACGCCGCTTACGCCGGTTCTGATTTGGGCTGGCGGCACCGTCAATCAGCCGGGTCTCAGTCCGGAGATTCAGGAAGGATTACGAATGGTCTGTCGCAATGTTGAATTCGATGCATGGCTCCTCGACGACCTGCTCGATCTCAGCCGCCTCTCGCGCGGCAAGATACAGCTTCAACTTCGCACCGCTGATGTGCATGAATTGCTTCAGCACGCCATCGAGATCGTGCGGACCGAAATCGAAAATCGACATCTTACGCTTGCCGTCTCTCTCGAGGCTTTTTTGCACACTTGGGCCGTCGACCCTCCACGCTTGCAGCAGGTTTTCTGGAACGTGCTTCGTAACGCCTGCAAATTTACGCCAGAACACGGCGCGGTTTCTGTGCGCTCATGCAACCGGACACCCGACGTAATGACCATCGAGATCAGCGACAGCGGCGTCGGGATCGAACCCGAATTTCTCGACAAGATATTCGATGCCTTTGAGCAGGTCGATTCTCGCCACGAAGGCCTTGGACTTGGTCTTGCCATTAGTAAAGCGATCATTGAGATGCATGGAGGCACGATTTCCGCGCGCAGCAAAGGACTGGGGAAAGGTACTACATTTGCGATCGAGTTGCTGAGAGATCGGGATCCTTTCATCGGGTAATCTAGTGAGCCTCTTCGCGACGCCTGGAGATTCGGCAAGACGAGCCGACGATCTCATCCGTCGGTCACGCTCGGCAGGAATTGAAAATCCAGCAGGGACTCGATGGAAACAAAGCTAGGGAAATCATTCAGGCGATCAAGTCGCAAGGTTTCAAAGTGCAAAGTCAGGTGCAAGATCAACAAATTCGGGTCACAGGAAAAAAGAAGCACGACTTGCAAGCTGTGATTCAATTCGTGCGCAGCCGCGACTTCGTTGTCGCCACAAATTTCAAGAATTCCGCGACTGACCTCTTCTTGCAAGCAGAGGCTGAAAGCTTTTTTTTGCAGTTTGTGCTCCCGAAAATTATCCGCGCCGCAGGGCCGCATTACTGAAAATTCGCCAACATCCATTCGCTAAACGACTTACGTTGACAAGCATAGTTCGTGCCAATATTTGATTACTTACGACGTTGTAACGAATTATTATACTTGACGATATTATGAATAAATCAGATAATCATCATTATTATGAATAAATTAAAACTCAGCTTATTGGCCCTCGCAATTTGCGCGGGATTCACCTCAGCGGCGAACGCCCAAACCTCCCCCGGCCCCGGATTCCAGTTTTCCGCAGACGCCTACGGTACGCACGCGACCCTTGGAAAGACGGTCGTCGCAGGCAAGACGGCGGTTTCGACGCTGGGACCGTGCGGGACCACGGAGCCACCGGTGCACACCGAGAATACGGTTCTGACCGCCAGCTTACCCCCGCTGTTCACCACCGGCGTTATCAACACCACAGCCGACGGCAATATCCTGCCCGACGGCACGCTGCAGGCCGCGGCCACGGCCGACGTCCACGATGCCAGCCTGCTGGGCGGACTCATTACCGCGGACGAGGTCAAGGCCGTAAGTACGACCACACATGATGCCACCGGTTTTCACACGAGCGCGGCGGGCTCGACCTTCGCCAATCTGGTGGTGGCCGGGGTTCCCATCTTCGTCAACCCCGCGCCGAACACCGTTATCAATCTGGCCGGCTTCGGCCACGTGGTGCTCAACGAGCAGATCTCGAAGGTGAAGACTACACATGCGTCCCTCACGGTGAACATGATCCACGTGTTCATCACGCAGGCGAACATCCTGAACATCCCCATCGGGACGGAGATCATCGTATCCCACGCCTTTAGCAGCTTGACCTCCGGGGTCAATGGAACCTTGGACGGGACGGCCTACGGCACCAAGGCTAGCGTTGGAAACGTGGTCACGTCGGGCCCGAGCGCCCTCTTGAACATGTCGTGCTTGGGGACCAATGGTAACCTCAAGACCAACTCGGTTGCTCAGGTCCAGGTCCCTCTTCTGTTCTCGGTAGGCGAAGTGGTGGACACCGCGCTGGGAACTGTGAACGGCACCTCGGCGGTGGGTGAGACGACATCGACGGTCCAAGCCGTCACCGTCGTCACGGACCTAGTGACGGCGAGCCTGGTGAAGGCCGACGCCCACGCTTCGAAGATCAATGGAAACCTAAGCTTCAGCGATACCGGCTCGACGTTCGTCGGCCTGTCAGTCAAAGGGTTCCCGGAGATCAACGATAACGTGCCACCGAACACAAGGCTTTCGATCGCCGGCCTGGGAACGCTCTGGCTCCACCGAGTTCTCCATACGTCGAACAGCATCGAGGTCCGGATGATCGAGCTCATTGTGACCGAGTCGAATACCATCGGGATCCCGGTCGGCACCGACATCCAGGTCGCTGTGGCGGAGGCATCTGTTCACTAGCCAGGCGGCGGTCGCCGAACGACGACGACGAGCATGCGAACAGGAAGGGCCCCGTCACGGGGCCCTTTCGATGATCTGGAGGGAGGAGGCGGGGCGGCTCGCAACCGGCCGATGCGGTGCGGGATCGCAATCAGCAGCATCACCGCTGCAACTGATTGCATCGGGTGACTGCACCCGGCGGCGCGATCGTAAACGCATCCGCCGCTGCTGGAAATTAACGCCTTTTTCACTGCTTTAATTTGCCCATGTTCAGGAACGCCTCGTAACGGTGAAGGAGCGCACCGCCGTTTTGGCTTGTCTTGTCTGGTTTTACTTGGTAAACGGAGGATGCTTTCAGGGCCATCTTGAAACAGATTCTTCTCAATCTGAGCGGTCACGCTGCTGTCGTCACGGAGCCGCTGTTAAACGGGGCCTATCGAAGCAAAAGGCGTGTTCACCCATTGTTGAAGACGGCGGCGATGCTGATGCCGCTGCTGTTGCTAGCCGCAGAGGGCCGAGCGCAGTCTGCTGTGGACGGCTTCGATCCCGGAGCGGACCGCAATGTTAAAGCTTTGGCCATGCAACCCGACGGCAAGATTATAGTCGGTGGAACTTTCTCCAGCCTTGGCGGTGGGGGGACCGGCACAACGACGCGCAAGCGCATCGGACGGCTTAACTCTGACGGCACGCTTGACACAAACTTCAATCCCGGTGCGAACGACATTGTCGATGCGCTGGCGGTGCAAGGCGACGGCAAGATTGTAGTCGGTGGATTTTTCACCACCCTCGGGGGCGGCGGCACAATCTTGCGCAATCACATCGGGCGAGTCAATCCAGACGGCACTCTCGACACCAGCTTCGATCCTGGGGCGAACGCGGAAATTACCTGTCTGGCGCTACAAGCAGATGGGAAAATATTGGTTGGAGGAAGTTTTACCACTCTCGGCGGCGGGGGCACCGGCATGGTCGTGCGCAATCGCATCGCGCGGCTGAATCCCGATGGCACGCTCGACACCAGCTTTGATCCCGGTGCGAACGATCGGATCTCCACTATTGCGCTGCAACCGGACGGCAAGATTTTGGTCGGAGGAAATTTTACGACGCTCGGCGGCGGCGGCACCGGCACGATCGCGCGCAGTTGCATCGGGCGGCTGAATCCGGACGGCACAATCGACACCAGCTTTGATCCCGGTGCGACTGGCCGCGGGACGCATCCCGAAGACAGCACAGTTTTTACTATCGTGGTGCAAACTGATGGCAAAATCGTGATTGGCGGAGAATTGACTGCCGCCGGCGGAGGCACCGGAACCGCCTTCGCGCGTAGCCAAATCGCGCGAATCAATCCCGACGGGACGATCGACACCGGCTTTGATCCAGGTGCGAACAACGACGTCAAAGGACTGGCGTTGCAACCCGACGGCAAGATTTTGGTCGTCGGCGACTTCACAAAACTCGGCGGCGGCGGCACCGGCGTAACGACGCGAAACCTCATCGGCCGGCTGAATCCTGATGGCTCGGTCGACAGCTTCGACCCGGGCGCGAACAACCCGGCGATGATTTGCGTGGCTGTGCAAGCGGACGGAAAAATTCTGGTCGGGGGCACTTGCAGCACCCTCGGTGGCGGCGGCTCCGGTATCTACACGCGCCACTTCATCGGTCGGCTTTACCCCGATGGCACACTCGACACGAACTTCGATCCCGGCGCCGATAACAGCGTGCGCGCGGTCGCAAGGCAAGCGGACGGCAAGGTCATAGTCGGTGGAGATTTCACCACTCTCGGGGGCGGCGGCATCGGCACCGTGACGCGTAACCGGCTCGCACGCATTAATCCCGACGGCACGCTCGACAACGCCTTTGATCCGGGCGCGAACGGCGAAGTCAATGCGTTGGCGATCCAGGCCGACGGAAAAATTCTCGTCGCTGGCAACTTCACCACTCTCGGGGGCGGCGGTACTGGCACAACTCTGCGCAACCATCTTGGCCGGCTCAATCCCGACGGCACACTCGATATCACCTTTACGCGCGGTGCGAATCGCGCTGTTCTTGCTCTGGCGCTTCAGGCGGACGGCAAAATTCTAATCGGCGGAGATTTCACCAAACTCGCCGGCTCCCCGGCCATCGCTCGGAGCCGTATCGCACGGTTCAACGCCGATGGCACGGCCGACATCAGCTTCGATCCCGGTGCGAACCGCACGGTCCGTTCGCTCGCGGTCCAATTGGACGGCAAGATTTTAGTCGGTGGAGATTTCACTGCCCTCGGCGGTGGCGGCACCGGCACAACGACACGCAAGCGCATCGGCCGGCTTAACCCAGACGGCACGCTTGACATCACCTTCAATCCCGGCGCGGGCGGCTCTGTCCGTGCTCTGGCACTCCAACGGGACGGCAAGATCTTAGCCGGCGGAGATTTCACCACTCTCGGCGGGTCTGCGCGCAACTTCATCGGCCGACTCAACCCTGATGGGACTCTCGATACCACCTTCAATCCCGGTGCAAATTTCAGTGTCCTCTCTTTAGCGCTGCAAACTGACGGCAAGATTTTGGTAGCAGGATCTTTCACCACTCTCGGGGGCGGTGGCACCGGTACGGCCCAGCGCAACTTCATCGGACGGCTTAACCCCAACGGCACGCTTGCCGCAAGTTTCGATCCCGGCGCGAACGTCACTGTCCGCGCTCTGGCGGTGGAAACGGACGGCAAGATTTTGGCAGGTGGAGATTTCACCACCCTCGGCGGCGGTGGCGCCGGAACGACCCCGCGCAATTTCATCGGTAGGCTGACCAACCCCAACCCCGCTTCGCAGGAGCTTACCGTCGACACCAGTGGCACGACGATTAGCTGGCTTCGGAGCAGCGCGTCGCCGGAAGTTAACCGCGTCACGTTTGAGCTCTCAACGGATGGCATCAACTACACTGCGCTCGCCGACCCAACCCGCGTCCCCGGTGGCTGGCAACTGACAGGGCAAAGTTTGCCCACTCAAGAGAATATCTTCGTCCGCGCCCGCGGCTTCTATTCGACGGGTGAATCTGACGGCTCAGGCTCACTCATCGAGTCCGTAAGCAATACCTTCATCTCACCGCCATAGTCAAAGACGCAGGTCGTTTCTCCGAAGACACATGGCACAAGTAGCTTCGACATCGAAGCTGCCGCTCACCGGGGTCCGGGCACCGAATGTCGCACGGGCGGAGCGTCAGCCAATGAGGGTCCTTCCGCGGTGCGAACAACCGGTCAAGAAGCAAATTACCGACCCGCGCGTAAAATAAAGCTCGACAAATTATCGCAGTGCAGAAAAAATGGAAAATATGACAGCTCTGCACTTAAGAAAATCAAGCGGCCGTGCAGGCAAAACACCTGATCCCCTAGAGCGATGATCGACCCATCTCGTTCACTAACGCCGAAGAAATCGAGCCGTCATATTATCCGCGTAAAAATCCCGCGTGGCCGCAAAAACCGCCATCGCGACATCAAATTTCCTCTCGACCTTGGAGAAGTTTCCAAAATGTGCGCGACGATGTCTGTAATCTTTCCGGCATTCAATGAAGAAGGCAACATCAGAAGCACAGTAGAAGCAGCCGTAAAGGTTCTCCCCAAGGTTGCCATGAGCTGGGAGATCATCGTTGTGGACGACGGCAGCAGCGATGCCACCACTGCGATCTGCGACGACTTAAAGGCTCGATACCCCGAAGTTGGGGTGATTAGTCACGGGCAGAACCGAGGATACGGCGCAGCGCTTAAAAGCGGAATAATGGCAGCCAAATACGACCTTATCTTCTTCTCGGATTCTGATGGGCAGTTCGATTTGCGTGAGCTTCAGCAACTAATTTGTTGGGCAGAGGATTATGACATTGTCGCGGGTTACCGCGCAAAGCGACAGGATCCGCTCCACCGTCGTATCAATGCAGTGGGATGGAATGTGCTTGTGCGACTAGTGCTAGGCATTAAAATTCGAGATATCGATTGTGCTTTCAAACTATTCCGACGTGCAGTTTTCGATCAAGTGCAAATCAGGTGCGTGGGCGCGATGGTCAATACCGAAATCCTTGCCCAAGCGACAAGGCTTGGCATGCGAATACGCCAAGTTAAAGTAAACCATTTCCCGCGGCGCCACGGGAAACAGTCCGGCGCAAACGTCCACGTTATCATCAAGGCATTTCGTGAACTTTGTCGGCTTTGGCGGCAGCTTCGCCATGTCGCGCCCGACCAGGCGGGACTCTATTCCGCCACTGAGGAAGCTTCTGCTGCCCCGATGTTAGCAGATCTTGAAAGCAAACGTCCGTCATATTGACCACGGAAGTTTCACGTCAACGGTCCACGCACAATAGCGCTCGAATTCTCAACCTGCCCTTGGGAAGCATGTTTTACTGTAGGATTTGTTCTGGCTTTGGTCGAATGCCGTTATTTGCCTGAAGGCGCTGAGGTGTCATTTGGATGCTAAACAGATAGCGAACCTTCTCGCTGTGGCTTGCGGGGGTGGCTGCTACGAACTCAACCTTTTCTCGGCAGAACAACCGGCCGAGCATGCCCAAATTGTAATCGACGATGGAGCGTTCATCTCGATCGTTATAATCCGGGGGTACTGGCCCATACTTACTCCGCTGCGAGGCCGGCTCAAAAAACAAAAATTGTCGCGCTTTCGTTCCGAGCGTACGGAGAATTTGCTGGGCACCTTGATGACCGAAAATCTGATGCCACTGGTGGTAAACAGATAGGCAGAGGACGACGTCGCAAACGGGCAGGGCCGTGACTGATTCAGGTGTAACGATGAAACGCATGTACGCCAACCTCGAGCTAGCCTTGTACTTGCGGCGGGCGCCGGATAGTGCTGCCCAGTTAGCCTCGACACCGATCGCAAACAACCCCGTTTCGGCAGCCAACGCGGTCAATCGACCCAGATTGCAACCCACGTCCAGCAGAGACTGCGTCCCGGCGATCCGACTCTGGATCAAACGCCAGCGTTCTTCGGTTCCGCGGGACCGCGTCCTTTGGTAATCATGACGTTTCCCAAAGACGAGAGCTCTGATTTTCCTTAAGGTCGTTCTCACCCGCAGCTATTCTATATCGGCGTCAAAACGAGACAACCCAGAGGGTCGATGCTCACAGCCTTGGAGGTTATGAAAAACAGAGTCCGAGGCAAGTTTAAACGTTTGCGGAAAACGCGCGATCTAACCCCAGGCCGCTGAACAAGAGCTTTTGGCGGTCGACGAATTCACACCCGTTGCCAGCGCGTTATCGAAGTAAGCATGAAAAAGTCATTTACATACCAAACGTATAATGTTGACATATCAGTCCCTTTACGAAAATGAACTTCGGTAAGAACGCTGAATACCTGCCAGCAATTGAGCTCCCGGTTATCGACTTTGATCTCGGCCTAGCCCCAACGCCCACGTGGTCTTCGTTCAATGACAAGGCACCAATGTGCGTTCATCGCTTGATAGCGTAATGATTTGAAAAACCTGTTTTCTCCTGAATCCACGCGCGACGCAGCCTTGCATGCTCCTCCCGGAAAAGCACGGTCACGAGTCATGCTGATAGGACTCGACTGCGCGGCACCTGAGTTGGTGTTTGATCGCTGGCTTGATGATTTGCCAAACTTAAAGTGCCTCTGCCGAAACGGGGTGCACGGACCGCTCCGCTCGTGCGATCCGCCCATCACAGTCCCGGCATGGTCCGTGATGATGTCGTCCAAGAGTCCCGGCAGGCTTGGAGTTTACGGGTTTCGAAACCGAGCGGATCACTCGTACGACCGATACTTGATCGCAAACTCTCTCGCGATCAAAGAGGATCGGTTGTGGGATATTCTTTCGCGAAGTGGGAAGCGTTCGATTGTCATCGGCGTACCGGGAACGTACCCGCCTCGATCACTTAACGGATTGTTGATCGGCGACTTTCTGACTCCAGATACGAGCTGCGATTACACACATCCGCCCGAACTCAAAGATGAAATTGCGCGCGTAGTTGGAGAGTATGTTTTGGATGTGCGGGATTTTCGGTCTGGCAACAAGAATAAGATCCTGGCTGACATCTATGAGATGACCCGAAAGCGCTTCCAACTTGCCCGGCATCTCCTCGCAAAGGAAGATTGGGATTATTTTATGATGGTGGAAATGGGCATAGACCGAATTCACCATGCGTTTTGGGACGATATGGACCCAGCGCATCGCTTCTACGAGCCCGGCAACAAATTCGAGAACGCGATTCACGACTACTACAAAGAAGTGGATCGTGAAATAGGCGAGTTGCTCGCGTTTGCTGATGAAGGGACGGATGTACTGGTGGTCTCCGATCACGGCGCGAAGCGAATGGACGGCGGTATTTGCGTTAACGAGTGGCTGATGGCCAATGGTTACCTCGCGCTCGCCGAAAAGCCTGCCAGCGCAACGCCGCTCTCTAAAGCCAAAGTGGATTGGTCCCGGACGAAGGCATGGGGTGATGGAGGTTACTACGCGCGCGTTTTTCTCAACGTCGCCGGCCGCGAGCCAGAGGGGACTATCGCACCGAGCGATTACGAAAAAGTGCGCGATGAACTGATTATCGGGTTGACGACCATTCCGGACGAGAAGGGAGAGGAAATTGGCACGCGAGTTTTCCGGCCACAGGAATTGTACAAAGAGGTTCGTGGCGTGGCGCCGGATTTGATGGTTTATTTCGGCAGTCTTTATTGGCGATCTGTCGGTACCGTCGGCGGCGGAAGAATACATACCTTTGAGAACGACACCGGCCCCGATGGGGCCAACCACGCGGAGAATGGAATTTTCCTGTTTCGGCCAGCGGGAGGTGGGATTTCAGGTGGACGGCGAATTGAAGGGCTGCGGATCACCGACATTGCGCCAACGATCTTGCAATTATTCGGCTTACCGGTTCCGCAAGATATGGAGGGCAGGGCGCTGACCTCGTCCTTTACGATACCCAAGCGCTAAAATTTATCAGCGACCGATAGTGATATGCTTGCACCTTTTGCAGAATTTTGATAGAAACCATGAAGATTAGCAATCTTTGATCACTGTGGAGACGACTTTGAACCCGAACCATCACCGCGAAGTGAAGAAACGTCCCAAGGCAGTAATCATAGGTTTGGACGCAGCGACGTGGACACTCATCCGTCCCTGGATGGCCGAAGGCGGCATGCCGAACTTGGCAAAGTTGATGAAGGCGGGTGTGTCCGGAACCCTGCAGTCGGTCCTTCCGCCAATTACCCCACCGGCATGGACGTCGTTCATGACCGGTAAAAATCCTGGTAAGCACGGCATCTTTCATTTTGTCGAAACCGAGCCGGACAGTTACACGATGAATTACGCCAACGGCGGTTCACGCCGCTCACCCACGGTCTGGAAGCTACTCAATGCAGCCGGGTTTTCCGTGGGCACCATGAACATTCCGTTTACCTATCCGCCTGAGAGCTTGGATGGCTTCCAGATTTCAGGATTGGATACGCCATCGGCGAATAGCCCGTACGTCCATCCGCCCTCGCTCAAGCGCGAGCTAGTCGATCACCTGGGTAAGATCAACCATGACGT
>WNFB01005011.1_pt1 | contig 11814 bp, 13 predicted proteins | sample 5400501 | NCBI WGS metagenome assembly WNFB01 (sample SAMN13153341, study PRJNA577476) | soil metagenome | isolation source: 200 cm saprolite under Douglas fir tree site 2 hole 1 | place: USA:California | collected 2015-04-18 | reverse complement strand
AACTAAAAAAGCGATATCGCTCAGAGATAGCCTCTTGATAGGTCTTCTCGATCAGGGCCTTACCGGCGAAGGCACTGACGAGCAGCAGCAGGGTGGAGCGGGGCAGGTGGAAGTTGGTAATCATGGCGTCCACCACTTGAAAACGATAACCAGGAGTGATGAACAGGCGCGTCGCTCCCTGGTATGGCTCAATCCGCCCAGCATAAAAACTCGCCATGCTTTCCAGCACGCGGACCGAGGTTGTACCCACGGCGATGACCCGGCCACCGGCTTTGCGAGTTTCACGAATAAGTTCGGCGGTGGGAGCATCCAGCTCGATCTCTTCGCTGTGCATCTTATGTTCGCTGACAACTTCGCACTCGACCGGTCGAAAGGTATCCAGCCCCACATGCAGGGTTACGAAGCCAATCCGTACCCCTTGCCGCCGCAATTGTTCCAACAGCTGTGGCGTAAAGTGCAGCCCGGCAGTGGGGGCGGCAGCCGAGCCACTGATACGCGCGTAGACCGTCTGATAGCGTTCAGGGTCGGTCAAGGTCTCGTGAATGTACGGCGGCAGTGGCATACGCCCCACCTGTTCAATCAATTGACGCACGCCTGGGACGCGATAAATCGGGTCCCTACAGAAGCCGTTGGGAACAGAGAAACGCACCATGCGTCCGCCTGCCTCGGTATGCTGGAGAATTTCGGCCTGTAGGGTTGCCTTGGGCAGTGTCTCATGCTCGAAGAGTATACGTGCGCCTTCGTGTAGACGACGCCCGGGACGCACCAGGGTTTCCCAATAGTCGAGCCCAAGGTCTGCACGTTCGGCCAGCAATAATATTTCGACGGCACCGCCAGTTTCGGCCCGGTGACCCAGCAGTCGCGCCGGTATGACGCGGCTCTGGTTGGCAATCAGCAGGTCGCCTGGGCGCAGGTACTGACCAATATCGTGAAAATGCCGGTGTTCTAACGTACCATTCAGCCGATTGACCACCAGCAGGCGCGAGGCATCGCGGGGTTCAATTGGTGTCTGGGCGATCAACTCCTCTGGCAGGTCGTAATCAAAATCGCTGATCTTCAAAGTGTTTTCGTTGTCCACAAGCCGGTTCCATTTCCCCCACCTGGCGGCGTCAAGCCCAGGTGCTGATAGGCCGCTTGCATGGCTACGCGGCCCCGCGGTGTACGCGCAATGAAGCCCAGTTGTAGCAGGTACGGCTCGTAGACATCCTCAATCGTTTCCGTGTCTTCGCTGGTACTGGCGGCAAGAGTGTCCAGTCCAACCGGCCCGCCGCCAAATTTCTGGATAATGGCGAGCAGCAGGTTGCGGTCGGTCGCGTCGAGGCCAATCTGATCGACTTCCAAACCATCCAGGGCTGCTCTGGCTACATCCCTGGTAATCACACCGTCGGCCTTGACCTGTGCATAGTCACGCACGCGCTTGAGCAGGCGGTTGACGATACGCGGCGTGCCGCGAGCGCGTCCGGCAATCTCTTCGATGCCATCCATTTCCGCAGATACTTTCAGGATACGGGCCGAGCGAATCAAAATCTGCCTGAGTGACTCTGTACTATAGTATTCCATGCGGTAGATGGCCCCAAAGCGGTCACGCAGGGGAGCGGTCAATGAGCCTACCCGCGTAGTGGCGCCGACCACGGTGAAGGGTGGCAGTGAGAGGCGTAACGATCTGGCACCTGGCCCCTTGCCGATCATCACGTCGAGGGCGAAATCTTCCATGGCGGAATACAGGCGTTCCTCGACGGGACGAGCCAGGCGGTGTATTTCGTCAATGAATAGTACCTCTCCTGGTTGCAGAGCCGTCAGAATAGAGGCCAAATCGCCCGAATGTTCAATCGCTGGCCCGGAGGTGGTCTTCATGGAGACGCCCATCTCGACCGAGATGATGTTGCAAAGCGTCGTTTTGCCCAGTCCCGGCGGACCATACAGGAGGACATGATCGACTGACTCATTGCGACGGCGAGCAGCTTCTAACAATATGCTCAGGTTATCTTTAATTTTCTCCTGCCCAATATATTCCGCCAATCGGCGAGGTCGCAGGCTGCCCTCAAGGGCCTGCTCTTCCTCGCTCATCTTAGGTGAGACAAGCCGGTCACTCATGCTATACGCTCCTGCTGGGTGAAACTAGTGTTCTATACTGTTATGCTGACATTATATCAGAATTGAGCGTTGTGGTCGAGAGGGAAAATGGTAGTGTGAGATGAGCGTGTGGGTAGTTCTGCCACCCGCCGGGTGACAAAACTATCCACACGCTCATCTCACACTACGTTATAGGGATATAGTAGATAACATAATTACCAAAGTCCTGGCGCTGATAAGACTGCTTCAGTTTATGATCGCGTAGCTTCGCATCCATAGCAGCCACCTGTGGAGTATTTTTGGAAAAGACATAGGCAGGATTCATATCCGCTCTTACCGCGGTACGATAGGGTTTATAGCGATCAAAGCCAGGAGCGAGATTTTCATTAAGGGAACTACAGATAAGTCTCTCATTACTCTGAAAGATCAGACGATTACAGATCCAGTACTCTGAATAGAAACGCGTAGCGCCAATAGCCTGCAAATGCTGTATCAGGGCATCTTGAGAGGCATAGAACGTTTGCGCCGCCGGAATTTCCTCAAATGTCTTGTACATGCCAACGACGGACATCGCCAACAAAAGCAAGAGCACACCTGCTCGTAGCAGGCGAGACAACAATAGCTGCTGATCTACTGCTCCAAATTGCGCTCGTATGCCATTCCACAATGGCCAGAGTACCGGGGGCCATGCAATCAATAAGCATGTCAGGTAACGTGCGGTAGGAGCAGGGACAGTTGCTGGATTTGGGCTTGTGATATATAAAAGGATGGTCCCATCGGCACTCAGCAGTAGCATCAGGCGACAGCATTCACGTATAACCCTCGTCCGCTGCTCAAATGACCACTCCGGTCGCCAGAGCGAGGTGCCTTTCCACTCCCGCCAGACCACAAGGAAAGTTGTTATAAGAGCAATTGCGTAAAGAACCAGGTAGCCAGTTCCCCAGGTCAACTGAAATACGGCGCAGGCCATCTGTTTGCCACTGATCAGCGAGGGCACATCACCGATACATATTGGATTAAAGTTCGCTACGTCCGGTATACTGATCCCTATCGTGCCCAGAATCTGTTGTCCAAATGTATAGGGCTGACCACCATTCGAGTGCTGCAACCCATAGAGAACAACGAGAGTATTTTGATCGAGAGGAGCCGTGGCATTGTAAATCACCAGTGGAAAGGCCCCAATGATCATCCCAACGCCGAGACTGATACCAGCTTGCGACCATAATTCCCGGCGGCAGAAGAGCATCAACAGCAAAAAGCCGGTCGCCACACATGGTAAGATCAGCATATCAACCCAGGCGGCGATACCGATCATCAATCCTAACAAACCATAGACCAGGGCGCGCCGCCAGTTTGTACGTTGTAGCGGTTCAATTGTATGCGATGTCAGAGCAATCCACGCAAACAGCAAACTGATTATAGCTGCGAAGAAGATCAGTTCAGGATATTCACCAACTGCCTTTAACTGGTGCAGAATTGTTTCATTAGACCCTACACAAAGCAGCAACACAGTAAATAGTGCAAAAAGTTGTGTATACAGCATACGCGTCAAATAATACATACAAATTAAAAATAATGGATAAAATGGAAGTAAACCCAGTCTTAAAGTAAACAATGAAGAGCCAAAAAGGTGGAAGAGAGGAGCAGCTAAATACCCTTCAATCGGACCCATATACGGCAGACCATAAAAGAAAATAGGCCATTCCCCGTTGTAAGCAATATGACGGGCCAGTACACCCATGTTTCCTTCATCGCTATTAGTGATAGGCCAGTTGGAATAAATGAGGATAAAACGTAATATAGTAGCAATGATAACAAGAGCAAGCGCGAGAAAATCGTAACTGGTAAAACGAATCTTTCTCACCTTCAATTTAAGCATCACTGATGAGACATACCCTTCCTTTTTTCTCTCTTTTTGTGTCCAAATTATAACATACTATCTATGTATCCCCGAAGGAATTCTGTGTCTCATCGGTTACAAAAAATGAAAGCTTTTCACGATACCTGGCGACCCTGGGGTTGCCGGATATGAGACACGTATCTATTCTTTCGGACTCACACGTAATCTACATGTAACTATCTTTTCTTCTAAAGAAAAACCAATCCAACAATGAAGTACATGAGATAGAAAGTCCTGGAAAGTGGTTAGCGTGTCGCTTGCAGCACAATCATTGGCAGCAGCACGCCGCTCAAGTCGCGTTTCTGCTTGATCTGGAAGCCCGCCTCGGCAACACTACGAGCGGTATCGCGGTTCCAGTGACAATTGCCGGAGACGAGCCTGGTAATCGGGGTGACGATATCCTGTACACGCGAGGCGATTGCTCCTTGAGAGCGTACATGATCGACCATGAACAGCGAGCCGCCGGGTTTGAGTACGCGCATAATCTCTCGCAGTCCGCGCAGTGGGTCGCTGACGGAACAAAACACCAATGTCGCCACCACGCTATCAAACATCTCACCGGCAAACGGCAAATCCTCTGCCGCTGCCTGTGTGAGCTTGATGGGCACCCGCGCCGCTTCCACACGCCGGCGAGCATAGCGCAACATCGCTGTATCCGGTTCAATAGCCTCGACCCGTGCCACCCTGGCCGGGTCATAAAAGGAGAAATTGAGTCCATTGCCCGCCCCGACCTCTAGTACAAGACCACGTGCCTCTCCCGCCGTCTCCTGACGCAGAGGTTCCATATAGCTGCTCTCAGAAACGCCGCGAGAAAGCAATTCGTAGAACCTGGCAAAGAGGGAGTGGTTTGTCGTATGTGGTTTTTGGGTGCTAGAAGGCACCGGGTGATCTTGCTCAGTTGCCATGGCTCGTTCTCCTTCGGTTTTGAGGGTTCGGGGGATAAAATTTTGCTTGTATTATAGAGATTATAGCATAGAGGGGGTTTTTGAGCCTGATTGGGGCTTTATTCCAGTTTACAAAGGAGCGTATCTGGCCTATACTTCTATTGTAAGCCGTTCGATGCTTCTTCCCGCTGAAGAAAAGAACGGCTGCAAAAGGGGTGCGTCTTGCATGAACTTGAACATGAAGAAGCTCTTGAAGCTGAAGTTGAGATCACAGACCTCGATCCACAAAAGAAGAGCGGCCGAACCGTAAACCGGTGGTTACATGGTCAACGTCTCTCGTCTCAGACACGCCTGTGGATGGCTCTTTTAACGATACTCGGTGTCGCTCTTTTTTCCTGGCTTCTGGTGAGTCCGTTGCATTTGACTGGAGCTTCTGATCTCGAACAAGTCTCCTATGGACAAACCTTCACTCCATCAAATCACCCCCAGCCTAGTGTTGCGCAAGTGTTAGTTGTTCAAGGAGTTATTTACGTCCTGGACCGGGATGGACTGGTTCAAGCACTGTGGACGAGGCATAAGTATATGTACTTGCTCTGGCAATACTATGTTGCCCCGTCTTCTAAGCTGTTAAGAGTGGATCACAATGTGGTGTATCTTGCTTGTCCCGATGGTAGGATAGTAGCCCTCCGAGCCAGCGATGGTGCTGTTCTCTGGACCAAAAGAGTGGCTCTGTTGAGATCGGTCCATTTAACACAGCCGGGGTCTTCCATATCTATTGCACCCTTTACAAAGATATGAACCTGACCATTGTGGTGCTTGTTCGTTGAAATTTCAAATTGACTCTGGCCAAAGACAGAGCCAATTCTTACTTTTAGAGGAAAAGACAGCAATGCGGGTGTTTTTCTCGTGAGAAAAACACCCGCATTGCTGTCTTTTCCTCTAAAAATTAGGGGTGCTTTATGTTTCATGAGGTTATTCCTCCTCAATTCGACCAATACCTTGCCCCTCCATAATGCCAAACAGTACCTGTTCATCATAATGCCAGGCACCCTTGCCAGAGCTTCGTACAAACGAGGCAAAGAACTCGTGTACGCCGTGACGAGGCTGGAGGGCGAGTTTTGTGAGACCCTGCACAGTCAAACCGCATGAGATACCAGCTTCCAATACACGCTGGAGTGCCTCAATGAGCAGGGCGGGATCATCGATGTGTCCAGTCCGTCTCGCCTCAGGGCTCTCTATCTCGAATAGTGGTTTGACGAGTGCCAGGATTTGCCCCTGCGGAGCAAGCAAAGCGGCAGCTATGGGAAGCGCCTCGGTGAGCGAGAGGTAGGAGAGATCGAGCGTGATCAGTGTTGGAGCAGGGTCAAGCATCGTCGAGGTGAGATCGCTCAGGTTGGTGCGCTCAAGGTTGCGAGCACGCGCATCAGCGCGAAGCCGACCGGTGAGCTGGCCGTGACCAACTTCGACCGCATAGACCAGGGTTGCTCCATGTTGCAAGAGACAATCCGTGAACCCACCGGTGGATGCTCCGCAGTCCAGCGCCACCTGCCCGGTGACATTGGCAGCAAAGTACTCCAGTGCCGCCTCCAGTTTGTATCCTGCCCGGCTGGCATAGCGGGACCTTCCTCGGATGTGCAAGGCCACGTCGCGCGGAACAAGCATTCCAGGTTTATCGAGACGGTGATCATTTACTAGAACCTTTCCGGCCATCACCCACCGTCGTGCTTCGTCAATACTCTCAAAGAGACCTCGTTCCACCAGCAACTCTGCGAGAGGAGTTTTGCGCATACCTTCACCATCCCCCGCCAGGGTACCCTGGCGGCGAAGTGTCCTGAATAGCTATAATCGTAACAATGATTTTCTGCTGGTCATCATAGTATATGTTTATAAATACTGTCAATTCGCAGCATGGCTGAGGTGGCTAGCGCGAGCGCAGCCACCTCAGCCATGCTGCGAATTGACAGCCTTCCCTTTCTCATGCTACTGTAACAGAGATATTCAGGCAAATACATGAAGTGAAAGAGGAGAACTGCGCAGCATGTCACGTATCCCGCCCGTTGAGAACGCAGAGCTAGCTTTAGAAGAAGGGCCCGGCACAGCAAGCATGTCTGCCCTCTTTCGCACCATGGCGCATCGACCTGAGCTGGCAAAGCAGAGTATGCAGTTGTTAGAGGCGGCGATGAGGACGGGGACGGTTGATGCCCGGCTGAAAGAATTACTGGCGGTACGTGTTTCACAGGTCAATCATTGTTTTTACTGAATGACGGCACATACTGCCTTGGCAAGGCAGCTGGGGGTGAGCGAGGCGTTGTTGGACGCCCTGTACCGCATTGACGAGCATCGTCATCTCTTCACTGAACGAGAGCTGGTCGCGCTGCGTTTTGCTGAGATCATGACGACCGGCGCTCGTGATGTGGATGAAGCACTGTGGGATGAGCTACAACTGTACTTCGAGGATGGTGAGATTGTTGAGATCGCCACTGTGATAGGGCTGTTCAATTTCTTTAATCGCTTCGCCGATGCACTGCAAATTCTTCCACCGCCAGGGGATACCGTGATAAAGGAATAACTAAGAATATGGCTACCGATGAAGAGAAATTCGCGGCATTAATCGAAGATTTATACCAGTTAGCAGCGTATTTGCATAGTCGGGGCGATAAAACCCTGAAACTTTCTCAGCAGTTCGCGGAGAATGCGCGGAAGGATACCTCGAACAAAGAGTATGATCTGCGCCAGGCAACCATGTTAGATTATCAACACCATACCTGGCACGAAATTGGCAACATGGTGGATAAGTTGATTAAGCAACACGAGAAATAGGTGCCGTTCCATCCCTGGGCGAACATGGCTGGGGCAAGCGCAGCCACTACTATATACGACGGTATGCACTCTCAGCGGAGTATAGTAGTGGCTGCGCTTGCCCCAGCCATGCTCGCCCTGAGGGTGTTGCTTTAGCTGCGCTTGCCCCAGCCATGCTCGCCCTGAGGGTGTTGCTTTACAACGTACTCTACAGGTCGCCGGACTTTGCTTTGGAATAGCGTTCGCCCAACTCATCTTTGGTGCGGCCATAGATTTCGCGCCCCTGCTCCAGGGCTTCGTTGGCGCGAGAGCGCAGCTCGCCACTGAGACCGCTGGCGCGTGTAAGCAGGTCATCGGTCAGGCCGCCTGAGCGGTTGCGCAACATAACACCCTGTTCGCCAAGCTGCGCCAGTGTCGCTTCGCCCGATTGAGGGGCAAGGAGCAATCCGATGGCTACACCTAAGACGAATCCTGCAAGAAGTCCCCACAAAAATTTCATAAATCGACTCCATCCTTTCGTTCTGCAATAGAGGGCAATAAATAGGTAGTACATTTAGCTGACGGGCTCTGTCAAGACCTGCTGCACCAGGGCGAGCAGGTTCTCCAATTCAAAGGGTTTTTGGACGATATGAACCCCTTGATAGCGTCTTGGATTACTTGTTACCAGCCTGTTTACTTCTTCAGCCTCGAGCACCGCGGCAGTGTAAACAATGACAGGAATATCTTCTGTGACGTAGTCATCCTTCAACTGCTTCAGGATATCTTGCCCCGAAATCTCTCCTAATTTCAGGTCAAGAATAAGCAAGTCCGGCAGTTGATTTTTGACATGCGTAAAAGCATCTCTACCGTCTTGCAAAATAGCAACCTGATACTGCTCGTCCTCCAGGACTCGGCGCATCAGATGAAGTAGCTCGTTTTTGTCATCAACAACAAGTATGCGTTTTGTCACTTACATTCGGCGCACCAACCCATGCTGTAGGCCTGGGGGAAAGACGCCTCCTCCTGTCATTGCCATTCCAGTTTTTAGTATGAATACTAATAGTAGTGTATCATGTCCAACAAGAACAAACAAGACTCTTGAGTTTAGATTTTGGAATTTGGTTTTTCAAGTGTGGGAGTGCCTGCCCAGCACTCGCGGGGTGCTGGACAAGCACTCCCACACTTTATGGATATCTCTTGAGTATAATACGCTTGCGATTGGGATATGAGATACAATCGGCGCAGGAGTGGCGCAAATGGCGAGCAAAGATACAAGATTTTGGGATGCCATTTAAGCCGTTTCTCTCTTGACTTGTATGCTATACTGGCTCCATGCTCAAGTAGCTCAAAGTAGAGCGAACAGCTTGTAGCCTGTATATAACTGAGGGCGTAGCTCAGTGGTAGAGCAAACGACTTTTAATCGTTTGGCCGAGGGTTCGATCCCCTCCGCCCTCACCATAACTCATAATCCTTTGCCCATCGCACATTCTTCTCCTGTTTGTTTGCTGTTGGTAGTAATCTCAGGCTTGCGTTTGCTGTGCCTACATGGTCTACAGGTATAAGGTACACCTTCCCCGTATCAGAGCAATAGACGGCGAAATAATCAACCTGACCTCGATAGTCTCTTCTTCCATGACTCGTTCTTCCGGCCTTTGTGTGGTAGTATGAACTGGCGGGTTTAAATTGAATATAAGCACTATCGCTCTCGATCCGACCCGTTTTACACTGAATCCGATAGAAGTTTCCATCAGCATCCTCAATCACGAGATCATAGCGCCGGTTATCCCCAAAAGGAGTAAGGACGCTGTAGCCAACTTCTAAGAGCTTTGCAATGATCATGGCCTCACTACGCTCTCCGATGGCTTTGTGATTCTGTTTTGGTTTCAATGGTTCCATAAAATTCTCCCTATCTCCTATCCTTGCCTGTGTGAGTATAAAATCCATCATACCTCTTCAGATCTCATTTCTTCTTGACTCCTCACTGCCTGCGGCAGTTCGCAAAAGCTTTTGTTGGTGCAAGGTTGTGCTGCCGTAGGCAGCACAACCTTGCACCAACAAAAATACTTGTATGAAAATGGGAGGAAGATCGATGCATCCAAAGTCACCTGCATAACAGATATGGATTTTAACACAGTGTAAGCTATTTAGGTCAATGAGATGAAAGACGTGTCTGTAGGTACCATTGAGAAGCCCTGGCTCTATTTAGTAGCTAACATAGACACCATCATGAGTCAATGGTAGAATGGAACCAACAACCTTGAGGTAATACTAAACTCAACCTGTATTTAAGCCTTTTTCGATACCAGCCTACGAGGATCAAACTCCTATGGTCATTAAAGCGCGTGTCAAACGCAATACGTATTTTGACTCGATCACCCTCATGAAAGTTGCTCGCACCCTCACGAGCATGGATGGCGTCGAGGATGCCGCCGCCATTATGGCGACAGAGGCGAACTTGCAACTGCTGGCCGAGGCCGGGCTGACGCCATTTGAGGGAAACGCTGGCCCGGCGGATGTCCTGATCGTGGTTCGGGCCAACAATGAGCATAATGCGGAGGCTGCCTTACAGGCTGCCGAGGAACAACTGTCCCAACGCCCTATCGCGACCTCCATTGACGATGGCAATACAGGCACTCATGCATCCAGGAAACAGCCTCATTCGCTGGAGCAAGCGGTACAACTGCATCCAGATGCGCGGCTGGCGGTTATCTCTGTGCCTGGTCCCTATGCCGCCCTGGAGGCAGACCGTGCTTTGCGTGCCGGTTTGCACGTCTTTCTCTTCAGTGATAATGTGCCACTTGCAGATGAGATCGCCTTGAAGCGGTTGGCACGGGATCGTGACCTGCTGCTGATGGGGCCTGACTGTGGCACGGCTATGTTCAACGGTGTTGCACTGGGCTTCGTCAATGTCGTTCCACCAGGGCCAATTGGCATCGTGGGTGCCTCCGGCACCGGTGTGCAGCAGGTGATGTCACTGATTGCGCGTCTGGGGAGCGGCGTCTCGCAGGTGATTGGCTGCGGCGGTCGTGACCTTTCTGAAGCGGTGGGAGCTATCACCACGTTACAGGGACTCCATCTCTTACAAGAGGACGAACAGACAGAAGTGATCGTACTCATCTCCAAACCGCCTGCGCCTGCCGTAGCCGAGCGCGTGCTTGAGATGGCCGTCAAGGGCAAAAAGCCAGTGGTGGTGATTTTCGTTGGGGCGGATTATGATGCCTTGCATAGCCGTTACGGAGATCACATAGTGGTGACGCGCACATTGGCGGAGGCTGCACGCAAAGCGGTCAGCGTGTGCGGAGGCACCGATACGATGACAGGAACCTGGTATGTCCACGATCGGAAGCCGGTTTCGTCTCGCAATCTCAAATCTCCTGCCCAGGGAAATGCAGCAGTGGCCTCCCCTGTGGATGCCAGGTATATTTCCGCTCTCTTCTCAGGCGGGACCTTGTGCGATGAGGCGATGCATATCTGGGCGGAACAGCCTGGCCCAATTTACTCAAATATTCCGCTCAAACCTGAATGGCGGCTGACACCTGGACAAACAAAGCAGGGGCATATGGCAATAGACTTTGGGGCAGATGAGTATACTCGCGGGCGTCCACATCCCATGATTGATCCAGGCCTGCGCCTGCAACGTCTCCAGGAGGAAGCTCGCAATCCCAGGGTGGGAGTGATTCTCCTTGATATCGTACTGGGCTATTGCTCGCATCCAAATCCGGCAGAGGTATATGTACCAGCTATACTGGCCGCTCGGAAACAGGCCAGCCAGGAAGGCAGGCGGCTCACCTTTATTATCTCCCTCTGCGGCACAGAAGGCGACCCGCAGCGCCTCTCCATACAGGCCGCGAAGTTTCGGGAAGCAGGTGCCGAGATATTTACCAGCAATGCTGATGCCGCTTCGCGTTGTATTGAGGTGCTACCGTGAAAAATGCTTCAAACACTCCCCCATCAATGCCCGTTATCAATATCGGTGCCGACCTCTTTGCCGACGCGCTTGACGGCCAGGGCATCGCTGTTACTCGTGTAGCATGGCGACCTCCCGCAGGCGATCAACATGCACTGATGGCGCTGCTAGCAGACCCGGAGGTAGATAAAGCCAACAGCATTGCGGTTGAGCGCATGTTGGCCGCGCACCCTGTACTCGTTGATGTACGACCGGCACGCGAAGTTATTGCA
>WNFB01005007.1_pt1 | contig 11816 bp, 13 predicted proteins | sample 5400501 | NCBI WGS metagenome assembly WNFB01 (sample SAMN13153341, study PRJNA577476) | soil metagenome | isolation source: 200 cm saprolite under Douglas fir tree site 2 hole 1 | place: USA:California | collected 2015-04-18 | reverse complement strand
AGGCCCCAGGGCCGGCTGCCCAGCAGCCGATCTTTAGCTTCGATCGCGCGTTCCTTCCTTACAGTTCGCAGAACCTATACTCGTATTACCAGATCGAAGTCGCCGCGCGCTATAGCTTCTAGCCGTTGCAGCGAATGTTGTCTTTGCGTTCATCGAGGCGCACGCCGCCGCACTGACCTCGTCTTCGTCCGGTGTGCGCGCCGTTCGCCAGTAGGGCCAAGCGTCGCGGCGGCTTAACGCGCCCAGCTCGGCATCATGTCGTCCCAAGAATCCCGAGTGATCGGCGTCTGCCCCGAACCATCGGCGTGCATGAGGTAGATCTGGATGTTTCCGTCAAGGTGGCTGTCGAAGGCGATTTGCACGCCGTCGGGCGACCAGGCGGGCCAGAGGTCCGGCCCGGCACTGGTGGTGAGCCGGATCTGCCCCGACCCGTCCGCGTTCATCACGTAGATCTCGTCGTCCCCGTCCCGGTCGCTCACGAAAGCGATCCGGCCGCCGTCGGGCGACCAGGCAGGCGTGAGGTCGGTCCCTCCGGCGGTGTGAGTGAGCTGTGTGAGTGTCGCGCTGTTCACGTCCAGCACGAATATGTTGTACTTCGCGCCGCCGTAAGCGCTCAGAGCGATCTTGGAACCATCGGGGGACCACGCCACGCCGATGTTTACGTCTAGGTTGGCGAACTGTCTCAGACCTGTGCCGTCGGCATTCACCACAAAGATCTGGGTCCCGCTGCCCACCACATTGCTAACGAACGCGATCCTCGAACCATCCGGCGACCAAGATGGAACTGGCACGAAGACGTGGTTGAGGTACGCGAGTGCGCGAGCGCCCGACCCGTCCGCGTTCTTGACCATGAGCGCATAGTTCCCGAGGGTGAAAATGGGATCCGGGATCGAACGGAAGCTCGCATAGACGAAGTGCGTCCCGTCGGGCGACCAATGGGGGTACACGGCGCCCAGCGAATCGGAGGTGAGCTGCGTGGTCCCGGTGCCGTCCGGGTTCATGGCGTAGATCTGCGAGGTTCCGCTCCGGTCGCTGGCGAACAGGACCTTCCCCGCGGTCGCGACGCACGTGACCGAGAAGGCGCAGCGTCCGGTCGCCAACTCTGGGCCTATCGGTTCGAGGACTTGACGCAGAACCGCTTTGCCATCCAGGACGCGGCGGCGCGTGGCGTGCTCTCGGCCCTGAAACTGCCTGTGACCTCCGCGGAGGTGCAGCGCCTCGGCACACCACCGACCAGCAATCTCGAGGCCTACGACTTCTTCTTGCGCGGGAAGATCCGGGTGCGGCACGAGACCCGCGTGGACGACTCCATCGCGATCGCGCTGTTACAGCGGGCGGTGACCCTCGATCCCTCGTTTGCCGTTGCCCATGCGTGGCTGGCGCGCGCGTACACGCTGAGGGTCGCCCAATTCGAGCCGCGGGACTCCGCGGCCCTGGAGGGAGCCTTCTTAGCCACGGAGAAAGCCCTCCACCTAAACCCGGATCTTGGAGAGGCTCACTTCGCCAGGGCCAATCTGCTGTGGGGTGCGACTAAGCAGTTCGCACACGAGCGGGCGATCCAGGAAGACCGCCGTGCCGTCGAGCTCAGCCCCAACCTAGACGCCGCGCACCATCATCTGGCTCTCGTCTACACGCACATCGGCCTGCTCGACAACGCCCTCGAGGAGCTGCAGAAGACACTCTCGATCGATCCTGGCGACTGGATGGCGCAGGAACGCATCGCTCAGACCCACCTGTGGCAGGGGCGATACGAGGAGGGATTCAGGATCCTCCGAACGGTTCCACCGGAATACAACCCGCCGTTCTGGAACTCCGACGCGACGTGGGCGCTCATTCAGCTCGGCCGGAACCAGGACGCCTCAGCGCTGATCGCGCGCTATCTCCACGACCATCCGGAGGACCGCGGCGGCCTGATGACCGGTTTGCGCGCCGTCCTGTTCGTGAAGCAGGGCGACGCGCGCCGGGCAGAGGCCGACATCCAATCGGCCATGCAGAAAGGGAAGGGATTCGTTCACTTTCATCACACGGCATACGCCATCGCCTCCGCATATGCGCTGCTGAGGAGGCCGCGAGCCGAGTGGTTGCGCCAAACGGCTGAAAATGGCTTCCCGTGTTATCCGCTCTTTGCGAGCGATCGCAATCTCGACGATATCCGCATGGATCCCGCATTCGTCGCGTTCCTACGCGAGCAGAAGGCGCAGTGGGAGCGGTGGCGGGCGACGCTCTGAGTCTCGCCCGTTACCGCTGCGTCAACTGCTCGTCAATCTCGGCAACGTCGCCGTTGCCGTCCCGCGCCGTCAACATGTACCGCCATGCATCACGGAAGACGGGCGTGCCGTCCGGATTGAGCGGCGTGTTCGCGTCGGTGCAGGAAGCGCCGTGAGCGGCGCGGCCCGGACCGCGCAGCGGGTGATAATCCGTAACGAGCATGTGCGTGAAGTCGTACGGGGGCGCGCCGTTCTCAGGAGCGACGGCCGGCCCGAAGACAGGCATGCCTACGGAGTCCCAGCTCGCGCGGATCGACCGGTATTGCTCATCGAGGTCGTGGTCGAGTCCGTAGTAGCGGCCCGAGGGTGTGACATGTGTCGCGACCCAAGGGACGGACGCGCCCTGCAGGCTGTCCGTTACCGCGGAGAACATCACCACGCGCGCGACCAGTCGGATCTTCGCGATCATCGCCGCGTGCCCGCCGCCCTGGGAGTGACCACTGACGGCGATCTGTGACCACTTCGGCTTGTCGTGTGCCAGGAACCTGTCCCACTTTTCGTCGGGATACTGCCGCGCGAGATACTCGAGCAACTTGGTTAGTCGGTTATCGATGCTGTTCGCGGCGTTGACGTCCACCCACGGGCTTCGGTCAATCCCATCGATGATCTCCAGGCGACTGTTCTCGTAGCAGGCGGCAGGATCGGGGTCGCTCGGGCATACCTTCGCTAGTCCTGGGCTGTTCGGGTACATCAGGCCGATCACGTGGTAACCGACCCGTGCCGCCTCCTGCTGCACGAGCTGGTAGACCGCTGGAGTCATGCCGGTGCCCGGCAGGAACACCAGCAGCTTCTGGTTCGTCCGGGCCGTAGTGTCGAGCCACGCATAGTGATTATCGAGGAAGCGGTCGATGGTGGGATCGGTCGCCTGGGGCGCGACGACGTGTATCACGAGCGGGGCCAGGGAGGCCTCGGCGGCGTCGAACGACGGCTTGGCTGGCCCGACCAGCGCTCTGTCGGGATTACACGCTAACGCCAGAGCAAGTGCCGTCAGCGCTGCGACTCTTGTGTTCGCGTTCATCGTACGCCTCCTGCGAAGGTTATTGCCTCGCCGCTGCCGCGCGATTGCTGCCTCGCGACCTGCGGCCTATGTTCCACGGTCCCAGTATCGGGCGGGACGAGCACGGCGCCGTGACGCAACCGTGACGGCTCTGCGGGTCCGAGAACCGGGGCGCGTTCGCATGGCCGCTGCAATCACGTTCCAGACGTTGGGACCCGTGAGCCTCACCGACGCGGAGGGTCGGGAGGTGCACTCCCTGCTCGGGCAGCCGCGGCGGCTCGCGCTCCTTGCCTACCTCGCCGTGGCCGCCCCGCGCGGCCTTTACCGCCGCGACGCGATCCTCACCCTCTTTTGGCCGGAACTCGATCAGCCGCACGCCCGCGCCGCGCTGCGCCAGGCGCTGCGCGTGATCCGCGGCAGCCTGGGTGCCGTCATCACGACCCGTGGCGACGACGAAATCGGCCTGGACCTCGAGCGCTTTCAGTGCGACGCGGACGCCTTTGACCGGGCGATCGCAGACGGGCGGTGGGATGAGGCGCTCGAGCTGTACCGGGGCGAGCTGCTCGAGGGGTTCTTCATCTCAGGGGCCCCAGAGTTCGAGCGTTGGCTAGACGCGGAGCGCAGGCGGCTGCGGGCGGCCGCAGTGGGGGGGGCGCGTGCACTGGTCGAGCGCACGATGGAGGTCGGGGACGTGGCGGCGGCGGCCCAGTGGGCCGAGCGCGGCCTGCGGCTGGCACCGCTCGACGAAGGCCTCATGCAGCGGCTGATCGGCACCCTCGACCGGCTGGGCGACCGCGCGGGCGCCGTGCAGGCCTACGAGGACTTCGCCCGGCGGCTCGCCCAGGAGTTCGAGGTGCGGCCCTCAGCCGAGACCCAGGCGCTGCTCGCCGCCGTACGCGAGCGGGAAGGAGTCACAGCGCCGATCGAACTCCCTGGGCCCGGTGGCGCGGGGAGGCCAGCCTCGGCTCCTGCCCTGTCCACTTCATCGGGGGAGCGGCGCGTGCCACGGCCCGCGGTGATCGCGCTCGCGGCGGCTCTCCCGGCGGCCGCGGTGCTGGCGCTGCTCATTGGTCTCAATGTCAGTGGCTGGCGCGGACGGTTCGAGCGGACGGGAAGCGTACCCGTCTTCCCGACGGCCAACCGCGAGGCCTACAACTTGTATCTACAGGGCAAAGTTCGCGTGAGGCGGGAGAGTCGGGAGGACGATTCGGTGGCGACCACGCTGTTCGAGCGCGCCGTCGCGCTCGACCCCAAGTTCGCCGCCGCCCAGGCGGAGCTGGCCCGGGCCTACGCGCTTCGCGTGTCTCAGTTCGCGCCGGAGGACAGCGCGGCGTTAGAACGAGCCCAGCTCGCCGCCGAGCAGGCGCTTCGCCTCGACCCGAATCTCGCAGAAGCCCATCAAGCCCAAGCCACGTTGCTGTGGGGGACGATCGGTCGGTTCGCCCACGAGCGAGCGATCCGTGAGGATCAGCGCGCTCTCGCCCTGAACCCGAACCTGGACCGGGCTCATCAGCAACTCGGGAACATCTTCCTGCACATCGGCCTACTGGACGAAGCGATCCGGGAGCTCCAAACAACGCTCGCCATCTCGCCGCGCGATGACAACGCCCTGCGTCGTATCGCAGAAGCGCGCGCTTATCAAGGACGCTACGCGGAGGCCCTGGCAATCCTGCGCCAGGTCCTTCCCGAGTCCAACCGACCCTTGTGGACCTACGAGACGGCCCTGGTACTGCTGCACCTCGGCAGGAGCGACGAGGGGCTTGCCTTGGTGCAGGAATACCTGAGCGCTCATGCCGAGGACCGGGGCGGCGTCGTGACGAGCGCACGCGCCGTCTGGTTTGCCACGGCGGGAGAAGCAGCCCGCGCCGCGCGGGACATTCAGACCGCCGTACAAAAAGGGAAGGGATACATCCACTTCCATCACGCTGCGTACCACATCGCCCTGGCGTATGCGCTGCTCAACGAGCCGGACTCGGCCGTCCAGTGGTTGCGCCGGGTGGCCGACGGCGGGATGCCTTGCTACCCACTCTTCGCTCGCGATCCGCTCCTCGACAAGATCCGCAGCGATCCGGGCTTCGTGGCGTTCCTGCGCGAGCAGAGGGCGCAGTGGGACCGCTACCGGAGGATGCCGTAGGCGATCCGCTGCCCGAACATCAGCCAACTGCGGGTCGTCCGCGAGCACCGCCTGTACGTTCGACACGGGTGCTTCCCACCAAAACGTCGCGTCCTGCCGTCAGTCCGGATGGTGTTGGTCTCGAGTCCCGCGAAAACGGTGCTCAGCAGCCTCTTGCACCATAGCAAGTGCTGCTTTCGCTTGTGCATAGCAAGTGCTGCTTTCGCTTGTGCAAGCTAGTGGAGGGATATCGGTGCACGCCCCGGTGCGCGTGCCCCGAATCCCTCAAAGCTTGCCCATTCGCGCCCTGGCGGGCGCTCAAGGGGCCTAAGCTCCGTCGCCGCCGCGCGGGGCCGGGGTCCTGCTTCATTGAGGCGCCGTTGATTCCCCTCTGCATCGCCAGCACGCTTTCCCCAATTAGAGACTACTTCGAAGTAGGAGGCCTGGTGATCACACCTCGGCGGCGAGAAGGCTCCGCTCGATTCCGAGGTACTTGTTTATAGAGGGGCCTCTCAAACCGCCCCCCAGAAACCGAGATGTCCGAGCGCCGCACGGCCGCCAAACTCATCCGCTCCCACGTCGACGAGCTCGCCGGTATCACCGAGAACGCGCACGCCCTCCGCGGCTTGCCGCCCTGGCTCGTAGCTTTCGCCTGCGACGCAATGCAAGAGACCGGTACGCTGCGGGAGAACGGCGCCGAGCAGGCGGCTGCCGCGCGGACCGCATTGCTTCAGAAGCTCCTCGGCGCGGCCCGCGCCTGGCTCGATGCCGAACTTGACCTCCATGACGCAGCCCAGGAGACCGGCCGTTGCGAAGAGACGATCCGGCGAGCCGTCCGCGCCGGCACGATCCCCGACCGCCGGGCCAATCAGCGCGGGCGCCACCGGATCCGCCGCGGCGACCTGCAGACCGTTGCTACCCCCGAGCGCCCACCGTATGATCCGACCGCCGATGCCCAGAGCATCGCCCAACTCCGGAGGAAGTTATGACCCGGAAGTCCAGGCGGTGCTGGTCGAAATCCATCGGCGAGCGGGGCCACCGCGTGCGCCTCTATGAGGCGCGCCTCGGCGGCCCGATCATGCGGTCGGTGTTCGTCAACGGAAAGGAGGTGCGGAAGAGCTTCGGGCATCGCGACAGGGAGACGGCGGTCCGACAGGGCTACGAGCTCTTGAACGCCCTCGTCAACAATGAGAGGGCGCTGGACAAGCAGAGTCTCACGCTCGGCATGCTCGCGGACTTGTATCTGGAGAGTCCAGCGCATTTGAGCAAGAAGCCGCGCACCCAGCGCGCCGAAGGCCAAATCCTCGGCCGCGTGGTGGCATTCTTCGGGCGGGCGCGCGACGTGGATACCGTGTCTGAATCGGATGCCAGACGCTACGCAATGGCTCGGCGCCAAGGCGAAGTTGCGCGCACTGGCGTCGAGAAAGGTCGGCCGGTCGGGAATAGGACGATTGGCGCGGACTTGGAGATGTTGCTGCGTGCGCTGCGATGGGCTGTACGGGAGCGAACGAGGAACGGGAAGCGTTTGTTGACAGAGAACCCGCTGGCGGGCGTCCGACTCCCTACTGAGAAGAACCCCCGGCGACCAGTGATGAGGCACGACGAGTATCTCCGGCTGCTGGACGTTGCCGATCGGGTGGACTCACGGCTCAAGCTCGGCTTAATCGTGGCGGAAGGCACTGGTCGGCGGCTGTCAGCGTGGCGGAACTTGCAGTGGGAGGACGTCGACTTCGACGCCGGAACCATCTGTTGGCGCGCGGACCACGACAAGAAGGGGTACGAACAGGTGGTGCCAATGACCGAGGCCGTTAGGGACGCGCTTGCAGCCGCCCGGCGAGTGCAGAAGAGCATAGGCAACATGCCTGTCTTCCCTGCACCGAAGGACCCGAGCAGGCCGTGCAGCGCCGACTTGTTCGGCTACTGGCTGCGGAAGGCGTATGAGCTGGCGGAGATCGCGCCGCAGCTCGGTGGGATGTGGCATCCGATCCGCCGGAAGTGGGCGACAGAGCGAAAAGGGTATCCTGTGAAGGACGTCGCCGCAGCGGGGGGCTGGAAGGATGAGGGCACGATGCTCAAATCCTACCAGCAGGCCGACCCCGAGACCGTACGTCAGGTGGTGCTGCACCCCACCCAGCGGATTTTGAGCCGCTGAAGTGGCGGAAACTCACAACATAACTCACAACACGAGGACTACCGAAGAAAAAGCCCCACAGCGGAAGTCGTTGCAGAGCTGATTCTTCGAACAATCGGGGCGCCGGGATTTGAACCCGGGACCTTCTGGTCCCAAACCAGACGCGCTACCGGGCTGCGCTACGCCCCGCTGTTACACCGCAACAACTTAACAGAAGCCCCCGAGAAGTGTGCACGGTTGTGTGCACGGTTCACGCCTGCCGTTCGCGCAACTCAGCGGGCTGGCTGACCACGGCGTACAACGTGGCTCGTCCGGCTGCTGGTACAACGCCGCCAGCACGGCCGCGTTCTTCCAGCCGCCCGCTTGCGCCACGTCCTGCACCGGCAGGTGCTTCGGTTCGGTTCCCCACGTGTGGAGCCGCGAGCACGCGGCGTGGTGAGGTGCGGCACCGAACCCCTGGCAGGCACGGGACTTTCGTCCGCGGCCAGTTGCGCTGACGGGCCGGTCGCCCAAGTTAAAGGGCGATCCATTAGCGGCCCCGAGTCATGCGCGCTCATCATCACGCAATCCTCGTCCTGATAGCTTTGGGCTGTCGGGCACACGACCCCTCCGAATCCAGAGGACCACTTCCCGCTGGCCCGTCGCCACGTTCGGCGACGTCGGCCCCGGACTCGACCCCGGCTCGACCACCGCAGCCGACGGATATCCTCCGAACACTCTACGAGCGACTCACGGCTATCGGCGAAGACCGGGCAGCAGTTCGCTCGCGACTCGGCGAACCGCGACTCGCCACAGCTGCGGCCGAGCGAAACATTCACGATTCCACCGCGACGGATACTCTCGTCCAATGGACCTTTGACCACCTGCATTTCACGTTCCTTGTGGCCGGAGGAAGTGATCTGCTTCTAGAGACCCGCGCTGCCACCGACTACCCCGCTGTGGCGCCGCTGATCAGTCAGTTCAGCACGGACGAAACGGCGGAAGCGACTCTCGGTGCGCCTGGCTGGTCCACCTTCCTTGCGGACACGATGGTCTACGGTTACGACATCTCCGAACCCGACATTGGAGTGGCACAGAACGCGATCAACCTCTACTTCAAAGACGGCCGCCTCATTTTCCTGGGTGCCTTACCGTTCGTCGATTGAGGTCGGGCCGCCTAAGGCGTGTCCTGCCCCCGTTCTTCGGACCAGGGTTATGCGACAGCCACGGGTGCTTGTCGGCCGTGCTGTGGCGATGGCTCCTCGGGAGGTCGAGCACGGCGTTGAGCGACCTCGGAGGGCGTGTGGTAGTGCAGGCTCGAGTGGGGTCGGGCCTGGTTGTAGGTACGGCGGTATTGCTCGATCAGGACCGCAGCCTCGCCCACGGTGAAGAAGGCCTCCTGGTTCAAGCATTCGTCTCGGAAGCGGCTGTGAAAGCTCTCGCCCACCCCATTCTGCCAGGGTTTGCCGGGGTCAATGTAGGCGGTGGTGATGCCCGCGCCCCCGAGCCAGCGCCGGATCTGGTGGGCGATGAATTCCGGTCCGTTGTCGCTGCGCAGATACTGCGGCGCCCCCCGGCGGGCCACCAGCTGCCGGAGCCCCAGCAGCACGCGATCGGCGGGCAGCGCGCGCGCCACCGTGATGGCCAGGCACTCCTTGGTGAACTCGTCGACCACAGTGAGACACTTGAAGCGGGTCCCATCGGTACAGGCGTCGTGGATCAGATCGTAGGTCCACACCGCATTGGGCCGATCGGCCCGGGGGCGCAGCCGGGCCCCCGTCCGAAGCTTGCGCCGGAAACGGCGCCGCGGCAGCGCGAGGCCGGCGCCCCGCCACAGCCGCTGCACCCGCTTCACATTGACCAGGCGCCCGCGCCGGCGCAGCAGCGCCCACATGCGCCGATAGCCGTAGCGCGGATGCGCCGCGGCCAGGCGCTGCAGCTCGGCCAGGAGGACGGCGTCGCGGCCCGGGCGCCGCGCCGCGTAGGCCAGGGCCGAGCGCGCCACGCGCAGCAGCGCGCACGCCCGGCGGCCGGACAGGTGCCGGGTCAGCGCGTAGCGTACCTGGGCCCGGCGGACCGCTACGCGCTCCATTTTTTTGCGTTGATCTCCTTCAGCACCTCGAGCTCGAGCTCCCGATCGGCGAGCAGCCCCTTCAACCGGGCATTCTCGCGCTCCAGGCGCCGGAGCTTGATGGCCTCGGTCTCGGTGAGGCCGCCGTACTTCTTGCGCCACCGATAGTACGTGTGGCGGGAGATCCCGTGCCGCCGCACGAAGCTGGCGACCGGCTGCCCGCTCAGCTCCTGTTCGCGCAGCAGGCGGACGATCTGCTCCTCGTGAAACCGGCTGACCCGCATCGGACGCCCCCTCTCGGGCACCCTGTAGCATATGTCACAGGTCCGTTGGGCCGAAAGACGGGGCTCACTCCAGGCGCTTGGCGTAGCTGTCGCATTCCCACCAGTCGGTGCCGCAAAAACAGCCTAACCACGAATCTGAGCGGTGACTACTCTTGGTGCATCCCCGAGGCCAGGAGTCTGCCGTGGCAATGTCGACGTGTCCCAAGTGCAGCAAGCATGAGTTCGAGATTGTGGAAGCCAATCCGGCCAAGGCCACCGAGCCCGTCAGCTTCGTTCAGTGTGCCGACTGCGGGACGGTCGTCGGCGTGTTGGAACAGCACCCCGTGGGTGGCCTCGTACTCCGGCTCAGCACTGCGGTCAAAAAGATCGCTGAGAAGTTGGGTGTGCCGGTTAACCTCCCAAAGTGAACGCGATCTGCGCGACGCCATAGCCGGAAGAGAAGCGCTCGCCGGGCACCCATGACGACACGGACGAAACTCGGTGTGGCGGGGACTGGGGTGTGGCTGCTGCTCGCTGGTGGCCTCGCGTGGTCTCAACACGGCGTTTGGTATCAGATGACGCTGAACGAGTGGGGCGACTTCTTTGCCGGTGTGGTCGCGCCTGTGGCGTTCTTATGGCTGATCCTCGGCTACTTGCAGCAGGGTGAGGAGGTACGGTCGAACACCGAAACCCTGCAGCTCCAGCAGAAGGCGTTGCAGGAGCAAGTGGAGGGGACTGCTGCCCTCGTGCGAAACGCAGAGGCACAGACCAAGGCCACTGTAGCTCGGTTGGAACTTGAGCAGTCCAAATGGGAGCGCCTTCTGGCGAAGGAGAAAGCGAGCATCCAACCCATCTTTGTGTTCGACGGTGGCCAGGGCGGTGGGGCCTCGTTTCGAATGCAGTTCAAGAACGAGGGAGGGCGTGCCAGGCATCTGACGGTGCGGAGTGTGACGCCACCGCAAGGGAGAGTGGAGATCCAGCCCTCCGATTATGTCGGCGGCGGGGGCAGTGGCGCTATAGGCGCGGACGGCATCACCAGCTTCCCGACCACGTTAGAGATCGGATACCTCGACGAAGATGGCGACGAGGGGACTATGCGCCTGGAGATCTACGCGGCGGGAGCCTTCCGGCGCCTGTGAGAATTCCTGCCCCGCGGGGCCTCGGTGGCCGAGCCGCCCCCGGCGCCGCGCCTCAGCTAACCCCTGTCGCATTCCCGTGCCGCATCACAACGCCGCGGGGTTCAACCAGCGAGCGGCGATGGCCAACCAGCGCCCGAGGTGTTTCCCGACACGGCCGAATCGCGGCTCATGCCTCCGCGGTGGCGTCAGCCTGCCTTGGTCCGCGAGAAGCCGTTGCTCAAGCCTCTTGCCGACCCGTGACTGGGGGTCTACGACAGTGAACTCATGCTTCTGGAGCCACGAGGGAGCCGCCCGCATGGCGTCAGCAAGGCACAGGACGGCTTGCGCTAGGCTGTCCTTGCATTCCGCTTCCACGGCACGCGCAGGCGGTCCAGTCACGCCGCCACCGACGAGGTGGGCGAGTTGTTTGGCCAACGTGACTGCGCTGTTGACCAGCGCGTAAGCGAACCCGCCCAACGCTGCGGTGCCGGAACTGATCTCGCCGAGCAACCGGATCAGGGTCCCCCAATCCTGCGGCGCGAGGACGTCTGGATAGAGCACCTGGTTAGCAGCGTAGTTCACTAGGTCGGCCTTTTGCCACTCCATGTCTAGCGCTTGTAGTCGCCAGTACTCGGCGTACAGCGCGGAGTAGGCGGCACGCAGCCGCTCTCGACTCTCTCGCAGCTGCAACCAAACCTGGACGATGGCGAATACCAGGAGGCCGAACTCTCCGACGGTTCGCAGCACTTCGCCAACGCTGGCCCATGGAAATGGGGCTTGGGCTGTGCCGGGAGTCTGGTGAGATGGACCGCAGGTTCCAGCGTCCAGGGCAAACAGCACGGACAACAGGTTGAGCGCGAGTCGCACCACGGCACCC
>WNFB01005006.1_pt1 | contig 11816 bp, 5 predicted proteins | sample 5400501 | NCBI WGS metagenome assembly WNFB01 (sample SAMN13153341, study PRJNA577476) | soil metagenome | isolation source: 200 cm saprolite under Douglas fir tree site 2 hole 1 | place: USA:California | collected 2015-04-18 | reverse complement strand
CAAGCTGGAAACGTCCCGGCTCAGGTTGGGTAGTTCCTGCAGGTTCTGGAAGCCGATGCTCGTGCCGACCGCGGCGTTCAGTGTCTGCAAGGTCGCGCCGGAGGCTTCCACCACGACCTGCTCTCTGGCCGCGCCCACCTTCAGTGTGGCGTTGACCGTCAGCTGCTGGCCGAGGCTTACCACTAGCTGCGAAAATCGCGCCTGCGCGAAGCCGGTCTTGTCGACGGTGATGTCATAGGTGCCGGGATTGACGTTCACAAAAACATACCGGCCGGCCTCGTTGCTCGCCGTCGTTTTCGCAGTACCGGTCGTGTGATCAATCAATGACACCGCGGCGCCCACCACGACCGCGCCGGTCGGGTCGGTGACTTGGCCGACAACCGTGCCGGTGGCCGAGGACTGCCCAAACAGCGGCAGCGTGGAAAGCAAAAGGGCACTGCACAGCAGTACCTGCCAGTAATAACTCAATTTAGACCCGTACATGCTTCACCCCCTCCTGAGCATTTGGGGCAATCTTGCCGCCGAACAGTACTCCTGGACGTGCCGCGCAGACGGCCAACGGCCCGGGCGAGAATAAAGACACACGCTCGCCTCCAAGCCTGAAGGCCGAACTTGTGCTGACTCCTCTTTTTGAATCGGCAACCAACACTCTGCCCCCACTCACCGGCCCGGCAGAGCTTATCTGCGCCACCTTTTATTGCGCACTGGCAGCCTTGTCAAGAAAAAACTTTGCACGCCAGGCGTTCGGCGAGATGAACTGCAATTCAGGCCGTGCCTGGGAGAACGCAGCCCCGGCTGCGCCATATACAGGGAAGAGGCAGGCGCATCGGCTCTGGCCGCGGCCCCTGCGCCTGCTGCTGTTGACAGACTTGCCTGGCGCGCATAGTGTGGCGCGGCTGGAGAAGAGTCTCGATGAAGCCTGTCCTTCGCCCGCTGGCATTGCTGGCCTTGCTGCTGGTCACCGGCGCCGCTGCGCAGGAACAGCCGGCGGTGCTCAAGGTCGGCGTCCTGCTCGACGGCTCCGGCCGAGTGATGCGCAACACCCGCATCGTCATCCAGGGATCCAGGATCTTGAAAATCGATCCCCAGGCCCGGGGTGTTACCTATGACCTCAGCCGCTTGACCCTGCTCCCGGGCTGGATTGACGCCCACGTCCATATCACTTATCACTTTGGCCCTCACGGCCAGGCTTTCGAAAAGGACGAGCCGCCGGAGCAGGCCGCGCTGGCCGCCGCCGCAAACGCCTACGCAACGCTGCTCGCTGGATTCACCACCGTGCAGAGCATCGGAGCGCCGGCCGATCGCGACCTGCGCGACTTCATTGCCCGGGGCGCCCTCCCCGGGCCTCGCGTGCTGACTTCGCTACAGCCACTCAGCGAACGCACGGGAACTCCGGAGCAAATCCGCGAGTTCGTCCGGCAGCTCGCCGTCGGCGGCGCCGATGCAGTGAAGATTTTTGCCTCCAAGAGCATTCGCGAGGGTGGCACGCGCACCATGACCGACGCGCAGCTCGAGGCCGCCTGTGGCGAAGCCCGCGCGCGAGGATTGCGCTCCATGGTCCACGCGCACAGCTCCGATAGCGTGCGCGCCGCGGTTTTGGCCGGGTGCGTTCAAATCGAGCACGGCTTGTTCGCCACCGACGACGACCTCCGCCTGATGGCGGAACGCGGCACGTATTTCGACCCGCAAGTGGGCTTGGTCTTCCACAACTACCTCGACAACAAACCTCGCTACCTGGGCTCGGGAAATTTCACCGAAGAAGGCTTCGCGGCGATGGGCAAGGCCACCCCTCTGGCCATCCAGCTTTTCCAGCGCGCCTTGGCCGTCAAAAATCTCAAGATCGTCTTTGGGACCGACGCGGTAGCGGGCGCGCACGGGCACAACGCCGAAGAATTTATCTACCGCGTGCGCGAGGGCGGGCAGAGACCGATGGACGCCATTATTTCCGCCACGTCGCTGGCCGCTCACTCGCTGAACCTCCAAGACCGGATCGGCTCCATCGCCCCCGGAATGGAGGCCGACCTCATCGCCCTGGACGGCAATCCGCTCGAAGACATCACCGCCGTTCGCCGCGTCGTTTTTGTGATGAAAGGCGGAAAGATTTACAAGAATCTGACGGCGGAGTCCGCGCCCAAATGATCGCGCGCAACTCTCCGGCCCGCGCGAAGCCGGAATTGGCGCTTGACTCCGCGCGCGCGCGGCGGTAGAAGCGGGCGGTTGCTTCCGGCGAATCAACGCTCAAGCGGGGCTCTCGCGGCGGAAACTTTCCCTCGAGGAGTGCGGTATGCGGCTTCTTGCTCGACTTCGGACGGCCGCCGCCTTGGCCGGCGCCTTGCTCTGCGCGACGCCGCGCGCCGCGGCGCAGGATTTCACGCTCACCCTGACCGGCGATTCCATCATCACGCAGCGGCTCTCGGTCTATCAGCGGGACCCCAAATTCATGGCTGCGGTGAATGCGGTGCGCGAGGGCGATGCGGCCTTCACCAACCTGGAAATCCTGTTCCACAACTATGAGCCGCCACCCGCCGCGCAATCCGGCGGCACCTGGCTCCGCGCCGACCCTGCGCTGTTCAAAGAGCTGCAGTGGATCGGCTTCAACCTGTTCGCCGCGGCCAACAATCATTCGCTCGATTACAGCATCGAAGGCCTGCGGAGCAACCTGCGCGTATTGCGGGAAGCCGGCGCCGCCTATGCCGGCATCGGCGAATACTTGGGCGAGGCGCGCGCTCCCGGTTACCTGGAAACAGGGCGTGGCCGGGTGGCGCTGATTTCGTGCGCGTCCACTTTTTCGGCTCACTCGCCGGCCGGCGCCCAACGGCCCGACCTGCGCGGACGCCCCGGCCTGAATCCACTGCGCTTCCGCACGCGTTACCGCGTGGATGCGGCCGCGCTCGCGGCCTTGCGCAAGATCAAAGAGGACTTGAAGCTGGGCGCAGGGCCCGTGTTATGGCGGGGCGAAACGGACACTCCCGAGCGCGTCCGCTTCCTCAACCAGACCTTCGAGCTCAGTGAAACCCCGGGCGTGGTCACCGAACCCGATCCGCGCGACCTGAAGGGTCTGACCGACGCCATCCGCGATGCCCGCCGCCAGGCCGATTACGTGGTGGTTTCGATTCATGCGCACGAGGGGATGCCCGCGTCGCGCGAAGTCCCGGCGCAGTTCTTGGTGGAGTTCGCGCACGCCGCGGTGGATGCGGGCGCCGACGTCTTCGTAGGCCACGGGCCGCACGTGCTGCGGGGCATCGAGGTTTACAAGAGCAAGGTGATCTTCTACAGCCTGGCGAATTTCATCTTCCAAAACGAGACCGTGACGCGCCTGCCCGCTGACCTGTATGAACAGTACAGCCTGGGGCTCGAGGCCCTGCCGGCGGACCTCTACGATACGCGGAGCGATCACGACCGCCGGGGCTTCGCGGCCGACCCGCTCTACTGGGAATCGGCGGTCGCGCGCGTGACGTTTCGCGCCGGGCGCCCGGCGGAGGTTCGCCTGACCCCCATTACCCTGGGCTTTGGCCGCAGCCGTTGGCAACGCGGGCGTCCCGAGGCCGCCGACCCGCTGACCGCGGCGAAAATCCTGGAACGCCTGCAAAAGCTCAGCCAGCCGTTCGGCACCAGAATCGCCGTGCAGGATGGACTGGGCATCGTCACCATCGAGAGATGAAATCCATGAGAAGCAAACATTGGCGGAAGCTCGCTTCATTCCAAACCCTCTGGGGGCTGCTCGTTCTGCTCAGCGCCGCCGCGCGGCCAGTAGCGGCTCAGGTGCCCTCGCCGGAATCCGTTCTGGGCTTCAAAGTCGGCGAAGACCGCAAGTTGGCCGAGTGGTCTCAGGTGGTGGACTACTATCAGAAAGTTGCCGCCGCCGCGCCCGACCGCGTGAAGTTTGCCGAACTTGGAAAATCCACTCTCGGGAAGCCGTTTGTGGCGCTGACCATCTCTTCGCCGGAAAACCTGCGGCAGCTCGACCGCTACCGCGAGATTCAGCAGCGGTTGGCCGATCCGCGAGGGCTCTCCGAGGCGGACGCGGAGAAGCTCATTGCCGAGGGTAAGGCCGTAGTCATGATCACCTGCACAATTCACTCCACCGAAGTCGCGTCCACGCAGACCTCCCTGGAGTTCGTCTACAAGCTGCTCACCGAAGATACCGCGCGCCACCGCGCCATCCTGGACAACGTAATCTTTCTGCTGGTTCCTTCGCTGAACCCCGACGGGCAAGACATGGTGGTGAAGTGGTATCGCAAGTACGTGGGCACGCCCTTCGAGGGTTCGGCGCCCGTGGAGCTCTACCACCACTACGTCGGCCACGACAACAACCGCGACTGGTACATGTTCACTCAAGTGGAGTCGCAGCTCACGGTCGGCAAGCTGCAAAACCTCTGGCACCCCCACGTGGTTTACGACGTGCACCAGATGGGCAGCTACAGCGCCCGCATTTTTACCCCGCCGTTTCTCGATCCGGTGGATCCCAACGTGGATCCGCTCATCGTCTCCGAGACCAGCATGCTGGGCACCGCCATGGCTGCTGCCCTGGCCACCGCAGGCAAGAAAGGCGTGGTGGTGAACGCTATCTACGACTTCTGGACGCCGGCGCGCCACTACCAGGCCTACCACGGCGGATTGCGCATCTTGACCGAGTCCGCTTCCGCGCGCCTGGCCTCGCCCATCCGCGTGCGCTTCGAGGATCTCGATGCCCACTCGCTGGGCTACTCGGCGCGACATGCCAGTTGGAACTTCCCCGATCCCTGGCGCGGCGGCGAATGGCGCCTGCGCGATATCGTGGACTACCAGTTGATTGCCTTCGAGGCCTGCCTGCACAACGTCGCCGCCAAGCGCGAGATGTTCCTGCGCAACTTCTACCACATTGGCCGCAAAGCGGCGGAGCGCAGCGCGCCGCCATACGCCTTCGTGCTGCCGCCCCAGCAGAAGGATCTCCCCGCCGCGGTCAAGCTGCTGAACACCTTGCGATTCGGCTTGGTCGAAGTCCAGCGCGCGAAGCAGCCATTTACCGCAGACGGCATCGCATACCCGCGGGGCAGCTACGTGATCCTGCTGGCGCAACCTTACGGCAGCTACGCCAAGACGCTGCTCGAACGCCAGAAGTATCCTGACCTGCGCGAGTACCCCGGCGGGCCACCCAGGCGGCCTTACGATGTGACCGCGCAGACCCTGCCGCTGCTGATGGGCGTCCATGCCCTCGAGGTGCAAAACCCATTTGTCGCGGAGCTGGAGAAGCTCGACCGCATTGAGCTGCCCCCGGGCAAGGTGGAGCCGGCCCGCAGGCAGTATCTGCTGCGCGCCGATTCGAACAATGCCTATCTGGCCGTCAATCGCCTGCTCAAGGCCGGAGCCCAGGTGGCCCGGCTGAAGGTGGGCGTCAAGGATGGCGCGCGCGAATTTCCGCCGGGCACGTTTGTGATCCGCTCGGGCAACGTGCGCGAGCTCGCCGGGCTGGGCGTGGACTTCTCTGCCACCGACCTCGCGCTCGCTGACGCCAAGCTGTTGCGTGCGCCGCGCGTGGGGCTCTACAAGAGCTACGTGCCCAGCATGGACGAGGGCTGGACGCGCTGGCTGCTGGAGCAGTATGAGTTCCCCTACACCAGCATCTATGACAAGGACATTCGTGAGGGAAATCTCGCCGCTCGCTTTGATGTGATCGTCATCCCTGATCAGAGCGTTGCGGCGATCGTGGAGGGTCACCCCAAGCTGCGTCCGCCCGAGGCCCAGGGAATCGGCCGGGAAACGCGGCGGGACGCCGCGCGCGAAGGCCTCTTCTTTCAGGGCCCTGTGCCGGACGAATTCACCGGAGGCATCGGCGCGGCCGGCGTGGCCAACCTGCGCGCGTTTGTGATGCAGGGCGGCACGCTCGTCACGCTGAACTCGGCGTCCAACCTCCCCATCGAGAAGCTGGGCGCGGGCGCGCGGAACATCCTGCGCGACGTCCCCAACAAGGATTCCTACGGCCCGGGCTCGATCCTCCGCATCGTTGTGGATCCCAGCCACCCGCTGGGCTACGGCATGGATACCCAGGCGGCCGCTTGGTTTGAGCACAGCCCGGCATTTGCTCCGGCATTTGAGAACGCCGGCGCCCCCGGCGCCACCACCGTGGCTCGGTATCCGCAGGGCAATCCGCTGATGTCCGGATGGCTGCTGGGCGATTCCTTGATTCAGGGCCGCAGCGCGTTGATGGATGCGCCCCTCGGCCGCGGCCGCGTGGTCATGTTTGGATTCCGCCCGCAGTATCGCGGCCAGACCTACGGCACCTTCAAGATGCTCTTCAACGCGCTGCACTATTTCGGCGACTGACCCACAGCCGTCTTGCGACAGCTGTTCCGGGGCTGGAAGCAGCGATCGATCTTTGCCCCGGCCCGGCTCTCCACATAGGCAAGGCCATCAGACGCCATTCTCCCCTGCTCTCGGAAGCGACGATACACTGCTTTGGTTTCTCGGTTCTTGAACGTTCACGGTTTGAAGGTGCCGCCAAAAAATCTGTTGCTGCCCGCGGCGTCGAACTGCCACTCTCCCTCCGGATTCCGCTCTAGAACGAAAACCTGAGGTACAGCGCGACTACGTTCGCCAAAATTCTGCCCGCCTTTGAATTCAACAACATCCAGCGTTGCCCCTGGCGCAACCTTACGGCGGCTACGCCAAACCCTGCTCGAGCGCCAGAAGTATCCTGACCTGGGCGAGTACCCCGGCGGGCCGCCCAGGCGGCCTTACGATGTGACCGCGCAGACCCTGCCGCTGCTGATGGGCGTCCATGCCCTCGAGGTGCAAAACCCATTCGTCGCGGAGCTGGAGAAGCTCAACCGCATTGAGCTGCCCCCCGGCAAGGTGGAGCCGGCCCGCAGGCAGTATCTGGCGGCTGGAGGAGAGAAGCTCCAATTCGTCGGGTCGACCCGTGAACTTTGCGCTTGTAGAATGTGCCGGAGGGGAATCACTTTCAATTCTTTAGCCGGCCAGCCACTCACTCTCCAATCGCATGAAGCCGAAGTAGTTGACTGTTCGGAACCTGTACTTCCGGCCAGTAGATTCGAGCGCATTGCAGTCGTAGCCTGCTTTAAGGGGCCCTCTCAACGCGCGGGAAGCTATTCGCAACGGAGGCTAAGCCGACGTGCCCAATAGAAAGGCAGTCCAGGTTCTCGCCACCCTTCTCCTTCTTATGCTGTCTTCTTGGGCCCTGAACGCCCAGGAGAATCCGGCCGCCGCGCGAATGCGTGCCCTGAACAACGCTCTTCTTGGAATTCATGGGCAAATGCAGCGGGCCACCCCCAACGAGGCGGCCCTGCTGCACAGCCAGGCTGCAACCGTGATCGAAGAGCGTGCCGCGGCCCTGAGCGCTCTGATTGAGCAGGACGCGCGCCAGGGGCTTTCCTTTGCGTTCTCACCGGAGTTGTTGGCGGATCTGGCCGAAAAGTTTCCGCAGTCGGCTTCGAACCTCGAGCAGCACGGAACGTGGCGCGGTCCGGTCGAATACCGGATCTTCGACGGAGCGGACATGAAGAGCCACCGCTCGCAGGTCCTGATGACGGTTGGCCAGCAGAAGTTGGAACTCCACTTCGCCGGCGCCGAACCGGCAAACCTCAAGAGCGGCGACGTGGTGGAAGCCACCGGCGTTGTGACAGGCGAGGCGATGGCCGTTTCGAGCACTGTTATTGCGCCCACCACTACGTCGACTTCGAGCACGACTTCCACCCCTGCCTGCAGCAACACAGGCGTGCAGAAGACGGCGGTGATCCTGGCCACGTATGTGGGCGGCAGCATCCCAACAAATGTTACCCCACAGAGCGTGTACGACATTTTCTTCGGGACCACGGGGCACTCACTGGACGGATACTGGAGAGAAGCTTCATACGGCCAGACATCGGCCTCCGGAGACGTCTTCGGCTGGTACACGCTACCGGGATCTTACTCATGCACTACGACTAATCAGCTGTCTACCGACGCACTGGCTGCAGCAAGCGCTGCGGGCGCCAATTTCCAGAACTATACCCGGATTTTCGTAGTCTTCCCGGACTTCTCTCCCTCGTGCGGATTCTCGGGATTCTCGCAAGTTGGCTGCTACAGCGTAAATACGCCAAACGGCTCGGTTACGGCCTCGACTTCGTATATCGTGGCGGCCTACCTAGGTACGCAGGACGGAGGTGTTTCGCTGGTGACGCATGAAGGCGGCCACCAACTGGGCCTGGGCCATGCCAGCACCGTCAGCTTCGGCACGGAACCACTAGGCCCGGTAGGTTCCACCGGTACACTTAACGAATACGGCGACTGGTGGTCAGCGATGGGAACCAACCAGCTGTCTCTGTATGGAGCGCCGCACAAGTCTGAGATTCTGAGCTGGATGGTCCCTGGTACGAATTACCAAGCGGTTCAGGGCAGCGGCACCTACATGCTGCAACCCCTTGAGACAAACCCGCCTGGCCTCCAGGCGCTGAAAGTACAGAGGGGAACAGGCAACAACGAGTGGCTCTGGGTCGAGTACCGGCAGCCCATCGGCAACTATGATTCAACCCTAAGTAATTACCCTGCCTTCAGCGAGGGATTCACCGGCGCACTGATTCACTTCGAGAATGCAACGACAGGAAATCACACCCGTCTGCTGGACTTCACCCGAAACGATCCCAACTTCTACAGCCCGGCGCTTGCGGCGGGCCAAACCTGGACGGACCCCTACACCAACCTCTCTCTTTCCGTCTCAAGCGCCACTTCGAGCGGGCTCACGGTAAGCGTGAACTACGGAGTAGCACCGTGCACGCACGCGAATCCCACGTTGGCCGTTACTCCGTTGAACCCGAGCATTTTCCCCGGTAACAGCGCGAGCTATGCCGTTTCGGTGACCAATAACGACGCGGCGGGATGCGCGTCGAGCACGTTCAATCTCGGTTCGACCCAGCCCTCTGGCTGGCCCACCAGTTTTTCGGCTTCGGCGGTCACACTCAGCCCGGGACAATCCGCTTCGGCGACGATGAGCAAGACCGGGCCGGTCGGGACGCCGCCGGGCACTTATGCAGTGAACGCAAGCGCAGCAAACGGATCCTTTGTGGCTTCCGGCACGGCAAACGTGACCGTCATGGCTCCTCCGTCACTGAGCGTCAGCGTTTCTGTGTCCGGGGCGAGTTTCACGAGCCACCAAACGGTTTCCCTCACGGCGGTAGTTTTGAACGGCCCCACTCCAGCTGCGGGGGCCAGCGTGACGTTCACCCTGACCAAAGCTGACGGCAGCAAAGTCACCCAGACGGTCGCTGCGAATTCCACCGGCACGGCGGTATGGAGTTACAAGATCGGTCAGAGAGATCCGAAGGGAAGCTACTCGGCCGTCGCCCAGGCCACCTTCAGTTCGCAAACAGCCACAAGCAACACGGCTACGTTCACCGTCCAATAAGAAATCAAGGCGCCGCCCGCCGTGGCGGGCGGCGCCTTGGCTAGCCCTGCCTTTAAGTAAGACCAAGGGGCGATGGTTTTTCTCCACCGCCCCTGGTGTCTGACCTTTACTGAATGCATACCCCAGCAGGACAGATTGGACAGCTCACCGGCTTGCAGGCAAGGTCCGTCGCATTCGGACACGCTGCCGCTGCAGGTGCGGGCGAGAGCGGCGGTCCCAGAGCCGGCGTGGCAGAAGTGACGCTGACGGTATCGCTGAACAGGAACCTGCCCGCGACTCCACTACTACTGATGGTCGACGGGAAGTAGTTTGCTGTGTAATTGGCGCAGTCGCCGGTCTGACCCTTGGGAGCCAAGGACGACGAGACAAGGCTTATCGTCGCACTTGGAGTATCAGCCAGAGTCACACCTGACAGCGCGGTGGTGCCCTCGTTACACACCTGGCCCTTGACGAAGACCTTCACCTGCACCAGCCCATTCCGCTCCACCAGTGTGGCTCCGCCGTTGTCGGCGTCGCACTGCTTTGTCACGCTGACGCCGGAACTGACCGACGCGGTGCATTCTGCCGAGGCGGGTAGGCCGCCTTCCGCGGGGAACACAATACTCTGCGATCCTCCCTCGGAAGAGGCAGCCTTGGCGGTGGCCGTGTTAGTGACATCGAGCGGGCTCGCGCAGTTGGCCACACCCGTCTTGCAGTTCGTGCTCGTTGCCTCGAAGGGACTTGTGTTGATATCCGCAATGGTGAAATTCACCTGTCCACTTGCAGGAAGCGAACTCGGACACGGGTTCGCACCGCAAGGCCCATTCGCTGGGAGGCTGGGACCAACTACGTGAATGGTTTTGGTCGAGCCATCCGGAAGAGTATCGGTCACGTCGACGTCGAAGAGCGTCCCGATCCCACTGTTCGTGACAGTTCCGGAGAAGCCGTACTTAACCGATGAGCCGTCGCTGGCCACGGCACCATTCGTGGGGTTGCAGGTCTTGGTTAAGGTGATGCCGCACAACGGGAAGCTATGCGGCCCCGAGAAGTCGCTCAGGGTTGCGCTTCCTGACGTCGAGGCGCGAGTCTCCGCCAGGAACGTCGTGAAACAGGGAACGTTGTTGCCAAAAATAGATTGGAGGTCAATGCCACCCTCGAGAAACTCTCCCGCGAAGAAGACGCTGGTGCCCTTTGAATTCGTGAAGCTCCACGGCGAGGTGATTCCAACGTCTTGATTCGACGGAGCGTCGACGGGATTGACGGGGTTAACGATGGAGCACAGAGCGCTAGTGCCTATGACCGGGTTGCACGTCGCATTGGTGGTCAACGTTTGTATGGGCCCTGTGAGAGAGCCATTAGCGCCCCCTGACCACAGGAAGACCTCAATGGTGGAGACAGCGCCGCCGGTCGAAAAGTCCGACACGATCAGCAGGTCTCCATCCATGTGATGGCCAGTAAAATGGGTACCGCCCCCACCCGGGCCGCCGTTGAGCGAGATCGTCGAGTCCTGCAAGAACCAGAACCCGGCGGTGGCATCGCCGGCGTTGGAGAAGCGGTCTAAACCGAAATAGATGGCTGTGTGGCCGTTGGTCAAGCTGTAAGCCGCCGCATAGGTGTGCGCAATGTCATCTTTGGGCTGGCCCACTTTAGCGGTTTTCCATAGCCATTGGCCTATGTCGTTGATGTCCTTTGAGCCGCCACCAGTAAAGATGGTGTCACTCTGGGAATTGGTGAGATCGTCGATCAGGCCTGTCTTGGCTAAGGCATGAGCGCCGCCAAGGCTTGTGTTTAGGTTCGCCCAGTCGTCCGTGTTGGCGCCAAATGTCAACTTTGTGAAGAATGTCGACGGACAATTTCCCAGATTGTTGGGGAAAGTCCAAGACGGCGCGGGGTTGCTTGTGTCGGCGTTTGCCGGCCGAAAACAGATGGTGCCGTCTTTTGTGGCGTTACCCTCGAGCTGGAAGGGACCGTTCTTATCGTCTACGCCGCCTTGAGCGAATGCCACCTGGGGGTGCAGCGCCAAAGTGAGCGCGGCAACGCCCAGCACGCCGAGAAGCAACAAAAATCGCTGAGAGCTGAAACATCGAATCAATCTTGGGCTGGTAGTACCCATGGCTTTCCTCCCTAGTTTAGAACCAAGATGGTCTTGTGCAACACCCCAGAGGTTGCTCTGCGGCCCCAGTGGATATGTACCCGCACGCGATGCTCAGCTAGGACGCACCCGTTCGAGAACCCCATCGCAAAGTCCCACACTCCCTAACGCAATCTGGAGGCCAAACTTCGGCGCAAACACATTGGGTGCAAGTGGCCAGGAAGAAAGAAGCTACGTTCGTCAAAAGCTTTTCTGAGAATCATTTGAACGCAGCACTGCTCAAGGGCTTGCGCATCTGCGGCAGGTTTGTTCCACCAAGTGAAACGGGCCGCGTCTACCTCTTGCTCTCCAATTAGCCGCCCATCC
>WNFB01008848.1_pt1 | contig 11817 bp, 15 predicted proteins | sample 5400501 | NCBI WGS metagenome assembly WNFB01 (sample SAMN13153341, study PRJNA577476) | soil metagenome | isolation source: 200 cm saprolite under Douglas fir tree site 2 hole 1 | place: USA:California | collected 2015-04-18 | reverse complement strand
ACTATTTTTCCACTGAAACCTGTATCGTAGGCTGCTCGGGCGAAGTTCCCAAGGTATATCTCGACAGAATCGTCTTTCGTTGCTGGTTCTCCACCTGCGCTACGACCTCGATGAAACCCTCCAGCTTCGTGCCCGCAATCTTCTTCTTCAGGAGCTGATCAACCTGGAAAATCCCTGATTCATTGTACATGCTAATCTCCACAATGATCGGCTTAGTCTTTCCCTTACGTATCTTCACATCACGGATTGACATTGCGGAGAGGGCGTGAATGTCCTTCTTCCCCGCAGTGAACGGGATTCGGGCTCTACCCTCCTTCATGTCCAGAGCATCTGCGACCCTAACCACTCCTGCTTCCAGCGTAAGTTGGGGAATCTCCGACTCGTGCGCGTATATCGCATGAAGGGTCTCTGCGGTTATGACGGCGCGATCCTTTTCATCGTAGACACCCTTTAGTAGTTCAGGCATTATTTGGGCAGCCAATGATACGCTGAAGACCTGATGGTTGTCTCGATGGACCACCATTCCGAGGTCGTGAAGAACCGCACCCAAAAACACTACGACTTCCGCATCATCGTTAGTCAACGAGTAGTCAGTCACAATGTTGGGTTTGACATTTGCCTCGATCAAATCGCGAAGAATCTTGAGACCTATGTTGGCCACTATCGCGAAGTGGACTTTGCCGTGGTCGGATAGGCCGAGTCTCCGGACAGCGTTTGTATTGATGCAGTCCCACAAGCTCTGAAGATATTCGTTCGAGTTAACTCGGTCGAGAACGATCTTCAGTTTCGCGTTCGAGTTATACGGAAGATTGATCAGCAGAAACCCCGTCTACGGGCCCCGAGGAACTAGCAAGTGCTTGAAAAACGTTCTCGAACCCAAGTGCCTAGCCTAATCTACCCTCTTCTTGACTGTGGAGGATGATCTGGTCAAGAGATGGAGTCAGACGAAGTGACTTACGAGGAAAAAGGGCCTAGCGCATGGATAACGATGCGCCGCCCCCACGTCCTAAACGCCCTGTCGAAGGAGATGTTTCGAGGCCTCCGGTCGGGGCTCTTGAAGGCGTCGAAGCGTGGAGCGGTGCGTTTTGTTCTACTTACTGGGGTAGGCGGATCATTTTCTGCGGGGTTGGACATTAAGCAGGTCGGTGAATTCGCATCAAAAGTTGAGGCTAGGAATTTCGTCTACGGACTTGTGAAGCCTTTTTGGGAGGCGTTGTTCAACTGCGACAAACCTCTGCTTTCCATCGTTGACGGACCCGCCTACGGTGCAGGCGCAGAGATCGCCCTTGCATCTGACATTGTGATTGCCTCTGAAAGGTCGAAGTTTGCGTTTTCCGGAGGCCGTGTCGGTGCACTGTGTTGCATCTCAGGCGTAGTTGGGTCTCTGTTAATGAACGGGAGAAAAATGGTCGAGATGAACCTCACTGGCAATCCGCTGTCTGCTGACGAGGCACGAGCGGCGGGCCTTGTCAGCCACGTGGTTCCCCAAGACCGCCTGATTGAGAAGACGGATAACGTGCTCCAAGACCTCGCCAGACCATCTCCCATATCGAACGCGAGCTTCAAGCGAATCAGGAAGGCGGAAATCTCAAGGACCTCTCTCAGCGTTGCCTACCGGGAGTTGCTTAGAACTATTACCAGTCCAGATTTCAGGAAAGGCTCAGCCGCGTTTGCAGCCAAGACAATCGCCCATTATTGAGAATCAGCGGAAACTCACCTAGAGGCTTTTAGCACGACCCGACCCCCCTAAAGCTGAAAGGAGGAACATATGAACACAGAGGAACGGCTAGGCCTCGCCAGTCGAGGTACCGTCGAAATAATCCAAAAGTCCGAACTGCGCGAGCTCCTGGAAGCCAAAAAGAAGCCCCGCGCCTATTGGGGTTTCGAGCTCTCTGGAAAGCGGAGAATTATTCGCCCGGATTGATGCACATTGGCCAAGGACTCGTATGCGGACGGAAAATCAAGGACCTCGTCGAAGCCGGTTTCGACTTTACAATATTCCTCGCTGACTGGCACTCAGTAATCAACGACAAGTACGGAGGCGATATGGCCAAAATCCGCACTGTAGGTGAATACTTCAAGCACTGCTTCACCGCCCTAGGACTAGCAGAGGACACAGTCCACTACGTTTGGGCGTCCGAACTCGCCAGCGACCCATCATACTGGGAGCGCGTTCTCAGAGTAGGAAGAGTCACAACAGCACAGCGAATCATGCGAGCGCTCCCGATAATGGGGCGTGATATGAAGGGACAAGATGCGGAAGCTGCCGCCCTATTCTACCCTTGTATGCAGGTCGCTGACATATTTCAGATGAAACTGGACCTAGCATGCGCTGGGATTGACCAGAGAAAAGCTCACATCTTAGCTAGGGAGGCTGGAGAAAGACTTGGATGGGGGAAACCGGTGAGCCTCCACACCCCTCTCCTTATGGGGCTCGCGGGCCTTGAGAATGGGGAAAAAGGAAGCTTCGATGAAGACCCCAAACTCAGCCAGGTAATAGCTGCTAAGATGTCGAAAAGCAGGCCTGGAACAAACATTCTCATCCATGATGAGCCGGGCACAATTAATGAAAAACTTCGAAAGGCCTACTGCCCGCCCGCAATCATCGAAGGCAACCCCCTCCTCGAATACTTCCGAGTTCTCGTCTTCCCTCGAACAGCCGCCTTCGTGCTTAGACGAGATTCGAAGTACGGAGGAGACCGGGAAATCGGCACTTCTGATCAACTGGAATCTCTCTACAAGAAGGGAGAAATTCATCCTCAAGACCTGAAGGCCAACTTGGCACGATTCCTGGCTGAGGAACTAAGCGATGTACGCCAATATTTCAGCAAGCGGCCCGAAGTCCTTGACATGATGCGGAAGCTGGAGGTCCGATAATCAGACATCATGGTCGCCCGAAATAGACGGAGAAACCCCAGGGAAATCAGGACTCCGAGAGCAGCTTATTATGCAAGGAAGAAGGATGAAACCGAAAAGCTACTAGACGAAATACGAAAGCGGTCAAATGCAGGAGTACCCATTGTGGTTGAAGGTCACCGCGACCGAAACGCCCTTCGAAAACTCGGATTCACGGGAACGATTCTCTGTCTCAAAGCCGTCCGTGAATCCAGATTCCAGTTTCTAGACAGACTCGACGGATTCGAGGACATCATACTATTGACGGATTTCGACCGAGAGGGGAGGGAGCTCAGGCTTTGGCTGTACCAAGAGCTGACCAGGCGAGGTGTCAAGGCTGACGATCTTCCGTGGAGAAGAATCAGATCGCTTGCAAGAACAGAGATGCGAAGCATCGAGGAGCTTCCGAGTTTTCTTCTATCTACTGATGCCAGGGCAAGGGGCGAAAGGCCTTAGAAGACTCACTTGATCTGAGCCCTTACCCACGGTCAATGTTTCAGACTGGCGTATAGCAGTTCTGGTGAAGGAGGCCTTATATCCAGTCCACATCGTTTTCTAGCTCCGTTAAGGAGTCTAGAAGGAAACGAGGTGTAAGTGCTGAGAGGAAGAAACTGGAAGTCGAGGAACGTAAGGTCGGAGATGAAGACCTTGGAATGTCCAAGGTGTCACGACCATATCCCACTGGACAGGTACACGGTACATATCACCTCGTGTCCCCAACCCGCGGTCGCAACAAGCTAGTCGTTATTTTTTTGGCGCCGGGAGTGGGATTCGAACCCACGCGGCCCGTACGGGCCACAGGCTCTCAAGGCGTACGCTCTCCCTTGCGGGAGGTCTGCGCTTCTAGACCCACATCAACGGGTTAATCCACTCAGCCTACGGGACGCAAGGCTCGTTCAACAGCACTGCGTAATCCCGGCACGGTCCCGCTTCAGGTCCTCAAACTCCGGCGGGCCAAGTTGCCTAATAAGCGGTTCCTGGTCGATGCCCCAAGAGACTTGGAAGATGCGAGGGCACGCCCAAGAGGGATATCAGTTTCTGGACCATGTCACCGATGCTTTCATCGAGGCCTGGGGACCCTCGTTGGAGAGAGCCTTGGCTCAAGCTGGCATTGGACTTATTGACACAATTGTAGACGTGTCTAAGGTCCGGCCAGTTGGAGAATACCTGTTGGTAGCGGAAGGACACGACGAGCTGGAGCTCGTGTACAACTGGCTGGAGGAACTTCTGCTGGGTTTCGAGATCCGAAAGATAGTCATCGCTCAGTTCGAGGTCGACCCGGTTCGACAATCCGACAAGATGTTCCATCTCAAAGCCAAGGCCAAAGGAGAGTTGTACGACCCGTTGCGTCATAGAGCAAAAGTAGAGGTGAAAGGAGTTACCTACCACATGATGAAAATCAGCACGGAAGAGGGTCTGGTAAAGATTCGGTATCTCCTCGACCTCTGACTCAACCTTACAACCTGAGTACTGCGTAGAAATAACCCGTTCACCGTACCGAAACCAATGAGGCTTATAGGAGTGACCTGACGAGTCTCATATGATACTCAATGAGTAGTCAAGCCCTAAGATCCGATGGTCGTTCCAGTGCTCACATCCCTGTTACGAAAGTTGCCGATAATATTTGGGAAGTGTCGAAGGACTACCAGGCTGGCATGAAGGTCCCGGCGCGAATCTTTGCCGACGAGGATCTCCTTGCCAAGATGAGAACTGACCGGACCATCCAACAATGCGTCAACGTAGCTCACCTGGATGGAATTTGCAACTACGCAATCACGATGCCAGACGGCCACGAAGGCTACGGATTCCCCATAGGTGGAGTGGCCGCCACAGACTATGACGAAGGTCTAATCAGCCCGGGAGGAGTAGGCTACGACATCAACTGCGGGGTCAGACTCATTCGGACAAACCTGACCGAAGAACAGGTCAGGCCAGTCCTATCGCAACTGGTTGATACAATTTTCAATTTCATACCATCCGGGCTAGGAAGCAAAGGACAGATCAAACTCAGCCCAGTTGAACTGGACAAGGCGGTCACCGATGGTTTGGACTGGGCCCTAGACAGAGGTTACGCATGGCCAGAAGACCCGAAGACGATTGAAGAAGAGGGGTGCATGGAAGCTGCCGATCCATCAAAGGTTTCCAGTAACGCGAAGTCAAGAGGTGCTCCCCAGCTTGGGAGCCTGGGCAGTGGAAACCATTTCATCGAAATCGAAAGAACGAACAAGATTTTCGACAAACGAGTCGCAGATCGCTTCGGAATCACAAAGGAAGGCCAAATACTAGTCCTCATCCACACCGGCAGCCGAGGATACGGACACCAAATCTGCAGCGACTATTTGCGAGTCATGGAGAGAGCCATCAACAAGTACAACATTGTTCTTCCAGACCGCGAACTAGCTGCATGTCCGAGTAAGAGCCCAGAGGCCGAGGACTATCTGCCTGCGATGTCGGCAGCGTGCAATTTCGCCTGGGTCAATCGTCAGATGATAACCCACTGGGCTCGACAAGCTTTCGAGAAGGTGTTCCAGAAGCCCGCCGATTCGCTCGACATGAAAATAGTCTATGATGTGGCCCACAATGTGGCCAAGCAGGAGACCCACATAGTAGAAGGGAAAATGAGGAAGGTAGTCGTACACCGAAAGGGAGCCACCCGGTCCTTCCCTCCAGGCAACCCGGAGATACCAGCCGAATACCGGGACGTTGGCCAGCCTGTACTGATACCCGGAAGCATGGGAACCAGTAGCTGGGTCCTGGTCGGGACTCCTAAAGCCATGGAGCTGAGCTTTGGAACCACTGCTCACGGTGCTGGCCGGTTCATGAGTAGATCTGCTGCTAGGAGAAAGTGGTGGGGAGCAGATCTGAAAAAATCACTAGAAAGTCGTGGAATAATTATCCGTGCCGCTAGCATGGAGGTGGTAGCGGAAGAAGCTCCCGATGCATACAAAGATGTGGACCGAGTTGCCGAGGTAAGCCACCAGCTAGGAATCGGGACGAAGGTTGTCCGAATGACCCCTATCGGGGTTGCGAAAGGCTAAGCTTGGCACTTTCCCGAAATTCAAACTAAACGCGAGAGCCCAACGGGGAGCTGTAGCCTGCGACACTAACACCCAAGCCTCACAGCGAAGACCGAAATCTTCCCTCAGCCCGGCTCTCTCGAGGCAGGCGCATAAGCTCCCCAACCTCTGGCTATGGTCCAGAAAAGGGCTAAAGGACTTTGCTACTTGAGAGGCACATACATGCTCGACCGGGACGCTCCAATACCAGGTGTCCCATGAACCACTTTCTGGTTCGTAATCGCAAATTCGCCCAGAAAATGGCCAATCATCTCAGGCCTAATCTCCACGGGAGCAAATTCTTTCCCTGTATGAAGATGTATCGTAAGCCCGAGCATTTCCGGAATGATGATCATGTCCCGAGTGTGAGTCTTAACGGGCACTTTGCCCCCATCCTTATTCCTCGCCTGGCGAATATGCTCCAGCAAGATTCTCTGGTCGTTAGTCAACCCTTTGACCAGGGAACGTCTCTGGCGGGCAGGAAGCAATCGGATAAACTCGTCCATCGACATCTGCCGCAATTCATCGACGCTGTGACCCCGATAGCTGAACTGGCGCGGCAACCTAGCTCATCCAGCCCATAGATTCGCCCTTCATAATTAACATTACCAGCGCTAGCGAATCTTCCTCTTAGCCCGACCAGTCTGCCTGGCCGCGATGTTGCCTACCTTTCTGCCCGGAGATGTCCACCGGCCTACTGTTGTCGGCTTCCCAGCATGCTTGTGTCTGCCGCCGCCGTGTGGGTGTGAAGCCGCAATCATTGCCTGCCCTTTCACAACGGGCCACTTCCTCCCCCGAGATTTTTGAAGAAACCATTTGGGCCCGGCTTTGAGAAACGGTTTCTCGGTTCTGCCGGAGCCAGCCACGACCCCGATCATCGCACGACACCTGTCGTTGAGATAGACGGCTTTGCCCGACGGCATCTTAAGCTCAGTGCCTTTAGGCGTATGGGAAACCACTAGGGCGAAAGAACCCGATGAACGAGCCAAGGTTCCGCCATCTCCCGGAATATTCTCGACATTACAAATCATTGTTCCTTCCGGAATCTTTCCAATGGGCTTGATATTCCCAGTCTCCGATGTGGCTTCGAGACCAATACCGATCCTTTGACCGACCGATACGCCCTCGGGAGCAGGGAGGAACACATCCCCACCCTTCTCTAGAGAAACCTGGGCCAAGGGCGCACCCCTTGCCATTTCATGGTGCAGTTCACGCACCCATCCCTGAGTATACTCGATATTTGTATGGTATCCTGTCGAGTGAATTCTTCGATGGGTTGGAGCACGGAAGATGAAAAAGCCACGGCCTCGCCGTTGTACTAGAATATTCTTGCCCATCGGAACGCTCAGACTCCTACAGAATTCCCAGTTTGACCGCCAAGTCAGATGCTTTAGAATCGGGGCTAAGTCTCACGTATGCTTTCTTCTTTCCCTCGGGAGTCGTCACTGTGTGAACCTGAGACACTTTAACTTCGTAAAGCTCCTCGACTGCCCTCCAAACATCCCGTTTCGAGGCATCATTTCTCACAACAAAGGTAATCTTGTTCTCCGTTTCTATGAGTTTCACTGTTTTCTCCGACATCATCGGATAAACGATGACCACTTCAGACTGGGGCCGAGTCATACTACCAATTCTTCCCCGCTAATGTTTTGACTGCTGACTCTGTCCAGACCGTCAATCTTCCCGGATGGGTGCCTGGAGCTAGATCACCCACACTCAAGTCTTGAACCCTAACAACGTCCACGCCCACAAAGTTTCTGAAGGCTCGGCGAGCCGATTTAGATTCACCCACCACTAGCAACGGGCCAACTGAGTGCTTAGTGTAGGTTCCCCACGACTGTTGGCTCCTCGAAACCCGAGTTATCTCATCCCAAAGGCCCAGGGCTGCCAGAAACTTCTTCGCCTCAGATGCTTTTGCAAACTTTTCCACCTCATCCGTCACAACCAAGGGAAACTCCAACTCGCTCACAAATCTGTGCCCCCTCTTCGTAACAGTCTCTCTCGACACAGTTGCGGCAATTGCGGAGCGCAAAGCGAGACGCCTCTCCTTCCGATTAATTCTCTTTACTGGGTTGGCGGAGGAGAGCGGAGGAAATGCGAGCCTTCCACCGCGCGTGCCTGGGGCAAAGGCAGCTTGCCCGGAGAGAGGTCCGTGTCCACCGATTCTAGGAACTCGAGAAATTCCTCGCCCGACCCCAAAGCCTTCGGCAGTGGTCCTCTTCCCTGCCATAGGGTTCCTCCCTTGACGCTGGAAGAGATGACTTTGCTGAGCCAAAACTGCCTTTCTTATCGTGTCCAGCCTGACAGGGCCATCAAAAACAGTTGGGACTGATATTTCTCCCGCCGTCTCGCCGTCGGGTTTGAGTATTTTCGCCATTCGATTTTTCTGCATCTCAAGCGCCCTGCTTGGAGTCCAAGCTGACCAGTTCTATCCTTGGAGGCTCACCCTCCGCATTTCCACGAGCTGGATGACGAAGCGCGACCAATCTCTTGGCTGGCCCCGGGATCGTGCCGCGTAAGAGCGCGTAATCCGTCTTTACAATTCCATAATGAAGATAGCCTCCCTTTGGCGAAATTTGGTTGCCGTCGTCGCCAATTCTCAAGATCTGCTTGTTGTACTCGGTTCTCTGATTGAACCCCATTTGGCCCGGTCTGGGAACTGAATACATTACGAAATGCGGGTGCCAAGGACCGATAGAGCCTACTCCTCGAACGGTTTTCCTCGACTTGTGTTTGAGTTTCTTGACCCCCCATCTTTTCACCGGGCCCTGTATGCCCTTACCCTTTGTGATCCCGATTACGTCAACCTCACCACCTTCTTTGAAAACCTCTGAGATTCTAACTTCTTTCCCCAGAACCTTCTTGCCAAAGTCCACCCTGTCCTGGATCGACCCGCCGTCTATCTTCAACTCTAAAATGTCTGGCTCTTTCTTCCCGATCTCTTGGCCAGTTTGGGCTGGCTCGAAACGATCGCTCTGAGTTCGACCAGTCTTCCCTTGAATGATTCGAATTTCTCCCATCCGGCAGTCGAATCGAATTTCTCCGGAGGCCTTATCGCCCGTGCCAAGTCCTTTTGTTGCTCGGAAGCCCAGACTTCACCCATTGATCGGACTCCCCCATTCCAATTTTCATAAAATCTGAGGCCATTCACGAACAATGGGGGTGTCTCGACGACTGTACCCGGGAACGTTAGTTCCTTCCCAAACGTCAGCGACCCTTGCCGATTATCTACAACCGTCACATGGGTAACCCCAGCCTTGAAGCCTGCAAAACCGAGAAGGCGAGGAGGTCCATCATACTTGGGCCAAAAACGAATTCGCGGTGTCCAATGGGACGCTCTCCCCTTCGGAAGATACGCCAGGCTACCCCTTCGAGGTGCACTATACTTCCTATGCCCCATTGCCCTCAGTTCTCCACAAATAGGTTCAACACTGCTAGGGTGCTCAAAAGCGCTTCCTCAGTACGGACGGTCTCTACACCCTGATCAGGAACGGTGTTTATGTTAAAGTCAGCTTCTGGAATTTTCGGTCCCGACCTCGCTAGGATTTCCTGAATCCCTTCAGTCGGCGAACCGAAGATAACGAGTGGACGTCGAGAGGTTCTCCATGCCGATCGCAGCGGATCCATGATCTCTCGTATGTCCGTGCCCTGTCGCGAGGTTGAGATGGTCAAGTCTCGGTCGCTCTGTTTCATTATCTGGTCTAACGGTCGGTCGTCCCGTCGCACTTCAGGCCCCCAATATATGGGTAACCCTGCGCGGTCGACGGTTTCAGCTTCTACAGGTTGACCGGTCGTCCTCACTCGGATCGTATACCGTTTCCCGGGTTCCAGTCTTTCTCGTACGATTAAGGGGCTCGAGAACCCAGCATCGAGTCTTGAGACAGGACCCGCTGAGATTACGATTGCCTCCCGAAGAAGGCCTCTCGCTGGACCCGTCCTGTCCGGGTGATGAGGGGTCCTCAGGGGAGGAAGTATTCCCGCGTATGCAAGATCTCGGTCTGGAGGGAAGATTTGTTTTCTCAGGTACGGCGGAGTTTCTTGGAATTTTAGGATTTTCTCCAGAAGTCTCGCCTCCTGTCGAGCTTTGCTATTGTCTTGGTCAAGATAGACTATGACTCTTTCAACCCGGAAAATTGCTAGAGCACGTAGTATGAATCCCAACCTGCCCGTTTTCTCCCTAAGGTGCGGGATGTCCTGGGTGAGGGTAGCGGGGAGGGCGACGGCGACTTGTTGCAATCTGCGCCGGACTTCGGGCATGTTTGAGGATGGGAATGGGGAACCTTATGATACTTGGTCACACATGTGCTGCCCCAATACTGAACTCTTACATTGTTCTATGGCTAGAGGTTTGCAATCTTGAGAGACCTGGATAATCAGAAGCGGATGGACCATATTGATTCGGAGGGCATGCTCGAAGCCACGTACCGGCTGGTTAACGTTTTCGCCAACCCCAGTAGGTTTCGTCAGAGATTAGTGAGCAATGGCTCGCGGAAAGACCTTGTCTTTGTAGGGATGGGCGGGTCTGCATCGGCGGGTGACGTTCTCCTAGATTGGCTCAGTGAAAGGATTACGGTTCCAAGTCACATGGTTCGAGATTTTTCCATTCCCAGATTCGTTGATGCCAAGAGTCTGGTAATCTGTCTCAGCTATTCAGGAGAGACCAAAGAAACCCTTCGGGCGTTTCAAATGGCACGACGAAGAAAGTGTGGAATCGTTGGAGTGGGTTCCGGTGGAACCTTGGAAAGGGCCTGTAAGAAATTCGGTATTCCCTTCTTCCACGTCGAGCCCGGCCTTGTCCCTCGGGCAGCATTAGGCCAGATGGTAGAGGCGGGTGCGAGAGCGCTGCAACATGCAAGACTCGTTGGAAGCGTCAGTGAAGAACTTCGGGTGGCTGGAAGAGAATTAGAAGGCCTCCGAGACAAGATTGAGCCTAGTGTTCCTATGACCCGGAACGGGGCGAAACTGCTCGCGTTTCGGTTGAAGGATCGCGTCCCGATTATCTACGTTCTAGACCGTATGTCATCGGTGGCGAGACGGTTCAAGAATCAACTGGCAGAAAATAGTAAGGTTGTTGCCAAGTACGAGTCTCTGCCAGAGGCGTGTCATAATGAAGTGGAATTCTGGACCGGAATCGGAAAGACATTCGTTCCCGTGTTGATACGTGATTGGATCGAGAATTCAGAAGAGAGATTGTTGATCGAGTCCTTTCGGTCCACGATAACCCGGAAAGAAAAGAAATACGTCGAGGTCAGAATGAGGGCAAAGTCCAGTCTTGGAAGGGTATTAGCACCGATCCTATTCCTCGATTATGTCTCAATCTACCTGGCGATTTTGAAGGGTGTGAACCCGGGGGAAACGCCGCGGATAAAGGAGTACAAGGAGAAGTTCGGGACGAAAATTTGAAAGGTCGAGTTTCCAAGCCGTCCCACCCTGAAGGCATGAGAAGCATCTAGTACTGAGCCTCGGCTATGCTTTAGGCCCTGTGGGGTCGCCGTCGGGCTTCCGCTAGTTCTTGCTGATCTTGAACTTGTGTGTCTTAGCCTTGCCATTGCCCTGGAAGTAGTCTCTGAGGACTTGTTCGAAAAATATTGACAAGCCTCCGACTCGTCCGTGGTAGACGCGTTGAACCTCGTCGCGGACCATGTTTTCTGCCCGGTCGCTGAGGGATATCATTAGTTTTCCCAAGGTATACTGGTAAAGCCGATGCTTGCACTGTCACCGTTCTGGATTATTGATTCAAACCTCTAAATTCCACCTTTCATCGTGAAAGTATATCTACAGCAATGAGGGACTCGCGACCGGTTTTGCGCTTTCCCACGCAATTTTTCCGGCAGAAAGATGTCAGTTTACGTTAAATAGTATGATG
>WNFB01005217.1_pt1 | contig 11817 bp, 10 predicted proteins | sample 5400501 | NCBI WGS metagenome assembly WNFB01 (sample SAMN13153341, study PRJNA577476) | soil metagenome | isolation source: 200 cm saprolite under Douglas fir tree site 2 hole 1 | place: USA:California | collected 2015-04-18 | reverse complement strand
CATCCACGTTGAAAAATCCGGCGTCTGAAAACGCGGATGCACACGCCCAAAAATTCTGGGGAACAGGCCGTCACGCGACATGGCAAACCACACGCGGGCCTGGCCGAGCTGGAAGACCAACAGGGAAGAGATCATGCCCATCAATGCGCCGATCAGCACAATCAGGCGAACTCCTGTGAAATGGAGTTTCCTGAGTGTGTTGACGACCGGGGCGGCGTCATCCACCAAGGTGTCCCACTTGACCAGTCCGGTGAGCACTACAACCACGGCTATATAGAGCAGCGTGCAGATGACGAGCGTTGCGATGATGCCGATCGGCAAGTCACGCTGCGGATGTTTACATTCTTCGGCGGCGGTCGAGACCGAATCGAATCCAATGTAGGTGAAGAACACGATCGATCCGCCGGTCAGAATTCCGGGCCAGCCATTTGGAGTAAAGGGATGATAGTTCGCGGGATGGATGAGTTTGGACGCGAAAGTCACGAACACCAGAATGGCAATAATTTTCAGCAGCACCATGATGTTATTGGTACGCGCCGACTCTTTGATGCCGCGTACCAGAATCACCGTCAGCAGCATCACGATGATGAAAGCCGGCCAGTTAAAGCCGAAATGCCAGCCCGCCCCGTAGAGCGAATTTCCCTGCAGGTCGGAAAGTCCGCTTGGCAGGTAGGCGGGCGAAATCCAGCGGGGATTCGGATGCACGCCGAACCAGTCCAACAAGTTGACCATGTGCTGTGAAAACCCCACGCTCACGGCCATGTTGCTGACGGCGTATTCGAGGATCAGGTCCCAGCCGATAATCCAGGCGATAAGTTCTCCCATCGTGGCGTAGGTGTAGGTGTACGCGCTGCCCGCAATAGGAATCATGGCGGCGAGCTCGGCGTAGCACACCGATGCGAATCCACAGGCGATTGCGACTAAGATAAAAGAAAGAGCAATCGCCGGTCCGGCGCCGGGTCGTCCAAAGGAAGCGGAATGGTGAATCAGGTATTCAAGAAGAGGGGCGTTGAGGATGGAAGATGCTTGAAATTTTTGTCCGGCTATCGCCGTGCCGATGATGGTAAAGATGCCGGAGCCGATGACCGCGCCGATGCCGAGCGACGTCAGGCTTAACCACCCGAGAGATTTTTTTAATCGGACTTCAGCATTTTCCGAATCCGACAGCAGTTGATCGATACTCTTGCAGCGGAAGAGTTGTGATCCCACTCATGCTCTCCGATCGCATCCGGGCAAAGCGGAAGCCTGAAATTACAAAGCACGCTTTTGAGGATTGAACGTGCCTCAATGTACCCCGAGAAGCCCTATCACGCAACCTGCCGCCGCACTCAAATTCAGAAGCAGGTCAAGCTCATTATGCCTGTTCGAGTTGTGCGTACCGCTCGATAAACTTTTTCGTGCCGCGACCGGGGAAGCTCACGGAGACGCGGCGATCTTCGTCGTCGCCTTCGACGCCAACAATGGTTCCGACACCAAAACTCGGATGACGAACTTTACGTCCCAGCATGGGATGGGCATCGCCGCCGCGTTTCGCAGCGGGTCGGCCGAAGGAACTTTGAGCAGCCGGCTGGCGGCGCGGAGCCGCTTCTACCTGCTTCGGACCGCCTCGCACACGACGCAGGAATTCTTCTGGCGAATACGAATACTCCGGATCAGGCTCGTAGCGGCGCGTCTCGCCAATTTCCGCCATTGATCCGCGAACGGTTTCCACCAGCTCGCTTGGAATTTCCGCAAGAAAGCGTGATGGCAGGGAAGCGCGCAATTGTTGCTCATTGCCGAAAATGCGCCGATAAACGGCGCGCGTCATCGTGAGCGACTGCCGCGCACGGGTCATCCCAACGTAAACGAGACGCCGTTCTTCTTCGATTCCTTTCTCTTCGGTTAAGGATCGGCTGTGAGGGCAGATGCCTTCCTCCATGCCCGTGAGGAACACGTGATCGAATTCCAGGCCCTTGGTGCTGTGCAGCGTTATAAGAGTCGCGCCGGGCTTGCCTTCAAATTGATCCGCGTCACTTACGAGTGCCGCAGCGTCCAGGAAATCGGTGAAGGTCTCTCCGGCTTCCACGCCCTCGGCAACAGCACGCGCTAGTTCTTCGAGGTTTTCCAGGCGTGCGACGTCTTCGGGAGTATTGCGGTCCTTAAGCATGGCCATGTAGCCCGATTCCTCAAGGACGGCATGCAAGAATCCCGTGGGCTCCTTGGCGGCAAGCGCATCCTGTAATTTGCGGATGAGCTCATGGAACGCCCGCAACGGAGTTACTGCCCGGCCCACCGATCCACGGGAGACAAATTTCTCAATGGCCGCCCACAGCGGCGTCCCGTCGATGCGTGCGGACTCGCGGAGCGCGTCCACCGTGGTCTTGCCGATGCCGCGCGGGGGCACATTCAAAACGCGGAGAAGCGAAATGTCATCCTCCGGATGCATTGCCAGGCGCACGTAGGCGAGCGCATCCTTCACCTCGGCGCGATTGTAAAAACTGAATCCGCCGACCAGCTTGTAGCGCAGGCCGCGGCGGCGGAAGACCTCTTCGAAGGCGCGCGACTGGAAATTGGTGCGGTACTCCACCGCGCACGTCTGGTTCGAGTCGTCGTTGAGAATGCGTTCGAGCTCACCGGCGACAAATTCCGCTTCGGCCTGCGCATCCCGCGCCTCGAGATATTTCAGATTCGATCCCGGGCCCTTCTCCGCACTCAGCGACTTCCCCAGCCGCTCCGGATTGTTGGCAACGACTGCGCCGGCGGCGTCGAGAATATTCTGCGTCGAGCGATAGTTGCGTTCCAGCTTGACGATTTGGGCGGCGGGAAAATCCCGGGAAAAACTCAGAAGGATGGAAACGTCCGCGCCCCGCCAGCGGTAGATCGATTGGTCTTCGTCGCCCACAACACAGACATTTTGCTTCGGCCCGGTCAGCATACGCATCAACTCATATTGGACACGGTTGGTGTCCTGATATTCGTCCACGTGAATGTATTGGAAGCGCGCTTGCCACTTCTGCCGTGTGGCCGTGGATTCGCGCAGCAAACGCGCTGAGCGGAGGAGCAGGTCATCGAAGTCCAGGGCTTTACTGTCGTGCAGGAGTTTTTCATACCCCGTGAAAATATCCGCTGTGCGGCGCCCATTTTGGTCGAACGCTTCGGCGCGCAATTGCTCCATGGTCTGACCGTGATTTTTAGCATAGCTGATGCGGCTGAGAACGTTCCTCGGCGTGAGGCTGTCGTCATCGAGCTGCAACTTGGTCATGGTCAGCTTGACGGCTGCGAGCTGGTCATCGTCATCATAAATAGCAAAATCCCGGGGCAGGCCGGCTGCCGCCGCTTCGCGCCGCAGAAGGCGCGCGCAGAGCGAATGAAACGTGGAAAGCCAGGGCTGCGCGGGCGGAATCCCGGCGCGCAACAGAAGGCCTGAGACGCGATTGCGCATCTCTTCCGCGGCTTTGTTGGTGAAGGTAACTGCGAGTATGGCTTCGGCGGGCACTCCGTTCGCAATCAGATTGGCCATGCGAAAGGTAATTGCGCGCGTTTTGCCCGTGCCGGCGCCCGCGAGGATCAGCACCGGGCCTTCGGTGGTTTCGACGGCCAGCCGTTGTTCGGGATTCAGTTCATCGAGAAGAGCGAGCATTTGTCCGCGGTGGTTGATGAAAGTTTGCACACGTCATGTTAGCCGACAGCGGCGATGCGCGCAAACTGGTGCGATTCGTCTTACGTTTCGAGTGGTTCACCGTTCGGAACTGCGGCCCAGGTCAATCTCGAAGTACATGAGGCCGCGATTCTTTTCGATGGCCAAGATTTCAGGCACGTAAAGATGAGCGGTATTCAGAAGCTCGAACTGGCTTCGGAGGTCGAAATAAAGTAGTCCTTGCACCGTGCTGTGTGGAGCGACGACGCTCGCCTGCACAACTGCGTCCTCGAGGGTCTTTTCCACTTCCGTCCAATGTTTGTCATGCCCGACCTTTGGGGCTCCGGTGGGAAAGGGAAATTTTTTTCGGGTCTTTGTGGGATCCCTCGCGCCTGGGTTCATGATCACGTCGGCCGCTTCTTCCGGCGAAAGCGGGTCCAGCGCTTGATGATCTTCTTCCGAAAGCGTGAGGTTCAGTCGAATGCGCTCCAGGTTAATCTTCATGCTGTCGTCGGAATCATTCCGAAAAACGACCTGAACGGCGATGATTCCTGCTGCATATGGCGATTTCTTCGGGAACTTTTCCTTATAGAGTGCGGGGTTGGTCCACGGCCGGGCCGTAATGGTCATTCCTTCGTGAGATTCGAGCGAGTTGGTTTTGAGCGAGGACGGTTGCTGGGAAACTCCCTGTTGGGCAGCGAGCAGGGAGGCGGCGAGAATGGGAAGGATGGGGGATAGATTTCGCATCGGGTTATAATAGACTTTTCTCATCTTGAGGCCTTCGATTCCTGGGGGTAGTGCAGGGTTGCCCTGCGTCGTGCGCCGCCCGCTGCTGGCAGAGCACGTACAGACCGGAGCCACGCTTAGTGTATTTCATTTATAGCCTTCTCATGGGCGTCGCGGCCCTCTTGCTGGTGCCCTATTGGCTCGTAAAGGGACTGCGCCACGGAAAGTATCTCTCGAACCTTGGGGAACGCCTGGGACTCTCCTTTCCGGCGCTCGCCAAGTTGCCCGCAGATTCCACGGGGGCGATCTGGATTCATGCCGTGAGTGTCGGCGAAGTGCTCTCCGGCATTACCCTTGCGCGGCGCTTGAAAGAAACATACCCCAATCGGTCTCTCATTATCTCGACAACCACCCAGACGGGACAGGCGCTGGCGCGCGAGCGCATGCCTTTTGCCGATGCCGTCATTTATTTTCCGCTGGATTGGGCCTTCTGTGTCCGTCGCGCGCTCGATGCCGTGCGTCCGTCGGTGGTGCTGGTGCTCGAAACTGAGATTTGGCCGAATTTTCTGCGGGAAGCCGGGCGGCGAAAAATCCCCGTACTTTTCGTCAGCGGACGCATTTCGGACCGCTCTTCTGCGCGCTACCAGAGCTTTCTCGGAGTTTTTGGCTTTTTTCTTCGTCCCTTCCTGAGAGACGCACTATCCAATGCCAGCTCCTTCCTCATGCAGAGCGAAAAAGATTCGGAACGCGTGCGAGCGCTGGGCGCGCCGATGGATCGAGTGTGGGTCAGCGGAAATTTGAAATACGACCTGGAGCTTCCCGCGCCCACGCCGTTGTCGAACTGGCTCGCAACCGAGATCAAGCGTAGCGGCCGGTCACCGATCATTGTTGCGGGAAGCGTCGTTGCGACGGAAGAGCCTCACGCGCTCATTGCGTTTGGAACATTGCAAGGCGAGTATCCGAAAGCGCTGCTCGTGCTTGCGCCACGCAAGCCAGAGAGCTTTAATGACGCGGCGGAATTTATCGATGAATCGCATCGCAAGTTTATCCGGCGGTCGCGATTGGCGATTCCAGGGCTGGCCTCGAAGCAATCTGACGGGAACTCCAACACGGCCACGATACCCGATGACGTCACCGTTCTTCTTCTCGACAGCATCGGTGAGCTGGCGTCGCTTTATGGACTAGCCGACGGCGCTTTTGTCGGAGGATCGCTTGTTTCCTCCGGCGGGCACAATATTCTGGAACCAGCTGCCTTCGGTAAAATCGCGGTGTTTGGCCCGTCGATGGAAAACTTTGCTGAAATTGCGTCGCGCTTCGTTGCCGCGGGGGCTGCCATCCAGGTGGAAAGCCCGGAAGATGTCGGGGTCGCCTGGATCGAACTTTTTCGCGATCCGGAGCGTATGAAAAAAATGAGCGAGATGGCGCGCCGATTGGTGGCTGACTCGCGCGGAGCGACGGATCGAGCGGTGGCGGAGATTGTGAACCGTCTGGACGGCGTCGCGCGATGAACGTTTCGCGGCTTTTGCGGACGCTTCTTTGGCCGCTCTCTGTGCTCTATGGCGCCGCGGTTCGCGTGTGGGTTTGGCTTTACGCGCACGGCTGGCTGAAGCAGAAACGGCTTAGAGGAACGGTCATCAGCGTGGGCAATCTGACGGTTGGCGGCACTGGCAAGACGCCGATGGTGATCTGGCTCGCTGAGAAGTTTCTCGCGGAAGGCAAGCGCGTCGCGATTCTGAGTCGCGGCTACCGCGGCGCAAGCGGAACCAGCGACGAAATCGAGTTGATGAAATTTCGCCTCCAAGGCCGCGTATCGTTCGGTGTAGGCAAAGACCGCTTTGTTGAGGGCCAGCGGCTCGAATCGCAGCAGTCCATCGATGTTTTTCTTTTGGATGACGGATTTCAGCACCTGCAGCTCGCCCGCGACCTGAACATACTTTTGATGGATGCGTCGCGGCCGCTTGCCGGAGAATCTTTACTGCCGTTGGGCCGGCTTAGGGAGCCGATAACCGCCATGAGCCGCGCCAATTTGATTATTTTTACTCGCGCCGAAACGGCATCAGGAACACTCGAGGCCATCGGGAAGCTCGATCAATATCCGGTTTTCGCTGCGTCGACGCGGCTCCTTGGATTCCGCCGCTTCGGTGCCGAGATCGCTCCCCTGGGCGACAGCGAGATCGGCGCCGGCCCTTTCTTCGCTTTTTGTGGTCTTGGCAATCCAGAGGCGTTCTTCCGCGATCTCGGGAATTGGGGGCTTGCCACTTGCGGCCAAGCTGTCTTTCCTGACCACCATCGATATACGCAGCGGGACATCTCAGCCGTCAAGCAGGCAGGCAAGCAGGCGGGGGCGAACGCATTTGTGACGACCGAAAAGGACGCGCAGAATCTGGGCAGTCTAACGTTCGAAGAAGCTCCGCTCTACGTCGCGGTGATCGATTTGGTTATAACTCCAGAGGCGGATTTTAGAAATGTACTCGATCAAACGCTCGCAGACGGTGCAGGAGCCGCTGCGTGAAGATTCTCATCCGAGCAACGAACTGGGTTGGAGATGCCATCATGGCGCTGCCGGCGCTTCGTGTGGTGCGCAAGCGTTTTTCGGACGCGGAAATCACGATCGTTGCACGGCCGTACATCGCGGATATTTATCGGGATCAAGAGATCTGCAATCAACTTGTTTCATACGATTCGAAAGACGTGCACGCAGGATTTTCCGGTCGCGAGCGGCTGGCAGCGGAGCTTAGGGCGCAGCAGTTCGACGCAGCCTTGCTGCTGCAAAATGCATTCGACGCCGCGTGGCTGGCCTGGCGCGCGAAGATTCCCGAACGCATCGGCTACGCGCGCGACGGCCGCAGCTTTCTTTTGACCAAGCCCGTACCGCTCCCTCGGCGCGGGGAAATTCCGCCGCATGAAAAGTTCTATTATCTAGAGCTCCTGCATCGCGTCGGTTGGCTGAATTCCGTGCCCGACGACACTTTTATTGGCTTGCACATTTCAGAAGAGAAGCGCCGGAGTGCTGATGAGTTTCTTTGCAAATCTGGCGCGCGCCAGGGCGCCCTGCGAATTGCCATCGGGGCCGGCGCTTCATATGGATCGGCAAAGTGCTGGCCGCCTCCGCGTTTTGCCGAGGTCGCAAATCGGCTGCAATCGGAAGCGGATGCCGACGTTATCCTCTTCGGAACTTCCGCCGAAGCAGGGGCTTCGACGGCCATTTGCGCCGAAATCCGCCGGACTCCCATCGATCTCACGGGGAAAACCACGGTTGCTGATCTGGCTGCCCTCCTGTCGCAGTGCCATCTCTTCATCGGCAATGATTCCGGCGCGATGCACGTTGCTGCGGCAGTTGGCTTGCCTATCGTCGCGGTGTTCGGCCCGACCGATCCGTACGGAACATCTCCCGTCACGCCACGCTGCAGCATCGTTCAGCAAAAGCCTTACTGCAGCCCGTGTTTTCTCCGTCGCTGTCCTACCGACCATCGGTGCATGACCGCAATCACCGCCGACATGGTGGAGGCCGCGGCAAGGCCCTGGCTGCACTCGATCCAGGTGCAGCGTGCCTGATCAATCTCGGTTGCGCCCGGCCGTTTTCCTCGATCGCGACGGCACCATCGCCGAGGAAGTGGGCTACTTGAATCACGCCAGCCGTTTTCGTATGTTTCCCTTTGCCGCGACGGCCATTCGCCGGCTCAACGAGGCGGGCTTGTCTGTTATCGTCGTCACCAATCAGTCCGGCGTCGGCCGCGGGTACTTCCCGGAATCACTCGTACAGACCGTGAACGAACTGATGACGCACCAACTTGCCGAGGCAGGCGCGAAGATCGACGCAATTTATTATTGTCCGCACACGTCCGCCGAAAACTGTCACTGCCGCAAGCCGAATACCGGCATGCTGGACCGAGCTGCGCAGGAGCACGCCGTTGATTTGGAACGCTCCTTCGTGGTTGGCGATCGTTATGGTGACGTGGAACTTGCGCGAAACGTCCGCGCACGAAGCGTCCTCGTGCGCACAGGCTACGGCGAAGGTGAACTCGCCTGGCACGCGGCAAGGTGGCCCATCCAGCCCGACTTTGTCGCGGAAGATCTCTCGCAGGCGGCAGACTTGATCCTGAGGGAACGAAAATGAAGCGTCCCCGCGCGCTAAATGCGTCGTCAACGTCTGTCGACCTTCTCAGCCTCCGTGAGTGCGTCGAACAGTTCAGCACGAAAACAATTGTTCTCCTCGGCGATTTCGTGGCCGATGAATTCCAATACGGCGACATCTCGCGCGTCTCGCGCGAAGCCCCAGTCCTGATCCTCAAACATCGCGAAACTCGGATTGTTCCGGGTGGAGGAGCCAATGCTGCCAATAACCTCGCGTCTCTCGGCGCGCGCGTTCTGCCCGTCACCGCTGTCGGTGATGACGCTGCTGGAGACGTGCTTATCGCTCAATTCCGCCGCCAGCGAGTCAATGTTTCCGGCATTTTGCGCGTGAAAGGCTGGAGGACGCCGACCAAAAGCCGCTTTCTCGCCGGATGGGCGCACACCGTAGGGCAGCAGGTTCTGCGCGTCGACTACGAACCGAAGTCGCCTCTGCCGGACGCCATTCGTAAAAAGCTCCATCAGCGGCTTTCCGAGAATTTGCAAACCGCTCACGCGCTTGCTGTTTCCGACTACGGCTTTGGCATTGCGACTCCGGAGCTAGTCCAGCAGGTATCCGCAAAGCACAAGAGTGGGTTGCACGTCACACTCGACGCGCGTTACCAGTTGCACCGTTATGCGAAGGCGGGCTTCACGGCGGCTACGCCAAACGAGGCCGAGCTTGAGGCGGAACATCACGCGAATATCGGCCAGGACATTCACGAGCTCGAGCGCGCAGGCCGCCGGACTCTTGCCGAGATGAAATTGCAGTCGCTCCTGGTCACCCGTGGACGACACGGGGCGGCTCTTTTCGAGCCAGGCAATCGCCTTGCGCAGATCCCCGTTCACGGCAGCGACCAAGCTGTGGATGTCACCGGCGCCGGCGATACGGTTCTTGCCGCGTACACTCTGGCTCTCGCCTGCGGTGCAACACCTCTCGAAGCCGGTCACATCGCAAACATTGCAGGCGGCTTGGTGGTCATGAAACGCGGCACTGCTACCATTTCGCGCCAAGAACTTCTGGATGCCATCCGCGGCGAGGCATCCGGAGCCGCCTCCTAGCTTATGCGCGAGGCCGCTTCCAAAATCGTCGCGCGAGATGTGTTGCGCGAGAAGCTCGCTGATTGCAGGCGTCATGGCCGGCGCATTGCCTTTGCCAACGGCTGCTTTGACACGCTGCACGTCGGACATATTCGTTATCTCGAAGGTGCCCGCCGCGAAGGCGATATTCTTGTTGTCGGCGTGAACGCCGATTCCAGCGTCCGCAATCTCAAAGGACCCGGCCGCCCAATCCTCGATGAAAGTGCCCGCGCGTGCCTAGTCGCGGCACTTCGCTGCGTGGATTACGTCGTTCTCTTCGCTGAACCCAACGTTGAAGTTCTTCTGGAAGAATTGCGCCCGGATGTCCACGCCAAAGGAACCGACTACACGGCCGAGACCGTGCCGGAGCGCGCCGTCGCCGAACGGCTTGGCATCCGCGTGGCCATTGTGGGTGACCCAAAGGATCACTCCACGCGAGAGCTGCTAGAGTCCGTTCGCAAGGCGCCGCATGCCTGAGCCGCGCTTCCTGGTCGTGCGCCTCGGTTCTCTCGGAGATATTGTCCACACCTTTCCCGCCGTCGCTGGGCTGCGCGAATCATTTCCGGATTCTGAAATTGTTTGGCTGACCCATCCCCGCTGGAAAGAATTGGTTGAGAGCAGCGAACTGGCCACGGAAATCTGGGAGACGGAAACTCGCTCCTACCACTCCTTGCGCGAAGTCATCGGACGAATCCGCAAAGGACACTTCACGACCGCGATCGATTATCAAGGGCTGTGGAAGTCTGCGGCGCTGCCGTTCTTCGGCGTTGTCTCGCGAAGGATTGGATTTTCTTCGCAAACGATTCGCGAATTCGGCGTTCCGGTCCTCTACACCGATCGCGTCCGTTGCACCCAGACCCACATCGCCGATCAGAATGGAGAACTGTCACAGCGCGCTGGTGCTCGCAACGGCGTGGCCCCCATCGCTCTCGCGGTGCCGTCAATTCAGGAAGTGTTCGTGTTGCAGCTTCTGCGAGGATTTGCGATTGAACGCTACGTCGTATTAAGTCCCGCCGGTGGCTGGCGCTCGAAATGCTGGCCGCCAGAACGCTACGGCGTCCTCTGCCAGAAGATTCGTGGCATCCTCGGAAAGCGTTGCGTTGTGAATTATGGCCCGGGTGAAGAGGATCTAGTCACCGCGGTCAAAGCGGCCAGCGGGGAAGCCGATCCCATCGCTTACAATGGTTCACTTGGCCAGCTAATGGCTCTTCTGCGCCATGCGGCCTGCATCGTCGGCGGCGATACGGGGCCACTGCATCTGGCCGTCGCTCTTGGAACGCCTGCAGTCGCCATCTTTGGTCCGACGGATCCAACCCGAAATGGTCCCTTTCGCACGGGCGACCGCGCGGGCAACGCTTCTCCCATCGACATCGTTCTCCGCAGCCCACACGCAGCAACCACTTACAAACGAAGCGGCCAACCTGCTACTTCCATTCTGGAAATTGACGTCGACACAGTTTTTGACGCTGTTCGCCGGCAGGTCGAGGTTCGCGGATGAGCGCGGCCGGCAATTTTTTTGTGCGTTGGCGCGTGCGCCTCGGTTATCCGCTCGCGCTCGCGGTTCTTGCTTTTTCGCGGCCCACACCTCGCAGCATTTTGCAGGGCGCCCTGACGGGTGTCCTAGGTTTGCTGGTGCGCGCGTACGCAGCCGGCTATCTTCACAAGCAGGAAGTCCTCACCGTCACCGGACCCTACGCTTACACCCGAAACCCGCTCTATCTCGGCAGCGCCATCCTGGCTCTTGGGGCTGGAATTGCCACGTGCTCATGGATCTCTGCGTTAATCCTGATTGTTTACTTTGCAGTGTTTTATTCCATCGTGATGCGCCGGGAAGCGAATGAGCTTCACCTGCGCCACGGGGCATCTTTCGAAGAGTACGCACGCGTCTGGAGGTTCGGCCGGATCCTTCTCATTGGCCCAGTACAAAAAAAATCATGAATGGCAGGCCGCCGTTGGCTTCTTATTCCTTCTCTTGGTCTTGCTTGTGATCTGGCGCCTCCGCCCCCACTGATGCGGCAGCATTTGCTGTACCTGGACACGCAATGAAGCAGCTGATCTCCAGCCGCGCGCCGTCCGTCAACACATGCACGGCACCGTCTTTATCCGTCCGCAAGATGCGCACGCCCGCATTCTCCAATCGCTCGATGAGCTCAGCGTTGGGATGTCCGTAAGGATTGTCTTCTCCCGCGGATATGATTCCGACGAGCGGCTGCACGGCACCGAGGAATTCCGGCATCGTCGAGTTCTTGCTTCCGTGATGGCCGATCTTCAGCACATCGGCGTGC
>WNFB01005002.1_pt1 | contig 11818 bp, 7 predicted proteins | sample 5400501 | NCBI WGS metagenome assembly WNFB01 (sample SAMN13153341, study PRJNA577476) | soil metagenome | isolation source: 200 cm saprolite under Douglas fir tree site 2 hole 1 | place: USA:California | collected 2015-04-18 | reverse complement strand
CCCGGCAGTTCACGCTTTGCGATAACTTTTTTACCGAGGTGGCGAGCCAGTCGATACCCAACCATCTGATGTTGATCGCAGCCGCATCTCCGCTCATGGATAATCCGCATAAGGGCGATCCGCCGGCCTTGAAGCCTCCCTTTAACCTGAAGTCGCTGCCGACAAGGTTGGAAGAAGCCGGACTCGACTGGCGCGTCTACGGAGGCGACTTTATCTTTAAGAACATTGCCGGGCTGCTGGGACGGGGCAAGAACCATGGGTCGGATCAATTTGTGTTGGACGCCGCAAGAGGAGACCTGCCCGCCGTCACCTGGCTGTACTCGGAGGCCCTCAGCGAGCATCCACCCTTTGCCGGCCAAAGGGGTCCGGTGGTCGGACCGGGCATGCAATGGACCGTGGAGCAGGTGAACGCGGTGGTCCAGGGCGGGTTGTGGCCCAGCACGGTCGTGTTCATCACCTGGGACGATTGGGGCGGCTGGTTCGATCACGTTGAGCCCAAGAACGTCGAGCAGTGGCCGGCCAACGGGTTCCCGGCTTCGTACCAGAATACTCAGTTCAGTTACGGACCGCGCGTTGGCTGTTTGGTGCTCAGTCCGTTTGCCAAGGGAGGGCACATTTCCAAAGTGTTCCACTCGCATGTGAGCTTGGTTAAGTTCTGCGAGACCACTTTTGGGGTGCCCGCGCTCAACGCCCGCGACGCGAAGTCGGACGATATGTCCGATTGTTTCGACTTCACCCAGCACGCCGCGCCTCCACCGGCTGGGGTTCCGCCGCCAGGACAGGGACCGAAACCCGGGCCAGGTCCGAAACCAGCCCAACCGCCGAAACCAAAACCGAACCCCAAACCAAAGCCACACCCAAAGCCGAAACCAAAGCCAAGGCCGAAAGCGAAACCGAAGGCGAAACCTAAACCACCGAAGAAGCGGACCAAACTTCTTCGGAGGAAAAAGCGCTATCCTTCGAAAAGGGGATCTAAGCGGTGACGGGGAGGCGCTCGATTTCCCGCGAGATATTCTTCGAGGCCTTCCCGTTAAGCAAATTCAGTGGAAGGGGATTCTCAAAAAGAGCCTCGCGAGTCGATCCTGAACCGATAGACCGATGGCGGCAAATCCCTGAGCGATGGAGCGCAGAGCGACCCCGTTCGGTGCGACCATCTTCTGGTTCTTGATGTCCGCAGCCCGGACGATTCATACTGGTAGAGTTGTCTACAATATCGGCGCGGATTAGTGCAATCTGAGCTTGCCAATTAAAGACGGCGCGAACCATAGCTTCGCGCGTATGATCCATCCGCTGGTCCAACTCAATCTTGTCAACTAGCTGCTTCAGTCCGGCGAGTTTTCACATCTAGGAAGCTGCCGCAGAGGAATTCCCGGTCCGACAAATGATTGCCCCGCAGACAGTCCTTGATTGCGATCGAACCGGCGGGCTGGGAGAAATCGCCATCCTCCACCCTCCGGGCACGTTTGCGCTCACGCCGGCCAGCCTGGTCTCGGTCCTGGCCCTGGGGAAGAACCGCCAACTCCTCTCCGGGACGGGGCTGGATTGGGGGAGCGGCGCGGGAGTACTGGCCATCGCTGCTGCAAAAATCTCCGCCGTGAGACAGGTATGGGGTCTGGAAATTGTGCCTGCCAACGTGGAGATCGCTCGGCAGAATGCGCTGCTCAACGGCGTAGGTGACAAGACCGGTTTCTTTGTTTCCGACTCGTACGCTCCCGCTGCCGAGAGCGATCGCCGGCGGATCGAGGCGCTGCGAAAGGGCGTGGATTTTATTCTCTCCAATCCACCCTCGAGCGAGGGTGACGACGGCTTCGGTTATCGCAGAATTGTTTTGCGTGGGGCGAGAGAGTTCCTGCGGCCCGGCGGATTGGTGTTTCTGAGCGTCTCCTACCAGTACGGCGCCGCTCGCGTGGACCGGCTGTGTGATGAAGTTCCCGGCTTCCAGCGCACGGCTTTGCTGGCTTCTACGCGATGGGTGCCATTCGATCTTACGCGTCCCGACCTTCTACATTGCCTCGAATTGTACGCGCAGGAAGAACTTGCCGGGGGGCTTGAGTATGTCTTTCCGCGGCCGGGACTGCGGCCCGAGCCCGGCGAAGAAGGCGACTTCTTCGTAAACGCCCAGGCTGCTCTGGCTCACTTCCGCGAGTCACGGGAGAGTCCGCTCACCAAGTGGCAGACGCATCTGTTCCGCTATCTTCCCTGAGGCGGAAAAAGCGCAAGGTTTTGCGTACCTTCGGGGACGAGGAGCGGCGCCACGCGAATGGCGGAGTATCGGGATGCTCCATTCACCCCGCAATTTGAGCCATTCAAACGCGTTGTAACCCAATTGGGTTGAACGCGTTGACACCCCTGTATCGCTATGCTACGGTGGAAATTCGCCTCGCCTCGCGCGCGAAAATAATAAGGTCCTCGAATTGCTTTCGAATCGGCCGGAGGAATGTATTTTGAGATCGAACAACCATAGGTTCCTATTCACCTCGGAGTCCGTCACCGAGGGCCATCCCGACAAAATAGCCGACCAGATTTCCGACGCCGTGCTGGACACGGTGATGACCCACGACCCCATGGGGCGCGTGGCTTGTGAGACACTGCTGACTACCGGACTGGTGGTGATTGCCGGCGAGATCACCGCCAACGAGAAGGCCCAGGTTTACTTGAATTACGAGCACATCGCCCGCGATGTCATCCGCCGGATCGGCTACACCAGAGGCAAGTTTGGCTTTGATGCCGACACCTGCGGGGTCATCTCTGCTGTAAAGCCGCAATCGCGGGACATCGGCCAGGGTGTGGACACCGGCGGCGCCGGGGACCAGGGCCTGATGTTCGGCTTTGCCTGTGATGAAACCGAAGAGCTGATGCCTCTACCCATCATCCTGGCCCACAAGCTTTGCCGCCGCCTCGCGGAAGTCCGCAAGAGCGGCCGGGCGGATTTCCTTCGCCCTGATGGCAAGTCCCAGGTGACCGTGGAATATGTCGGCGACCGTCCGGTGCGCGTGGATTGCGTGGTGGTCTCGACGCAACACAGCGACAAAGTTTCCAACGACGAATTGCACCAGACCGTCATTGAGCACGTCATTCGCCCGGTAATCCCCGCCGCCATGCTGGACAAGAACACCAAGTTCCACATTAACCCCACCGGGCGATTCGTCACCGGCGGGCCCATGGGCGACGCCGGCTTGACCGGCCGCAAAATCATCGTGGATTCCTACGGCGGCTACAGCCGCCACGGCGGCGGCGCCTTCAGCGGCAAAGATCCGACCAAAGTGGATCGCTCGGCCTGCTACATGGCGCGCTACATCGCCAAGAACATCGTCGCCGCAGGTTTGGCAACGAAGGTGGAAGTACAACTGGCCTACGCCATTGGCGTGGCCGAGCCGGTCTCGGTTATGGTCGACACCTTCGGCACCGGCACGATTTCCGAAGAGCAGATCACCGACCTGATCCGCGCCGTTTTCAAGCTCAACCCGAAGGGGATCATCGAATCCCTGGACCTGCGCCGCCCCATCTATCAGGCCACTGCGGCCTACGGCCACTTCGGGCGGAATGAGCCCGGTTTCACGTGGGAGCACACCGACAAGGCTGAGCTCCTGCGCAAGGAAGCAGGAATACGGAGCGCAGAAGTCGCCGCGCCCCGCTAAGCACGATTCGACCAGTCAAGTCCCAGCAAGGAGCATCACTGTGTCTAGTGTTGATCGCATTGTGGGCGATGTGAAAGAACTCGGCCTGGCCGAAAAAGGCAAACGCAAAATCGAATGGGCCAACCAGCAGATGCCCGTCCTGCAGCTCATCCGCAAGCGTTTCATCAAGGAACAGCCGCTGAAGGGTATCCGCATCTCCGCTTGTCTGCACGTCACCAGCGAGACCGCCAACCTGGCCATCACACTGCGTGACGGCGGCGCGGACGTGGTGCTGTGCGGCTCGAACCCGCTCTCCACCCAGGACGAGGTGGCCGCATCGTTGGTCAAGGATTACGGCATCCCCACCTACGCCATCAAGGGCGAGGACAACGAAACGTATTACGCGCACATCGCCTCGGCGTTGGACCACAAGCCGCAGATCACCATGGACGATGGTGCGGACTTGGTCACCAGCTTGGTCACCAAGCGCAAGGACTTGATCCCCTACGTCATCGGCAGCACCGAAGAAACCACCACCGGCGTGATCCGTTTGCGCGCCATGGCCAAAGACGGAACGCTGAAGTTTCCGGTCATCGCTGTCAACGACGCGCTGACCAAGCACCTGTTCGACAACCGCTATGGCACCGGACAGTCCACGCTCGACGGAATTATCCGCGCCACTAACCTGCTTCTGGCCGGCCTGAAAGTGGTCGTGGCGGGTTACGGCTGGTGCGGCCGCGGGGTGGCCATGCGCGCCAAGGGTCACGGCGCGGACGTGATCATCACCGAGATTGACCCCATCCGCTCGATCGAAGCCACCATGGATGGTTTTCGCGTAATGCCCATGCGGGATGCCGCCAAAGTTGGAGACATCTTCATCACCGTCACGGGGAACAAAGGCGTGCTGGCCGCCGAGCACTTCACGGCGATGAAGGACGGCGCGGTGCTTTGTAACTCCGGTCACTTCAACGTGGAGATTGACATCCCTGCGCTGGAGAAGCTCTCAACTTCAAAGCGCGAGTCGCGCCCGCTGGTGGATGAATACTCGCTCAAGGACGGCCGCAAAATTTACTTGCTCGGGGAAGGCCGCTTGGTGAACCTGGCCACTGCGGAAGGACACCCCGCCGCGGTGATGGATATGAGCTTCGCGAACCAGGCGCTCTCCGCAGAATACATGCTCCAGAATGGCAAGACTCTGGAAAAGAAAGTCTATCCGGTCCCTGAAGCGCTGGACCGCCAGATAGCTCGCCTCAAGCTCGACTCCATGGGCGTGCAGATTGACAAGCTCACGCCGGAGCAGGAGCAGTACCTGGCGTCGTGGGACGAGGGGACGTAGAGGAGCACCGAAACTCGAAAAACGAAACTCGAAACTCAGGACACATCGGGGCGGCCACCAGGCCGCCCTCTTTTTTTCTCCGTGCCCTCTGCTTGCCCTGAGCTAAGCCGAAGGGCGTTCTCCGTGTGCTCGGCGTTAATTCTTCGTCAGTTCCTGGAAGCTCTCAGTGCACAATTTCTCACAGCTTGGGCTGGCCGATCAGCTCCGGCACGGCGAACTCGATGGGCACGTCCCAATCGAAATACCGGAACTCCATTCCGCCAGCCGTATGGCTTCGGGGCAGATCATCGTTCACACCGAGGCACACGGTGGAATTGTCTGTGGGTGAGTTTCGACCCCTGAAGATGACTACCGACCATTCCCGACACTGCTCGCCGGTTATTTCGCGAACCTCGCCTTTCTTCATGAACCCTTTGTGTTCGTACTTGCTGAATGGCGGCAGCAGGGAAGTGTCTTCGCCCTTCGCCAGGGCCGTGCAGTCCCCGGCGTATAGCATTTGGTTCGCATGGCTCTGCCTCCATCCATTCTCTCTGCTGTTGTACATGTACACCGCGCCGTCAATGGCCATGGTCACGCTGGTTCCCTCGGCTCGACGGCTCCCCGCATCCGGAACGGTGCGCTCCGTCATCCGCGAGCGCGACGGACAGGAAACCTCTACCAGGTACTCCAGTTTGAAATCTCCGCCGATCGGGGTATTGGTCCATTGGACTTTCCAGCTCTTCGCCTTACGAAGATCGGCGCCCGCGCGACGCATTGCCCGGTCACCACTCTTGGGGATGAAGAACGCCCAATACACCATTCCGGCGATGCCCAGGGCGATGACCAGGCGATAGAGCAGGAGCCTTTGCCCGAAAGAGAGTTGCTGAAGAAATTGAAACATGCCGGCGCCCTCCCGAGGCACCACGTTATTACACCCCGGCTTGTCTGCCGCACAAGCGCAGGGAAGCGGTGCGCAAACCGTTATTCTTCCGAATGCTTCGTGCCGAAATGTTTTTTCTTCCTCTTTCTCTTCCCGGTCACTGCTGTAGAATCTTGACTCTTGCCCGGCCATGATTGAGCTTGCTCACGCTGCCATCGAGACTGCCCGAAGACGCGGCGCTTCTTACGCCGATGCCCGCGTGGTGGACGTTCGCCAGCGCGACCTCTCCACCAAGAACGGCCAGGTCGGTACGCTCAACGAATCCGAGTCACTCGGCATCGGCATCCGCGTGATCGCCGACGGCGCCTGGGGCTTTGCCGCCACCGACCGCCTGACTCGCGAGGGTGTTCAGGCCTGCGCAGCGCAGGCTGTCTCCATCGCTAAAGCCTCCGCTCTCGCCAAACGCGGCGACGTCGCCCTCGCACCCGAGGAGGCGCATCAGGACACCTGGCAGAATCCCTACGTCAAGGACCCTTTCCGCATTCCGGTCGAGCGCCAGATCGCCGTGCTGCTTGCCGCCGATGCGGAGATGCGCGCGGTAAAGGGCGTCACCCTGGCGGAATCGTCCATGACCTTTCGCCGAATCGAGCAGCTCTTCGTTTCCACCGCCGGCGCCAACATCCATCAGGTCAAGATGCAGTCCGGCGCCGGTATCTGCGCCACCAGCTTTGCCAAAGACGAAATCCAAAAGCGTTCCTACCCCAACAGCTTCGGCGGCCAGCACTTGCTGCAAGGGTACGAGCTGATCGAGGCCATGGACTTGCCCGGCCATGCGCGCCGCGTCGGCGAAGAGGCGGTGGCGCTGCACGGCGCCGCGCAGTGCCCGGAAGGTGTGCGCACCATCCTGCTCGATGGCACGCAACTTGGCCTGCAAATCCACGAATCGGTCGGCCACCCCATCGAGCTCGACCGCGTCCTGGGCATGGAAGCGAATTTCGCGGGAATGAGTTTCCTCACGCTGGACAAGCTGCGCACTCTGCGCTACGCCTCGGACATCGTCAATGTGGTCGCCGACGCGCGTCTCGATCACGGCGCGGGGCTGGGGACTTTTGGTTACGATGACGAAGGCGTTCCCGCGCAGTGCACTCCCATCATCAGCGCCGGTCTCTTTACGGGCTACCTTAGCAGCCGCGAGACCGCGCCGGTGATCGGCGCGGCGCGCTCCGGCGGCACCATGCGCGCGGAATCCTGGAACCGCCTGCCGATAATCCGCATGACCAACGTCAGCTTGCTGCCGGGGAACTGGCGTTCCGAGGACCTGATCGCGGATACCGACGACGGCATCTGGATGGAAACCAACCGCTCCTGGTCCATTGACGACCGCCGCTACCATTTCCAGTTTTCCACCGAAATCGCCTGGGAGATCAAAGGCGGCCGCAAGGTGCGCATGCTGAAAAACCCCAGCTACAGCGGCATCACCACCGAGTTCTGGAACTCATGCGATGCCATCTGCGGTCGGGATGAATGGAATTTGTGGGGCACGCCTAACTGCGGCAAGGGACAGCCGCAGCAGGTGATGGGCACCGGCCACGGCGCCGCGCCGGCCCGCTTCCGCAACGTCCGCGTCGGGGTGGCCTTCTCCAAATGAAAGCGCACGCCAAGAAACGCCCATCGAGCGCGGACGCCGCCGCAGATCGCCTGCTCTCCCCGGCCGAGCTGCATCGCATCGCTGAGCGTATCTTCGCGCTGAGCGAGGCCGATGAAACTGAAGTAGCCGTGGACTGCGGGGCGGATGCCCTGACACGCTTTGCCAACAACACTATCCATCAGAATGTCGCCGAGGAATTCCTGACCATCTCGGTGCGAACTGTGTTCGACGGCCGCACCGCCCGCGCCACGACGAACAAGACCGACGACGAGTCGCTGCGCCGGGCCGTGGCCGCATCCTCGCGGCTGGCCCGCTGCCAGCCCAGGAATCCCGAGCTGTTGCCCATGCCCGGGCCGCTGAAGTATGCGAGCGTCATGCGCTACTTCGAGGCCACGGCGGGGGCCACACCGGAGGAGCGCGCCGGTATCGTCGCCGCTGTCTGCGAAGCGGCGCAGAAGGCCGGTCAGACCTCTGCGGGGATTTTTGCTACCGGCGCGATGCAGACCGCCCTGGCCAACTCCAAAGGATTGTTTATTGCGCACCGGCAAACGCGCGCGGAATTTTCTATCACCATGATGGGCGGCGATTCTTCGGGATGGGCCAAGGCCAATGCTCCGGATATCTCCGCGCTCGATCCGGCCGCACTCGCGGAGAGCGCCGCGCGCAAGGCCGCGCTCTCCCATGCGCCGCGCGAACTTGAGCCCGGGCGCTATACAGTTATCCTCGAGCCCGCCGCGGTGCTCGATTTGGTCGGCTTTCTCTTCTATGACTTTGCGGGCACGGCCGTCCTTGACCGCCGCTCCTGCCTCAACGAACGTATGGGCCAGCAGTTGTTTGGCAAGAACATCCACTTGTGGGATGACGTTTACCATCCGCTGCAGACCGGCGTCCCGTTCGATGGCGAAGGCCATCCGCGGCAGAAAGTCCGGTTGGTCGCCGGCGGCGTGGCCAAGAATCTGGTCTACTCGAGGGGCACGGCAAAAAAGATGAAGGCCAAACCCACCGGTCACGGCTTTGCGCTGCCCAACGAGTATGGCGAGGCACCGATGAACCTGGTGCTGGAGGGCGGCAAGGCCTCGCTCGATCAAATGATCGCCTCAACCGACCGGGGAATCCTGGTGACACGCGTGTGGTACGTCCGTGAAGTGGATCCTTACGAAAAAGTTCTCACCGGGATGACCCGCGACGGCACGTTCCTGGTCGAGGGTGGGCGCATCGTCGGGGGCATCCGCAATTTCCGCTTCAACCAGAGCATGATCGAGCTGCTCTCCAACGTGGAAACGCTGGGCGAATCCGTCCGCGCCGCGGGCGAAGAATCCTTCGAGATGGTCGTCCCGGCGATGAAGGTCCGCGATTTTCACTTCACGGAACTGACGAAGTTTTGAGGTGGGACAGACATTCCTGTCTGTCCCACTTGGAATCCTACCTCTTCCACCGGTGAAGCACGGCGATGCGCGATCAGTTGGGACAGACATGAATGTCTGTCCCACAATTCTTTGGATTGCGCTGTCTACTGTGGGTGTGGTTAGATGACATTCATGAACGAACTCATCTTCGAGGTGTTCCAAGACGGTGATGGCGGCTACTCTGCCGAGTGCCTCACCGAGAGTATCTTCACTCAGGGTCACTCCTGGGAGGAGCTTCGCGCCAATGTTAAGGAGGCGGTGACGGCCTTCTTCTTCGACCGACCTTCTCCCCAGCGAATCCGGCTCCGTTTGAGTTGATTCACCCTCTTACTGGTTCCAGTTTCTCGCAATTGATTTGCCCCTCCTGTTCGACCCGTCCGGTGACGCGCATGGTGCGCGTTTCGAATACCAGCCCGCCGCAGCGTTCGTAAGCTTCGGGGAAGAGTACGGCCTCGTAAATGCCGCGCTGGTCCTCAAAGGTGGCGAACATCATGTTGCGGTAGTCCTTGGTGCCGACGTGGCGGAAAGTAATCAGCCAGCCGAGCAGCGTGACGCGGCGTCCGCGATAACGTCCGAGTTCGCTGCTCCACGCTTCGCCGTTCCGCGGCACCAGGTCGAGCGGGTGTCCGCTGGCGCAGACTTCCAGCAGCTCCTGTTCGTAGCGCAGGCGCTGCTCGGCGGTGTAGTCGGTCAGCGGAAACGGCTCGGGCGCGAGGGTCTCCAGTGTGACCGGCGGGGGTATGGCGTCCGGGAAGAGCAGGGAATCGCCCGCAGCATCGCTGTCACCGTGGAGAGGCTTTCGGCCCAGCAGGCTGAGCTGCCAGAGCAGCGCGGGGCGCGTCCTCCGCTGCCCGGCCTCGTCTTCCACCTCGTCAAACGCCCCGCACTTGAGCAGTGTCTCGATCTCGTCGCGCTCGACGGGCACGCGCCGTAGGAAATCCTCGAGCGAGCGGAACGCGCCGCGCTCTTCGCGTTCGCGCAGGATGGTGGCAATGGTTTCCGCGCGAAGACCGCGCACCTGCAGCAGACCGATGCGCATGGCCCGTCCGGAGTGGCTCGCCGCTGCGGCCTCGGTGGAATATTCCAGGCGTGAGTGGTTCACCGACGGCAGCCGCACCTCGATGCCCGCTGGCCCGCCGCCGCAGGTGCGCTTGGCCTCTTCGACGTACGCGGAGACGTGGTAAAAGCCCGCGCCGGCGCTGCACATCGCTGCCAGGTACTCGGCCGGATGATGCGCCTTGAGCCAGGCGATGCGCCAGGAGATCTCCGCGTAGGTCGCGGCGTGCGCTTTGCAAAATCCGTAGCCGGCAAATTTCTCCACCATGCCCCAGGTTTCTTCGCGCCGCGCGCCCTCCAAGCCGAGGTGTTCCGCGGCCTTCAGGAATTTCGCGCGCAGGCGCTCGCGTTCGCGCGCGTCTTTCCATTTGGCTTTGGCGCGGCGAACCAGGTCGGCTTCGGCCAGGGTCAGCCCGCCGGCGGCTTGCGCGATCTGCATCACCTGCTCCTGGTAGATGCACACGCCGAGCGAGTCGCGCAGGATGGGCTCAAGCCGCGGGTGCGGGTAGCGCACCGGCTCTTGCTTGCGCAGCCGGCGCAGGAAAGTTTCCTTCGAGCCGTATTCCGACGCGCCCGGACGGATCAGCGCCAGCGCCAGGCACACCTCTTCGACCGTTGTGGCGCGCATGGTGCGCAGCAGACCGCGCATCCCCGGCGATTCGATCTGAAAAATGCCCATGGTGCGGCCCTGCGACATCATCTCCCGCGTGGCGGGATCGTCTTCGGAAATGGCCTCGAAGTCCGGCCGCGCGCCGGTAGCGCGTTCGATGTTGTCCAGCGCCAGCGACACTGCGGTCAGACCGCGCTGGCCGAGCAGGTCCATTTTGATCAGCCCCAGCGCCTCGATCGGGTTCATGTCGTACTGCGTGACCACGATGCCCTTGGTGGCCACCTCCAGCGGCACCAGCTCGGTCAGCGGGCGCGCGGCAATCACTGTGCCGCAGGGATGGATTCCCAGGTGCCGCGGAAAACTGTCCAGCCGCTCGGCCACGGCGAGAATTGTTTTCCACGGCTCTTCATCCGCCGGCAGCGCGCGGCATTCCGGCAGCGTGCGGATGGCCTCGCGGATTTCCTTCACCGGGCGATGCGGCAGGCGGCGCGTGAAGTGGTTCACCTCGCCGGGGGCCAGGCCAAACACTTTGGCGACCTCGCGTACGGCCATGCGCGCTTGCAGGGTGACGAAGCTCGAAATCATGGCCACGTGCTCGCGCCCCCAGCGCCGGTAGACGTAGTCCAGCAGCTCGTCGCGCCGCGCCCCGCAGATGTCCAGGTCAATGTCCGGACAGTCGCCGCGCTCCTCGTTCATGAATCGCTCGAAGTAGAGCCCCCAGCGCAGCGGGCAGACGCGCGAGATACCCAGGCAGTAAGTGACAATCGAGCTAGCCGCCGACCCGCGCGCCACTGCGGGGATGCCCAGCCGCCGCGCTTCTTCCACGATGTCCCACACCAGCAGGAAGAATGGCGCCAGCTTCAGCCGGTGGATCACTTCCAGCTCGCGCGTCAGCCGCGCCAGCACCTCCGGCCGCAGTGGCTTGTAGCGCTGCCGCGCGCCCTCGAAGCACAGCTTCCAGAGATATGAGAACGAAGTTTCGCCCTCGGGGACGGGGAATTCCGGCAGGATCAGCGTGCCCAGGTCGAGCTCCAGCGCGCAGCGCTCGGCGATCTCCGCCGTCGCCGCGAGCGCCTCGGGGAAGTCGGGAAATTCCAGGCGCATCTCCGCGCCGGATTTGAAGTAGGCATCGGCGCAGGTGATTTCCGGCGGCGCTACCTGCGTCAGCAGCGTGCCGGTGCGGATGGCGTTCAGCACGCGGTGGTGCAGGTGCTCCTCACGGCGCAGGAAGTGGACGTTGTTCGTCGCCACCAGCGGCACGCCGAATTGTCCGCCCAGCCGCACCG